>ERZ777306.4805-NODE-4805-length-11760-cov-3.793251_pt1 | contig 11760 bp, 9 predicted proteins | sample MGYA00374966_ERZ777306 | MGnify/ENA primary metagenome ERZ777306 (study PRJEB29329, sample SAMN06343882) | mouse gut metagenome | isolation source: Mouse cecum | place: Austria: Vienna | collected 2014-11-15 ...
TTGAGACTGTTCCGCCGCTGATTGAAAAAGCAAATGAACTGGGAATTCCTTTTATGGCAATCGACAGTGATGCGGCGGATTCCTCCAGAATCGCATACGTAGGTACCAATCCCTATAATGCCGGTTACAAGACGGGTGAGGCTATGATTGAGGCTATGGGAACAACCGGAAAAGTAGCGGTTCTGTGCAGCGGCGTTGCATCGGAAAAGGAAATGACAGAAGTTGATGCATTTAAAGATGCAGTTGCAGATTGTGATATTGAAATAATTGCCATGGAAGAAACCAATGCGGATCTGGCAACTGGTGTAGTAAAGATGGAAGCTTTGGTACAGACCTATCCGGAGATGACAGGCGTCTTATGTACTTCTGCCTACGATGTACAGGCGGCAGCAAAGGTAAAGGAAGAGATGGGATTGGATGATCTGGTATTAATCGGATATGATGATCAGGAAGAAACTCTGAATTACATCCGCAAAGGAACCATTAACGGAATCGTCGTGCAGGATCCCTATCAGATGGGCTATCAGGGCGTAAAGCTGATGAAGCAGTATCTGGACGGGGAGACCCTGGAATCCGATATATTTGATACAGGTACCATTCTTGTTACACAGGAAAATGTAGAGAATTATCGATAATTCACATTGGATTTGTGCAGGGCAGGGTTTTGGCACAATGATAAAGAGGGGCTGCAGCTTGCGGAGCAATATTAAAAAGTTGCAGCCCCTATATGGAAAGGAGTTTTTAAATGAAAGTAATGAAAAAAATTCTGAAGTTCCGGGAGATGGGAGTGTTGATTCCTTTGCTCCTGCTGTGGATTGTAACTTTTTTTGCAAATCATGCTTTTTTCAGCACAACAAATATGATAGCGTTGTTTCGCTCTATTTCCATTACGCTGTTAGGCTCCATTGGAGCAACCTTTGCTTTTTCCTGCGGAATGATGGATTTGTCAGCCGGCTCCGTGTATGGTCTGGCCGGTATGGTAACGGCTATCGGCATGAAGGATTTAGGCCTGCCTGTACCTGTTGCCATCCTGGCAGGGCTTCTTGTAGGTGTAATCTTTGGTCTGCTGAACGGACTGATTATCAACCAATTTGATATTCCGGCTTTCATTGCAACCTTAGGAACCAGCTACATTGCCAGGGGCATTGTAAATGTTATTTCCGAGGGAAGCGCATACACCGGATTCCCGGACGGCTTCAATTCACTTGGGGGAAAGGGTTTGTTTGGAATTCCCTGGAGTATTTACATAGCGTTTATAATTGCAATAATTGCGGCATGGGTTTTGAAATATACGGTATATGGGCGTTCTCTTATGGCAGCTGGCGGTAATCCTGAGACGGCACGTACCTGTGGCATCAATATTAAAAGAATTCGGAATTTGGCATTTGTTATCTCCGGAACCTTGTGTGCACTGGCCGGAATCTTATCATCCGCACGTCTGGCAACCGCACAGGCGGCAGCCGGTACGGGATGGGAAATGACGGTTGTAGCGGCAACGATTATCGGCGGCGTCAGCATGTACGGCGGTTCCGCTACAATATTCGGAGCAGCCATTGGAGTCGGGCTGATGGAGACACTGACAATTTCTATGACCATGATAAAAGTAAATGCATACTGGCAGAGAGTAGCAATCGGTATTGTTATTATACTTGCAGTTGGAATCGATACATACAAGCGTAAAAAAATGTCCGGAGGGAAGGGATAAAGTATGGATAAAAATGTGATTCTTGAGATGAAGCATATTACAAAACGATTTCCGGGTGTTGTTGCATTGGATGATGTAAGTTTTTGCGCTTATGAGGGCGAGATCCTTGCGCTTTGCGGAGAGAACGGCGCAGGAAAATCTACATTGATGAAGATTCTGAGCGGTTCTTATCCTGAAACCAGCTATGAAGGAGAGATCTTTGTCAGCGGAAAACAATGCCATTTCCTTAACCCCGGACAATCAGAAAAAACCGGTATCGGCATGATTTATCAGGAAATCAGCATGCATCTGGATATGACGGTTGCGGAAAACATTTTTCTGGGCAGATGGCCGGTAAAGAATAAGCAGGTAGATTGGAAATACATGAATCAGGAAGCAAAAAAGTATCTGGATTTGGTTGGCCTGGATATAGATACGGATAGTATCTTACGCCAGCTTGGAGCCAGTCAGCAGCAGATGGTTTCCATAGCCCGGGCACTAAGCAAAAATCCTAAAATACTGGTGCTGGATGAGCCTACATCACCTTTGACGCAAAAGGAATCCCAGAGACTGTTTGAGATTCTTCATTCGTTAAAAGAAAGGGGAATTTCCTGTATTTTGATAACTCATAAGATGGATGAGGTGTTCCAGAATGCGGATCGGGTAACAGTACTAAGGGATGGCAGGAGTATTGCGTCTTATCCGATAGAAGGGGTTCGTGAGCAGCAGATTATTACGGATATGGTAGGAAGAGAGATTGATAACTTTTACCCCAAGGAGCAGGTGGAAATAGGCGAGATCGTAATGGAAGTTAAAGACTTCTCTGTTCCCCATCCATCCATACCTGGGAGGAAGATTATAGATCATGCATCTTTTCATGTGTGCAAGGGAGAGATTCTGGGAATCGCAGGTCTCGTGGGAGCAGGCAGAAGTGAATTGGTAAATGCAGTCTTTGGCAAAGATCCCAGGCTTTCGGGGGAGGTATATGTGCATGGAGAAAAAGTAGATATTTCCAGTCCGAAGGATGCGATCCAAAGCGGAATTGCCCTGGTAACAGAAGATCGGAAAAAGGATGGTATCGTGGGCAATATGTCTATCCGGGAAAATCTGACATTGCCTCTTCTGTCTCATGTATCGAAACACGGCGTACTGAACTTTCGGAAGGAAAGAGCTGTTACCTCCGAATATTTTGCCAGTCTGAATATTAAGGCGCCGGATATGGAGACGCTGATGCAGCAGCTGTCGGGAGGAAATCAGCAGAAGGTTGTTCTGGGAAAGTGGATTGCCCGAGAGCCGCAGATTCTGATCCTGGATGAGCCTACCAGAGGAATTGATATCGGGGCAAAATATGAAATCTATAAGATTATGATGGAACTGGTGCGAAAGGGAGTGGCAATAATCCTTATTTCCTCAGAGCTTCCGGAACTGCTGTCTATGTCAGACCGGGTTCTTGTAATTTCGGATCAGAAAATAAGAGGAACCCTGGACGCAGAAGAGTGCACCCAGGAAAAGGTTATGGAGCTGTCGGCGCTGTCAGAAAAAGCATCATCAAAAGCAGGGTGACGCTGAATATTGAGCAGAAAGGAAAATAGAGGTATGGAGCACACATTAAAGATTCAAGTGAAGCAGGAGGTTCTCTCATTAGTAACAGGAATTTCATTTTCCTGTGTACCGGCCTGGTATGACAGTACCATGCGGAATCTGAAGATGGATCTGATTATACCAAAACACAGAGAAGGTCACGCACTCTGTCCGGCTATTATATGGGTATGCGGCGGTGCATACAGAGTTGTGGACCATTCCGTATGGATTCCCGAAATGCTGTATTTTGCCCGAAAAGGCTATGTGGTAGCTAGCATTGAGTATCGCACCAGCAATGAAGCGAAATTTCCGGCGGCTTTAATAGATGCTAAAGCAGCGGTACGGTATCTGAAAGTTCATGCAAAGGAGTTGTGTATAGATCCGGAACGGATCTGCATTATGGGCGAATCCGCAGGCGGCACAATGGCAGGCCTGGTGGGAGTAACCGGCGGCAGGAAAGAATTTGAGCAGGGTGACAATCTCAATGTGGACAGCAAGGTCAGGGCTGTGGTGGATTTTTATGGACTTGCGGATCTGGTTCACGTACCTCTGAATGAAAGTCCGGATGTGCCGCCTTGGGTTCTGCAGGATTTTCTGGGTCAGAATTATACAAAGGAAACGGCCGCAGGAGCCAGTGCAGTTACTTATATAGATGAAAACACGCCGCCATTTATGATTCTCCATGGAGAGGCAGATCCTTTGGTGCCTTTGGAACAAAGCAGCCGGCTTTATGAGGAACTGGGGAAAAATGGAGTGGAAGCGGAGCTGTATATCATTGAAGGCGCAGGTCATGGTGCGGATGAATTTTATCAGGAAGAGGTTCTGGAGCTTGTGACGGATTTTTTGACACGAGTGATGGAGTAAGCCCAGGAGGGCAGAAGTAAGGAGCAAAACAATGGCAATCGCAGGAATTGATGTAGGAACCACCGGCTGCAAATGCACCGTTTACGAAAAAGACGGAACCTTTATCCGGGAATCCTATCAGGAGTATGACATTGAAAAGGCCGGCGGCGGGCATGAACTGAATGCATGGAAAGTCTGGCTGTCAGTAAAAAATGTGTTGAAAGAAGCTGTGCAGGGGATTTTTGAAATTGATGCAATCGGTGTAACCTCCTTTGGAGAAACCAGCATCTTTGTAGGAAAAGAGGGAAAACCTCTGATGAATTCCCTGTTATATACGGATCCAAGGGGAGAAGAACAGTGTAAGGAGCTTGCAAAGCACTTTGGAAGGGATGCAATCAGCAAACGGACCGGTGTCAATCCCCAGTCCATGTACAGCATTTCAAAGCTGATGTGGGTGGTTCAGAATCGTAAGGATGTTTATGAAAAGACAGAGCATATCTGCCAGTTTGGAGATTATATTGTATTTATGCTCAGCGGGATAGCACAGATTGACTATTCTCTGGCCTGCCGTTCCATGGCATTTCATGTGGACAGCAAGGAATGGGATTCTGAAATCCTGGCCTATGCAGGAATTGATCCGGCAAAGATGTCAAAGCCTGTGCCTACAGGATGTGTTGCAGGAAGAATCCGAAAGGAGCTTTCAAAAGAGCTGGGTATCGATCCAAAAGCAGTAGTTGTATCAGGATGTCATGATCAGGTGGCGGCAGCCATTGGAACGGGGTGTCTGAAACAGGGAATGGCAGTGGACGGAACGGGAACCGTAGAATGCATTACGCCGGTTTTTGGAGAGCTTTCCAATACCAGGGAGCTGTATCAATACAACTATGTAAGAGTTCCCTATGTCTGCCCGGGAAGCTACGTAACCTATGCCTTTTCGTTTAACGGGGGTTCTCTGCTGAAATGGTACAGGGATCAGATAGCCCGGCATGAATCAGAGATTTACCGGGAACAAGGGCTGAACGTCTATGATTCCTTTAATAAACAGATGGATGTGAAAAATCCTTCCGGACTTTTAATTCTCCCTTATTTTTCCGGGTCCGCAACACCTTATATGGATGTGAACGCAGTAGGAGCTATTGTCGGCCTACGGGATACAACCACCTCCATAGATATTTATCAGGGATTAATGGAGGGCGTTACCTATGAGATGCTGTTCAATCTGGAGCTTTTGGAAAAGGCAGGAATCCGGGTGACAGAACTTCGGGCTACCGGAGGCGGCGCCAGGGCGGAAGCGTGGCTGCAGATGAAGGCGGATATTCTCAATAAGCGGATTATTACATTGGGAGAAGCCCAGTCCGGCACACTTGGCTGTATTATGCTGGCCGGAGCGGCATGCGGCCTGTATCAGAGCCTTAAGGAGGCCGCAGAGATTTTCGTAAAACCCGGAAAAGAATATTTACCAAATCAGGAGAGACATCAGGAGTATCTGAAATATTATCGAAAATATAAAGAAATGTACAAAGCTGTATCAACAGTTATGAATGCTTGAAAGGAAGATGGATTATGAAAAAACAAACATTTGCACTTTGCTTTTGCAACAGGGGCTTTATGCCGGGAGAGCTGATCTACGGGGCAAGAGAGGATATGATCAAAGCCGTAACGGAAGCAGGCTATGATTACATTGCCATGGATTCGGAGCTTACACGTTATGGTGGTGTGGAGACAAGGGATGAGGGACTTCTCTATGCCAAGTGGCTGAAAGAGCATGAGGGAGACTATGACGGCGTGATTTTCTCCATGCCCATCTTTGCCGATGAAAATGGCGCAATCACAGCATTACAGGATGCCGGGGTACCGATTCTTATGCAGGCATATCCGGACGAGATTGGAAAAATGGATTTTGCCCACAGGCGGGATGCTTTCTGCGGAAAATTCAGCGTGACAGATGTATTTGAACAGTATCAGGTTCCCTATACGGTTCTTGCTCCTCACGTTGTCCATCCCCTTTCACCGGAGTTTGCACAGAACCTTAAGGATTTTGCGGCTATCTGCCGGGTAGTAAATGGAATGAAGCGGTTTAATGTGGGCTGCATCGGGGCCAGAACCACAGCCTTTAAGACAGTACGTTATGATGAGATTACAGCCCAGCGCTATGGAATAAATCTGGAATCCTTTGATTTATCAGAGCTGATTTTCAATGTGGAGCATATGGAGGACAGCGATCCGAGAGCTTCGGCGAAGCTGGAACGTCTGGAGGCTTATGCGGACTTTAGCAAAGTGCCGGAGAAAAATAAGCTTACGCTTGCGAAAATCAGTGTTGTCATTGATCAGTACATTGAGGATTATCATTTGGATGCAATTACTCTGCGCTGCTGGAACGAGATGGAGACAATCCTTCGGGTATGCCCCTGTGTGCTCTTAAGTGAACTGAATGACAGAGGAATTGTAGCTTCCTGTGAAATGGATCTGTGTTCCGCCATAGCCATGCGTGCGATGAATCTGGCATCGGAGGAACCGACTGCCTGTCTGGACTGGAACAATAATTACGGGGAAGATCCCAATAAAGTGATTCTCTTTCACTGCGGACCGGTAGCCCAGTCCTTAATGGCAGGAAAGGGAACTGTCACAGAGCATAAGATGTTTGCAAAAGACGATCCAGGCAGCGGCTGGGGAACCAACGAGGGAAGAATCAAAGCATTCCCAATGACCTTTGCAAACTGCAAAATGGAGAATGGAAAAATTGTCATTTATGCAAGCGAGGCCAGATTTACGGAAGATCCCATTGAGGATACCTTCTTTGGCTGCGGCGGCGTGGCTGAGATTCCGGACCTGCAAAAAAAGCTTCTTAAGCTGGCAAGAAACGGATTTAAGCACCATACGGCAGTAGGCGTCGGACATTTGAAGCTGATTCTTGAGGAAGCGTTTAAGTATTATCTCCATTATGATATGGTGGATATTGATTAAAGGATTGAAAGGAAGCGGCGGCAATGAGCAATCGAAAATACATAGGGCATGATTCTCAGATTTACGGTGTGGAGGAACATCGGCTGATTGGCGGAAAAGGAGACGGTATGCGTCTGTTTCAGATTCGGAACGGACAGGGGCTGGAATTTACGGTTTCGGCAGACCGCTGTGCTGATATTTCAAGACTGTCCTTTCGGGGATGCAATATGGGATATTTTTCTCCCTGCGGCTATGTGGGCCCCCAATATTATGATGATCGGGGAGACGGCTTTCTGAAGTCCTTTACGGCGGGCTTTTTAACAACCTGCGGTTTGACGGCAGTGGGGACGCCGTGCATGGATGAGGGGGAAGACCTTCCCCTTCACGGAACCGTGGCAAATTGTCCTGCGGAGCATATTTCTACAGAGGTGACGGACCAGGAGATTATTCTGAAGGCAAGGATGGTTCAGGCGCAGATATTTGGAAGAAAGCTGATCTTAAACAGAAAAATTACCTGCTCTCTTGAGACAAATGAAATAGGGATTCAGGATGAAATCGAAAATCAGGGATCGGAAAAGACACCCTTGATGCTGCTTTATCATATGAATATGGGATACCCTCTCCTTGACGAGAATGCCCGGCTTTTTATTCCCTCAAAAAAGGTAATTCCCAGAAATGCTCATGCGGCAAAAGGAATTGACACCTGGGATAAGATGACAAAGCCCACGGCTCATTTTGAGGAGCAGTGCTATTTCCATTCTTTTGAAAAAGAAGGACTGGCGGCTATTTATAACCCGTCTATAGACAAAGGCGTTTCCATTCATTTTGACGCACAGTCCCTCAATTATTTTGTGGAATGGAAGATGATGGGAGAACGGGATTATGTACTGGGCCTGGAGCCGGGAAACTGTCATCCGGACGGCCGGGATAAGATGAGAGAGGGAGGCTGCCTTACCTGGCTTGAACCGGAAGAGAAGGCTGTTTATCAGGTGATGATCCGGATGATTGAAGGAGAGGACACCTGGAAGGAAATAAAAGATTCATTCAAGGAGAACTAGTATGCTGCATTACGATACCGCAAAACTGCACAAAATTTTGAAGGATTTTTATACATTGACAAAAATCAAGATTGTATTGATTGATAATGAATTTAATGAATTGCTCGCCTATCCAAGCCAGCGCTTTGAATTCTGTGACAGAATCCGCAAAAATTTAACGAATAACGCAAAATGCGTGAACTGTGACAGGGATGCATGTATCCGTTGTGCAAAAAAGAAAGAAGTGATTCTCTACCGCTGCTATACAGGACTGATGGAAGCAATTGTGCCGATTCATGATCAAAAAGGCGTAATCGGATATATCATGTTCGGACAGATATTGGCCAGCGAGGACAGTGAAGAGATCAAGAAGCAGTTATACAAAAAATATACGGAGCAGAGCTATCCGGGGATTCAGGAGGCGATTGAACGGATTCCCATCTACTCTATGGAGGAACTGAACGCTGCGGCAACTCTGCTTCAGGCTCTCACTGCCCTTGTGATTTCCAACCGCTGGGTGGCGCCGGATAAAACGGAGTTTATCCGCCGTCTGGATCAGTATATTGAAAATAATATCAATCGTCCGATTACGGTTGATGAAATCTGTGAGGAACTGGGCGTGGGGAGAACTTACCTGTACAAAATGGCGAAAAAATACATTGGAGAATCAAAGATTGCGGAGTATATCCGTAAGCGGAGAATAGAACATTCTAAAAAGCTTTTAGTGGATACGAATGATTCCATTGCGGAGATTGCCAGTGCGGTCGGGTTCACGGACTATGTTCATTTTGCCAGGATCTTTAAGCAGAACTGCGGTATTTCGGCGAAAAACTATCGGAAAATGAATAAGTAAGGAGATATTATTATGCCAATTATTTCAGAAAGAAAAAAGGTTTTAGATATATATAAGGAGGCGGCGAAAAAGGGATGGGTGATTCCCTGTCTCTGCACGGAAAATCTGACCACCACAGAAGCAATTATTTCCGCAGCCAGTGAGTTTGCAAAGGATCACGGATTGAAGAGCGTACCTGTAACACTGGCTATTACGGTTCAATATGAGCATCGCTCTCAGTCTCGAAATTATACCCACAGCAGAAATTGGGAGACCGGGCTGAAGCTTTTTCAGGCAGATGCGGAAGTGTTAATGCGAAAGGGCGGCGATTATGAGAATGTGGATTTGCTGCTTCATCTGGATCATGTGCAGCATGATTTGGATGCAGAACTTTGTGAAAGTGATTTAAGTGATTTTTCCACGATTATGTATGATGCTTCTAACCTGCCGCTGGAGGAAAACATAGCAAAGACAAGGGCCTTTGTTGAGAAAAAGGGACCGGAAATCATGATTGAGGGAGCCTGCGATGAGATTGTGGATGCAGGCGGCGAGGCGCACAATGATATTACCACCGCAGATAAATGCGCAGATTATATGAAGCGCACAGGCGTGGATATGGTAGTGGCAAATCTGGGAACGGAGCATCGGGCTTCCGGAAAGGATTTAAAATATCACGGTGAGGCGGCATGCGCCATAAAAGAGCTGATTGGCCCAAAGATTGTCCTTCACGGAACATCTTCCGTGTCGAATGAACAGGTACGCAGATTATTTGATGACGGTGTCTGCAAGGTGAATATCTGGACTGCCTTAGAGCGTGACGCATCACCGAAGCTTCTGGAATTTCTAGTACATCATGCATCTGAGGCTGCAGGGCCAAAGATGGTAGAAGCGCTTAAAAGGGACGGATATCTGACAGAAAAGTGTGCAACCGGAGAAAAGGAATCCTTAACAGCTTTTACTACGGTTGCCCGTCAGGACGTGATTTTCCAGGCGATGAAGAAAATGGTTCGGGAGTATCTGGATATGTGGTATGTTTTTTAACTACCCTTTAGTGCTATTGCGCAGCAGTTTTTAACAGTAAAGTCGCAAAGACGCACGAGAGGAACTTTCATGAGAGTCCTTTCGAATGGAAGTTTCTCTCATTACAGGTGTGTTGAAGCGACTTTACCCTTTAGTGCTATTGCGCAGCAATTTTTAACAGTAAAGTTGCAAAGACGCACGAGAGGAACTTTCATGAGAGTCCTTTCGAATGGAAGTTTCTCTCATTACAGGTGTGTTGAAGCGACTTTACCCTTTAGTGCTATTGCGCAGCAATTTTTAATTAAGAAAGGAATGACAAAATATATGAAAGCGGTTATGTACGGCGGCGGAAATATTGGCCGGGGTTTTATTGGCATGCTCTTTTCTGAGTCAGGATATGAAGTAACCTTTGTGGATGTGGCAGATTCAGTAGTACAAGAGCTGCAGAAAAAGGGAGAGTATCCATTGCGGTATGTTACTAGCCAGGGACATCGGGATCTGTTGGTAAGGCCAGTCACAGCAGTTAACGGAAATGATATGGACCGTGTGGCGGACGCTATTGCAGAATGTGACATTATGGCAACGGCTGTAGGCGCCCGTATCTTAAAATTCATTGTTCCCAATCTGGTTGCAGGATTGCGGAAACGCTGGGCGGCAGGTAAGGGACCTTTGAATATTATTATCTGTGAAAATCTGATGGATGCAAATAAGGTATTGGAAACAATGCTGAAAGAACAATTAACAGAAGAGGAATGTAAGATTCTGAATGAACAGGTGGGACTGGTAGAGGCATCAATAGGCCGAATGGTTCCTGTTCAGACAGATGAAATGAAAGATGGGGAGCCTTTGCGTGTCTGTGTGGAGCAATATGGGTTTTTGCCTGTGGATCAGGCGGCGTTTAAAGGAGAAGTTCCCCAAATCAAGAATATGATTCCTTTTGAACCCTTTGACTTTTTTATAAAACGGAAGCTATATATTCATAATATGGGACATGCAACCTGCGCCTATCTGGGTGATATCTTAGGCTTGGACTATATCTGTCAGGCAATTGATCACAATGAGATTTATATCATTGTCCGAAATGCCATGGAAGAGAGTGCGGCAGCATTATCGGCAAAGTATCATGTGCCGCTGGAAGATATTATGAAGCATATTTCGGATTTGCTGTACCGGTTTACCAATGCGGCGCTTAAGGATACCTGTAAGCGGGTAGGAGGAGATCCGGGACGTAAGCTGTCGCCGCAGGATCGTCTGATAGGCTCTGCAAGCCTGGCTCTTTCACAGGAGATTGTGCCGGCCTATATCGCCATAGGGGCGGCGGCAGGCGTATGGCGATATATAGAAGAGGCAGAGGATATGGCGCAGAATGCGGAGCAGGCAGAAAATGTTCTGGCGGAGGTTTCCGGCCTTAAGAGAGGGGCGAAATTAACAGAGCTTATCTTAAGTATGTATCAACTGATTTTAAAGGGAAAAGATCTTGGGGAAATCCGCAGAGCGGCGGATGCGATTAAAGCGGAAAGCTTACAGAATGTAGTGTAGTCGAAGACTTTTAAAGGCTCATGAAAAATAAAAAAATTTCATTCGTCTTTTTCCCGTTTTTATAGTAGAATAGAAATATCGCATAAAGACGGGAGAAAAAATATGAGCAGTACAAATACAGTACCCTTTGTAAAATGGGCAGGCGGAAAACGGCAGCTATTGGAATCCTTAAGCGTTCGGATGCCGGAAGAATATAAGGACTACTATGAGCCCTTTGTGGGCGGCGGAGCGCTGCTGTTCCATCAAAAACCGGCGTGGGCCTTTATCAACGATATTAACCG
>ERZ777306.4809-NODE-4809-length-11756-cov-8.273481_pt1 | contig 11756 bp, 9 predicted proteins | sample MGYA00374966_ERZ777306 | MGnify/ENA primary metagenome ERZ777306 (study PRJEB29329, sample SAMN06343882) | mouse gut metagenome | isolation source: Mouse cecum | place: Austria: Vienna | collected 2014-11-15 ...
TTATATGTTAGAATTAGAATAATAAATAGTAAAGCTACAAAAAATAATATCATAAAATAAAACCATTATAATATAAAAAGACTAGGAATTAGAAACAATCTAATTTCTAGTTTTTTTATTTTTTCTGTAACCTTTTAAAATAAAATGGTATTATATAAGTGAAAGTACTTTTAATAAAAGGAGTTTAGATCTAAATTGGATAATAAAACAATTGCAGATTTTCAAAACAATAATAATTTTAATATTGAACTTGTAATACAAACATATAATCCTTATATTTATACTGTAATTAAAAGCTATATAAGTAATAAAGAAGATATTGAAGAAATACTATCTGATGTGTTTATGGTTATATGGAGAAATTGTCAAAAAATTGATAAGAATATAAAAATAAAGCCCTATTTAATTGGAATAACCAAAAATTTAATAAAAAAGAAATATAGAACTTTACATATAAATCATACTATTGAAAATATAGAAAGTTATGAAAATGAAATTGCTAATTCAATAGATATCAGTACATTAGTAGAAGAAAACGAAAAAAGCCAAATTATATCTGAAGCTTTGGATAATATGAAAGAAGAAGAAAAACAAATATTTATAAAATTTTATTACAAATCTGAAAAAATAAAAGAAATTTCAAAAGATCTTAATATTTCAGAAGGAAAAGTAAAAGTAATTTTACATAGATTAAGAAAATCTGTAAGAAAAAAATTGAAAGAAAGAGGGTACAGCTATGGAAAATAATGAATTGAATAATAAAATACTAAAAAGTGTTAGAAATAAGATAGTTGTATCAAATTTAGAAAAGGAGTATACTATGCAAATAAATAAGAAAAAACAAATTATTTCATTATATGCAACAACTATAATTTTATTGTCTGGAAGTTTTCTAACAGTAAATGCAGCAACAGAAGGTAAACTTGTAGAAAATATCAAAGAAAAATATAAAGAAATAATTACAATTGAGTATGATCAAAGCAAATATGAACTTACAGATATGAAAGAAGAAAAAATGCCAAATGGTGATAACACAGTAACATATGAATTCATGTCAAAAGATGGAAAAGAAGAGGAAATATATACAATAATTAACCCAGATACTTTAGATAAGCAATATCTAAAAATAACAACTAAAGATAATGAAGAAAATGATTTTCATTTAGTTATTGAAGATAATTAAATTTACAAGTTTCAAAAAATCTTTACAATTCATATTATAGAAAAATACTTGATTGGAGGTAAAGATGAAACTTAAAATTTTTATTATTACGTTATTATTAGCCTTTTTACCATTAACTTCATTTGCTACAACTCTATCTGGAAATGAAATCTATGATGGAATAGATGTTAGCAATTGGCAAGGTTATATAAATTATAATGAAGTAAAAAATAGTGGAATTGATATTGTTTATATAAAATCGAGCCAAGGAGAAAATATAATAGATTCATATTTTAAGATAAATTATAATAATGCAAAAGTTAATGGTTTAAAAGTCGGATTTTATCATTTCTTAACTGCAAGAAGTGAAGAAGAAGCTATAAGGCAAGCTGAATTCTTTTGTTCTGTAATTTCTAATACAAATGCAGATTGCAAATTAGCTATGGATTTTGAAGTATTTGGAAACTTAACAGTTTCTGAAATTAATAATATTTCAAGAGTCTTTTTAGAAAAAGTTAAACAGATTACTGGAAAAGATGTCATTATTTATAGTAATGCATATGATGCAAGAAATATTTTCAGCTTAGAACTTGCTCAAAGTTATCCATTATGGATTGCAGAATATGGGGTAGAAGTACCAGGAAAAAGCAACTGGGATTATTGTGATGGTTTCCAATATACAAGTAGTGGGAAAGTTGCAGGAATTAGAGGATTGGTAGATAAAGATAAATTTACTAATGAAATATTATTAGATGATGCTTCTCAAATTAAACAAACTGGAGATTCTAAAAATTATAATCATGATGCAAGCTATACAATTAAATCAGGAGATACTCTTAGTGGAATTGCTTTAAAATATGGAACTACTGTAAAAGAATTAATTATTTTAAATAATATTAAAACCCCAAATTTAATATATCCTGGAGAAGAAATTAAAGTACCTATAAACGGTAATCCTAATAGTGAAGTGTTATATGATACAAATCATATACATTATACTGTTGAAAGAGGTGATACATTAAGTAAACTTGCATTAAAATTTAATACTACTGTACAAGAAATTGCAGAACTCAACCATATACAAAATGTAAATTTAATCTATGTAGGAGAAGTTTTACGAATAAATAATTAAAATCATATTAATGGTAAGATATAAATTATCTTACCATTTTATTTTTATATTTATTATTCATAAAAATTTTGATATAATATTTAAAATTTATTAAAACATAGAAAGATAAAATGAAGGTGATAAAATGTATAAAGTTGGAATTATAGGACTAGGCTTTATGGGAGGATGTATTGCAAAAGCATTAATAACTTCTCCAAAAATTTGTTCAATTACAGCATTTGATAATAATCTAGATTCATTAAAACAAGCAAAAAAAGATAAATCAATAACAGAATATACTATAAATTTAGAAGACTTTAAAGATACAGATATAATATTTTTATGCATTCCTGTTGGATTTATTTCAGAATATGCAAACAAATTAAAAAATATAGTAAAAAAAGATTGCATAATAACTGATATTGGAAGTACAAAAAATAGTATAATCCAATCATTAGAAAAAATAAATGTAAATTTTGTTGGTGGTCATCCAATGGTTGGTTCAGAAAGAACAGGTTATAAAACTTCAAATAATTATCTTTTTGAAAATACATACTATATAATAACTCAAAATGACAATATAGAAGCTACCAAAAAAGTCGAAACAATTGTAAAAGAATTAAAAGCAATTCCAGTTATAGTTGCTCCTGAAAAACATGATTATATTGTAGCAGCAATAAGTCATGTCCCACATGTAATTGCTGCTGGACTTGTAAACCTAGTAAAAAACTTAGACGATGAAAAAGAAAATATGAAAACATTAGCAGCAGGTGGATTTAAAGATATAACAAGAATTGCATCATCAGATCCAACAATGTGGACACATATTTGTAATCAAAATAAAAAAGAAATAATACCTATACTAGAAAAGTATATTGGAACATTAAATGAAATTAAAAATGATATAAATAACTCAGAAAATGTATATAATTTTTTTGATTCCTCAAAAAAATATAGAGATAGTTTTACAAATAAAAAAGTAAATGGACAATCACTTCCAACATTGAATATAACAATAAAAGATGAAAGTGGGGCAATAGCCAAAATTGCAAATATCTTAGCTAATAAAAATATTAGTATTAAAAATATAGGAATAGTAAATAATAGAGAGACAATAGATGGCGCACTTAATATTGTTTTCAGTTCATTTGAAGAGCAAGAAAAAGGATATATTGTGCTTATTGAAAATAATTATATAGTTTCAAAAATTAATTAGAAAAATCCTGGATACAAATACTGTATCCAGGCAAACAATTTAATTTGGATAGACAAATCTTTCAGTTTTAGGAATATGTGCAGTTCCGTTTTCTTCATAAGGAAAAATAAGCAGAAAACTTTTTGAAACTTCATACTCATTTGAACAAGATAAATCCCATGTTACATCTACTATTTTCCATTTACCTTCTACATTAGCAAGATTCCAAGCATGATATGCTGTTGTCCCTGAAAAAAAGGCGGTTCCTGTAACATATATAACTTCTAAATCTGCCATATCAGCTACATATTTAAAAGCATTAGCAAATCCTGCACAAACACAAGTTTTATCTACAATTGCACCATAAATATTAGCTGTATCAGGCAATGAAAGAGTCATATCATATCTTGCACCGTCAATTAACCAATTATGAATTTGAGTTAATTTGTCAGTATCTGTTCCAGACAATGTCATAACAAATTCTTTTGTAATTTCTTCAACTTCCTTAAGTTTTCTTTCAATTTCTTTAGTATCTGAATTCGAATAAGTTCCATATTTAATATGTGGTTCTATATAATAATCATAACAGTTAGTCTGACTATTATATGTTGCTTTAATCATTATATGATTAACATATATTGTACTTTCTGGGTTATCATAACAATATGCATTCATTGCTTTTTTTATCATTTCAAAACAAGGTTTAGTATTATCTAACTCTTCAGAAGACATACAATAAATTTCTTTATTATTTATAAAACTATCTTTTGAATTACACAAAATTTTATAGACATCTTTTTCTAAATCTATTAATTGGTTATAATAGAATAAATCACAATCAATAAATAAAGAACTGTTAAAATTATCTAACTCAACATTTTCAATTTGAACCTCTTTTGGTTGGTAAGTAGCAGCACCACTAATAGACCAATAAGATAATACAAATAATAATATCAGTATTATCCGCGCACATTTCTTAAATGATTTTTTCATACTGTCACCCTCCAATCGTTTTTAACCATTAATAAAATTCTACATACACAGTTATTATGTACAAAAATGTATATTAAAAATATATCATAATGGCAAAAAAAGTCAATATTTGTCAAAAAGATGTAATTAAAATGTTAAATGTTTGTATCATGGTGATACATGCCTTGTTTTTTATACTCAAATTTGATATAATATTTCTTAATTTTAAAAAATATTATAATTATGGAGGAAAAATGTTTAAAATTCATTCAGAATATAGTCCAACAGGTGACCAACCACAGGCAATAGATTATTTAGTAAATGGAATAAACAAAGGCGAGAAATTTCAGACACTTCTAGGTGTTACTGGTTCTGGTAAAACATTTACAATGGCAAATATAATAGAAAGAACACAAAAACCAACTTTAGTTTTAGCACACAATAAAACTCTAGCTGGACAACTTTACTCTGAATTCAAAGAGTTCTTTCCTGAAAATCGAGTAGAATATTTTGTGTCTTATTACGATTATTATCAACCAGAAGCATATATAGCCTCTTCAGACACATATATCGAAAAAGATGCATCTATTAATGATGAAATAGATAAATTACGTCACTCAGCAACAGCATCACTTTTTGAAACAAGAGATGTAATTGTAGTTGCATCAGTTTCATGTATATATGGTTTAGGAGATCCAATTGATTACGAAAATATGATTGTATCATTACGCCCAGGAATGGAAATAGATAGAGCAAAAGTAATGAAAAAGTTAGTAAATATGCAATATACAAGAAATGAAATGGATTTCAAAAGAGGAACTTTTAGAGCCAAAGGTGATATATTGGAAATATTCCCTTCAAACCAAGAAGAAACAGCGCTAAGAGTAGAATTTTGGGGAGATGAAATTGAAAGAATTTCTGAAATAAATCCATTAACAGGAAAATCAACTGCTACAAGAGAACACATTATGGTATATCCAAACTCTCACTACGTAACAAGTAGAGATAAATTAGATAAAGCACTTACTACAATAGAAAAAGAAATGGAAAAACAAGTAGCATATTTTACAGAAAATAAAAAATTAATAGAAGCTCAACGTATTGAAGAAAGAACAAATTTCGACATTGAAATGCTTAAAGAAACAGGATTTTGTCAAGGTATAGAAAATTACTCCAGACATATAAGTGGTAGGGAAGCAGGAAGTCCACCATATACATTATTCGATTATTTTCCTGATGATTACTTACTATTAATAGATGAATCACATGCTACAATACCACAAGTAAGAGCTATGTATAATGGTGATAGAGCAAGAAAAGAATCATTAGTAAACTATGGTTTTAGATTACCATCAGCATTTGATAATAGACCTTTAAAATTTGAAGAATTTGAAGAAAGAGTTAATCAATGTGTATTTGTAAGTGCTACACCAGCAGACTATGAAAAAGAACATAGTAAAGAAAATGTAGTAGAACAAATCATACGTCCAACAGGGCTTCTAGATCCTAAAATAGAAGTAAAACCAACTGAAAATCAAATAGATGATTTAATGAATCAAATAGATATTCAAGTACAAAAAGGTGATAGAGTATTAGTAACAACACTTACCAAGAAAATGGCTGAAGACTTAACTGCTTATTTAAGAAATGCAGGTATACGTGTACGTTATATGCACTCTGAAATAAAAGCACTAGAAAGAATGGAAATAATTAGAGACTTACGTATAGGAGAATTTGATGTATTAGTTGGAATAAATCTTTTAAGAGAAGGTTTAGATATTCCAGAAGTTTCACTAGTTACTATACTTGATGCTGATAAAGAAGGATTCCTACGTTCAGAACGTTCTTTAATACAAACAATTGGTCGTGCTGCCAGAAATACAGAAGGTAGGGTTATCATGTATGCAGATGAATTAACAGATTCTATGGAAAAGGCCATTACAGAAACAAATAGAAGAAGAAAAATTCAAGAACAATATAATTTAGATCACGGAATAACTCCTCAAACAATTAAAAAATCAGTTAGAGATGTTATTAAAGCAACAATAGTTGAAGACATACAAAGTAAATACAATATTAACAAAGATGAAAGTATTGAAGATATTATTTCTAAACTTACAGATGAAATGCTTAAATATGCTCAAAGTATGGAATTCGAAAAAGCAGCAGAATTAAGAGATAAAATTAAAGAATTAGAAGATATGATATAAAACCAAAACACCCCAGCCACAGTAGTTGTAGCTGGGGTGCGAAACTCTCTAGCGCATCATTTCCATCTTTTTCAGTTTATCATCAAAATACCCTCCTAAAACCTTTGAGAGCCATGCTATTGTGAATATTATGATAATACAGCTTAAAACACAACCGACAATACCAAAGATGTTACTTATTACCAGTGCCAACGGATATGCAATACCAAACAACATAGCATAATACCAAACATCATCACTGCTAAGTATAATATAACTCAGCTTATTTCTGTCAGTGATTAGTTTGTTCCGCTCGATTGCCTCTATGCTTTTGAAAAGCAGTATCACTCCAATGGCAACCCCAATCCAAAGCTTTGCTATTACCATTGGTACATCAAAAAGTAACAAGAACATTGCAACAATAATCACAGGAATTGCAACTTTGTTTTTGAACTTCAGGTACCTCTCGTTATCTGTTGCAAGACCTATCAGAGTTTCTTTGATTTTTGTTTTCATATTGAGCTCCTTTCAATAATAATTGAGATGTAAAATTAATGGTTACGTATTTCCCATAAGGGGCTATTTAAAAAAACTTCTAAATAATTATATCATGTTTAATAGTAGAAATCAATAGTTAACATAATTGCCAAATAACTAAAAGACTGCCTCTTGCTAAGAAGCAGTCTTTATTTTGGGTATAAGAATTTCTCAATTCGTTTAGACTTTTTAAATTAAAATATCCTTGTGTGCAAAATTCCAGTCCCAGGCTAGTTCTGATGTAACCTCAACAATATTTCTATCAAAAAGACGTTCTAACATATTCCAATATACATTAGCAGTTTCTTCCAAAATATCTTGAGGAAGAGCTGGCATTTTCTCAAAAGAATTATTCCCTTTAAGTTTACTACGCACATATCTTTTGATAATATGCTTATCCAAACTTGGTTGAGGTCTTCCGACCTGATAACTTTTTACGTTCCAAAACCTACATGTATCAGGAGTGAACGCTTCCGAAATAATAACTAATTTACGTTTTCCACTGTAAACATCTGAAACAGTTCCGAATTCAAGTTTGGCATCTGCAATAATGATGCCTCTTTCCATAGCATAGTTGTGTGCATACTGATATGCTTTAATTGAAGTATCACGAATAGCTGTTGCAACAGAAAATGCGAGAGCATACAAACATTCCTTTTGTTCATCATCAAGATTAACTTTTTCAATCAAGTATTTTTTAATAACATCAATTGAATCAGCAAAAGAAATATTGGTATCAGGTTCATTCACTTTACCTTTTGTAGAAGGAGTATAAATAGGTCTAATAAGTTGTTGAGAATCTTTTAATCCTTTAGGAAGAACATTTCCATACATATTATTATGTTTTCTGTATTCTTCCCAGCTTTCAGACTCTTCAACGTAATAGCCTCTCACAATACACTCCAAAGGAATAGGATCAAACTCCTTAACCGCAATCATTCTGCCAGAAAACTTTTCATCAATTCCGAATTTCATCAGAGAAGAAGAATCGCTTGCGATAATAGTGCTCTGAACTACACCAGCCTTTTCCAAAAGATTCATCCAATTGTTAGACAGGTGATTCAGCACAACTCCCTTAAGTGGAATTTCATCAGAAAAGATGACATTATCAATAGAGAATTTGTCTGTCCGTTCGATAAATCTTAGATGTGGGAAATCAGAATTCGAGTAGATATTACTGGTTTCCTCTTCACGAATGAGTTTTAGGGGCATAATTTTCTACCATCCTTTTCTTATTTTGTATTACCCAAATTTTCTTTATTGTAATGTACTAATAAAGATATACATTATATAAATATATATTTGAGTTTCAACATTATATCACAAAATCATTAGTTTGTCTATTAGTAAATTCCATAAATTAACTTATGTATATTTTCAAAAAATAGTATACAAACTTTTGTTTTTGTGATATAATATGAACACTTTTTGAAAATTACAACAAACACTATCTTAGTAGTAAATTTATCTATAATTCAGAGGAGTAAAAAATGAACGATAAAATTATTATTAAAGGTGCAAAAGTGCACAATTTAAAAAATATTAATTTAGAAATTCCAAAAAATAAATTAGTAGTTGTTACAGGACTTTCTGGTTCAGGAAAGTCTTCACTTGCGTTTGATACCATTTATGCTGAAGGTCAAAGAAGATATGTTGAAAGTTTATCTTCATATGCAAGACAATTTTTAGGAATGATGGAAAAGCCAGATGTAGAAAGTATAGAAGGACTTTCACCAGCCATTTCAATAGACCAAAAAACCACATCAAAAAATCCTCGTTCAACAGTTGGTACTGTTACAGAAATATACGATTTTTTGCGTTTGCTTTACGCAAGAATTGGTGTACCTTATTGTCCAAAATGTGGAAGAAAAATAGAAAAACAATCCATAGATCAAATAGTTGATAATGTTTTATCTTTTGAACAAGGTACAAAAATTCAAATATTAAGTCCAATTGTAAGATCAAAAAAAGGAGAATATACAAAACTTTTAGAAGATATGCAAAAAGAAGGTTTTGTTAGAGCAAAAATAGATGGTCAAACATATGAACTATCTGATGATATAGAATTAGATAGAAACAAAAAACACAACATAGACATAATAGTAGACAGATTAGTTGTTAAAGAAGAAATTAGAAATAGATTAGCAGAATCTATTGAAACAGCAATGAAACATTCAAATAATTTAGTAAAAGTAGATGCAGGTTCTCAAGGAGAGACTTTATTTAGCAGTAACTATGCATGTCCAGATTGCAACATCAGTTTTGAGGAACTATCACCAAGAATGTTTTCATTTAATAATCCTATGGGAGCATGTCCAGATTGTTCTGGTATAGGCTTTTTAATGAAAATGGATGAAGATTTAATTATTCCAGATAAAACAAAAACATTATATGATGGTGTAAAAGCATTCGGATCTAGTACTCTAAAAAAAGGAGATACTATGGCAAGAATGTATTTTGAAAGTATTGGTAAATATTATGGTGTTGATATAAAAAATAAACCAATCAAAAAACTACCAAAAGAATTCATGGAAAAAATACTTTATGGTACAGGAGATGAAGAAATAGATTTTGAATATTCCTCTTCAGCTGGAGTAAGAAAATTTACTCAACCATTTGAAGGAGTATTACCAACTCTTGATAGAAGATATAGAGAAACAAAATCTGATGGTATGAGACAATTCTATGAATTATATATGAGTAACAGTCCATGTTATACATGTAATGGTGCAAGATTAAAGAAAGAAGTTTTATCTGTAAAAGTTGGAGACAAAAATATTAGTGAAATTACAGATTTATCAATTATAAAATTAAAAGAATATTTAAGCAGTCTAACTCTTAGTAAAACAGATAAAATGATTGCAGATGTAATTTTAAAAGAAATAATCGTACGTTTGCAATTCTTAACAGATGTTGGACTTGAATATCTTACTCTTTCTAGAAGTGCAGGTACATTATCTGGTGGAGAAGCACAACGTATTAGACTTGCTACTCAAATTGGTTCAGGATTATCAGGAGTATTATATATATTAGATGAACCTAGTATTGGTCTTCATCAAAGAGATAACGATAGACTTCTAGCTACAATGAAGAAATTACGTGATTTAGGAAATACTCTTGTTGTTGTTGAACATGATGAAGATACTATGTATGCTGCTGATCAAATTATAGATATTGGACCTGGTGCAGGTGTTCATGGTGGTAATGTTATTGCACAAGGGACAGCTGAAGAAATCAAAAATATTGAAACTTCTATAACAGGCAAATATTTAAGTGGAAGAGAAAAGATATCAATTCCAAAGAAAAGAAGAAAATCTAATGGAAAATGTCTTGAAATTGTAAAAGCAACAGAAAATAATTTAAAAGATATTACTGTAAAAATTCCTTTAGGTGTATTTAACTGTGTAACTGGAGTTTCTGGTTCAGGAAAATCAACTTTAGTAAATGAAGTTTTATACAAAAACTTAGCCAAAGAAATAAATAGATCTACTGAAAAACCAGGAAAATGCAGCAAAATAAAAGGAATTGAAAATATAGATAAAATAATAAATATAGATCAATCTCCAATTGGTAGAACTCCACGTTCAAATCCAGCAACTTATACTGGAGTTTTTGATATAATTAGAGAAATATTTGCAGAAACAAATGAAGCAAAAATGAGAGGATATCAAAAAGGAAGATTTAGTTTTAATGTTCCTGGTGGTAGATGTGAAGCTTGTCAAGGTGATGGAGTATTAAAAATAGAAATGAACTTTCTGCCAGATATTTATGTACCTTGTGAAGTATGTAAAGGAACAAGATACTCTAGAGAAACATTAGAAGTCAAATATAAAGGAAAAAGCATTTCAGATGTCTTGGAAATGACAGTTGAAGAAGCATTAGAATTTTTTAATAATATTCCTCGTATTAAAACAAAAATTCAAACATTAGCAGATGTTGGGTTAAACTACATAAAACTTGGACAACCTTCAACAACATTATCTGGTGGTGAAGCGCAAAGAGTAAAACTTGCTACTGAGCTTTCTAAAAGAGCTACTGGAAAAACATTATACATCTTAGATGAACCTACAACAGGGCTTCATATTGCAGATGTTCATAGATTAGTGGACATTTTACAAAGACTTGTAGATACTGGAAATACAATACTTGTAATTGAACACAATTTAGATTTAATAAAAACAGCAGATCATATTATAGATTTAGGACCTGAAGGTGGAGAAAAGGGTGGAGAAGTAATTGCAATTGGTACACCTGAGCAAATTTGTAAAAATGATAAATCTTACACTGGCTCATTCTTAAAAAAATATTTAGATATGTAAAATATAAAAGTGAAATTTAAGAACAATCCTTAAATTTCACTTTTTCTCTTAAATAGTATCTATTTAAACAATACTTTTTATTTATAAAAATAAGTATTAAGTAAAGCTTAAAAAGTCACTACTTAAAAACTAGTTTTTTGATGTTTCGTTATTATTATTGTTTTTGTTATTATTTGAGTTATTATTTCCTTTTGATTGATTATTTTTCTTTGACATCTTAGAAAGCACCTCCTTTGATAAGAATTATTATTTACTAATTTTTTCAAAATAT
>ERZ777306.4816-NODE-4816-length-11735-cov-7.197860_pt1 | contig 11735 bp, 11 predicted proteins | sample MGYA00374966_ERZ777306 | MGnify/ENA primary metagenome ERZ777306 (study PRJEB29329, sample SAMN06343882) | mouse gut metagenome | isolation source: Mouse cecum | place: Austria: Vienna | collected 2014-11-15 ...
TAGGCCAGGTTCTTCCTCCCCAGAAGGCGGTTGATGACCGAGGACTTTCCCACGTTGGACCGGCCCGCAAAGGCGAACTGCGGCAGACCATCCCACAAAAACTGCTCCCGGCTCCCGGCGGACCGGATAAACTCCGCTTTTCCAAAATTGATCGGCATGTCTGCTCCTTTACTGCCGCAGGGCATTGTCCACCTTTTCCCGGCTCATGGAAGGAAAAACAGGCGCCGGTTCCGGCACTTCTTCCCGAACCGCCTCCGCCGGAGACGTTAGCGCCGCGGCGAAAACCTGATCGATTGTCTCCACCGGGATAAAACGCAGAGCGGCCCGAACCGTCTGATCAATTTCCTCCAGGTCCCGGACATTGTCCTTAGGGATCAGCACGGTGCTGATGCCGTTCCGCAGGGCGGCCATGGTTTTTTCCTTCAGCCCGCCGATGGCCAGCACCCGGCCCCGAATGGTCACCTCTCCTGTCATGGCAATGCCCGCCCGGACCTTCCGGTCCGTCAGGGCAGAGAGCATGGCCGTGGTAACCGCGATGCCGGCGGAGGGGCCGTCCTTTGGAACCGCTCCCTCCGGGAAGTGGACATGAATGTCCTTGGTTTTATAGAAGTCCGCCTCTATGCCCAGAACCTCTGCCCGGCTTCGAAGACAACTCAGCGCCGCCTGTACGGACTCCTTCATCACGTCGCCCAGGTTGCCGGTAAGCTCCAGCTTTCCGGTGCCCTCCAAAACAGCGGCCTCCACCTCCAGAATCTCGCCGCCGGTTTCCGTCCAGGCCAGACCGTTCACCACGCCGGTCTCCTCCCGCTCTGTGTGGAGAGCGGGGGGATAGGGCTGGCAGTCCAAAAATTTCGGCAGCTCTTCCTCCGTCACCTGAACCCGCTTGGTCTCTCCGGAGAGAAGCTTCATATCCGTCTTCCGGCACAAAGCGGCAATACGCCGTTCCAGAAGGCGGACGCCGGATTCCCGGGTATAGTCCCGAATGATGGCCCGGATCACCTCGTCACCGACCCGGAGGGCGCTTTTTTTCAGTCCGTGTTCGCGCATCTGCTTCGGCAGCAGGTAGCGGCGTGCAATCTGCACCTTCTCCTCATCGGTATAGCTGGAGAGACGGATGACCTCCATCCGGTCCAGCAGCGGCTGGGGAATGGTATCTGTGGTATTGGCGGTGGTGATGAACATCACCCGGCTCAAGTTCACAGGAATCTCCATATAATGATCCCGGAACGCATGATTCTGCTCGCTGTCCAGCACCTCCAGCAAGGCGGAGGCCGGGTCTCCCCGGTAATCGCTGCCGAGTTTGTCAATCTCATCCAGCAGCAGCAGCGGATTCATGGACCCGCCCCGAATGATGGCGTCAATCACCCGCCCCGGCATGGATCCGATGTAGGTCCTGCGGTGGCCGCGAATGTCCGCCTCATCCCGGACGCCGCCCAGGGACAGGCGGGCCAGTTTCCGGTTCAGCGCCTTGGCGACGGAAATGGCAATGGAGGTTTTTCCAACGCCCGGGGGACCCACCAGACAGAGAATCTGCCCCTTCCCCTTGGGATTCATCTGCCGGACGGCTATGGTCTCCAGAATACGCTCCTTAACCTTCTCCAGACCGAAATGCTCTTTTTCCAGCACTTTGCGGGCGGCGTCCACACTGACGCGCTCGCGGGTCTCGACATTCCAGGGCATCTCCAGGCACACATCCAGATAGTTCCGGATCACCGACGCTTCCGCGCTGCCATAGGGCTGGCGGGAGAGCTTTCCAGCCTCCTTCAAAAGGTGGCTCTCCGCCTCCTCCTCCAGCTTCAGCTCCAGAATCTTCCGGCAGTAATCCTCCACCTCATCGTCTTCGTCATCTTCCCCCAGCTCGTTTTGCAGAACCCGAATCTGCGTGCGCAGTATCTGTTCCCGCTGCGTGCGCACCAGCTGGTCCCGGATTTTTCCCTCCATCTCGTGCTCAAAGCCCAGGATGTTGCACTCGCGGGCCAACAGACTGTTCATCTTCCGCAGGCGGACAAAGGGAGCCAGTTCCTCCAGAATCTCCTGCTTATCTGTGTGGCGAAGAGGAATATTCTGGGCAATAAAGTCCGCCAGATAGCCCACATCCCGGCTGTCCATCACCGTAGTAATGATCTCCTCCGGAATGTTGCCGGACATCTGGGCATACTCGCTGAAAAGATTCCAGGTCTGGCGGAGCAGCGCCTCTGTCCGGGGGCTGCGGTGGAAGGTCTCGGAGGGAACCTCCTCCGGCAGCTCCTCCACATTGGCCTGGAGATAGGGAGAGGACTGCCACAAGCGCCGGAGACGGGCCCGGCGGCGGCCCTCCACCATAACCCTGGCAGCGCCGGAAGAAAGGCGAAGAATCTGGCGGATATAGGATACCGTACCGATTGGATACAGGTCGGTTTCTCCCGGCAGCTCCACGCTGATCTCCCGCTGTGTCACCAGAAAAATCTCCTGCTCGGCCTCCATGGCCCGCTCCAGAGCTGCGATGGAGATGGCGCGCTCCACATCAAAGGTCAGGTGCATATGCGGAAAAACTGTCAGTCCCCGAAGGGCCAGGACGGGAATATTCACGGTGGTCAATTCCATGAAATCACGCTCCTTTCCAAGGGCTCGCCGGCATTCCGGCGGCAATGGAAGAGAATGGAATAGGACTATACAACCCAAGAGGAAGGGACCAGGGTCCCTTCCTCTCCTGAGCCGGTCTTACCGGTCTCTTTTGTATTCAAGATGCGGGCCGGGGCGGCGTGCTGCGGGATTTTCCACCTTTGCCGGTATTCAGCTTGACGGAATAGCCCACCTTTTCCGGGTCATGGGTCAGCACAGGCTGGCCCGCGCCGCTCACACAATCTTTTGTAATGACCGCCTTGACAATGGTGGAATCCGAGGGAATGTCATACATAATCTGCGTCAGCAGCCCCTCCATGACGGCGCGCAGACCCCGGGCGCCGATGTTCCGCTCAATGGCCTTATCCGCGATGGCGTCCAGCGCCTCCGGCTCAAAGACAAGGTCCACATCGTCGTACTCCAGCAGCTTCCGGTACTGTTTCACCAGGGCATTTTTGGGCTCCTGGAGAATCCGCACCAGGTCCTCCCGCCGGAGGCCGTTCAAGGGCGCGATGACCGGCAGGCGGCCCACCAGCTCGGGAATGATGCCGAACTTCAAGATGTCATGGGGCTGGACCTGGTGAAGAATCTTGCTCAAATCCTTGTCCTTCTTGCCCTGAACATTGGCGCCAAAGCCAATACTCTTTTGGTCCAGGCGCTTTTCGATGATCTTCTCCAGTCCGTCAAAGGCGCCGCCGCAGATAAAGAGAATGTTCTTCGTGTTCATCTGGATGAACTCCTGATGAGGGTGCTTCCGGCCGCCCTGGGGAGGGACGTTGGCAACCGTCCCCTCCACAATCTTCAGCAAAGCCTGCTGCACGCCTTCTCCGGAGACGTCCCGGGTAATGGAGGTATTCTCGCTCTTCCGGGCAATCTTGTCAATTTCGTCCACATAGATAATGCCGTGCTCGGCCCGCTCCACGTCAAAGTCTGCGGCCTGGAGCAGACGGAGGAGGATATTTTCCACATCGTCGCCCACATACCCGGCTTCCGTGAGGGTGGTGGCGTCGGCAATGGCGAAGGGCACCTTTAAAATACGGGCCAAGGTTTGTGCAAAGAGCGTCTTGCCGGACCCGGTGGGACCCAGCATCAGGATGTTACTCTTTTGCAATTCCACATCCTCGTCGCCGCCGAAGAAGATGCGCTTATAGTGGTTATACACCGCCACGGACAGAGCGACCTTCGCCTCCTCCTGGCCAATGACATACTGGTCCAGGATATCCTTGATCTCCCGCGGGGTGGGCAGCTGATCGGGGATATCCTCCAGCGCCGCGGTATCCGGTTCAAAGCCGTCGTTCAAAATGCTCATGCACAGATGGACGCATTCGTCGCAGATGCGCACGCCGGGGCCCTGTATCATGCGGTGAATCTGCTGCTCATGCTTGCCGCAGAAAGAACACCGCAGGGTGGTTTTCTTGCCTTCGTCATTCATGGTATTACCTCAGTTCTCTATAGGGGATGAGGCCGCTGTGTCACGCCTCGCCCTTTTTCTCTTCCTTGTTGATCAGAATCTTATCAATCAGGCCGAAATCCCGGGCCTCCTCCGCGCTCATGAAGTTGTCGCGCTCACAGGCGGCCGTAACCTCTTCGACAGAGCGGCCGGTGTTCTCCGCCAGAATGCGGTTCATCCGCTTCTTGATGGTCTCCAACCGCTTCAGATGAATGGCCATATCCGTAATCTGGCCCTGGGTTCCGGCGGAGGGCTGATGAATCATGATCTCCGCATTGGGCAGGGCAATGCGTTTGCCCTTGGCGCCGGCGGAAAGCAGGAACGCGCCCATGCTGGCCGCCATGCCCACGCAGATGGTGGACACGTCGCACTTGACGTACTGCATGGTGTCATAGATGGCCATACCATCGGTGACGGAACCGCCGGGACTGTTGATATACAACTGAATGTCCTTGTCGGGGTCCTGGGCCTCCAGGTACAGGAGCTGGGCCACGATGAGGCTGGCCGTGGTGGCGTTGACCTCCTCTCCCAGGAACACAATCCGGTCATTCAGCAGCCGGGAGAAAATGTCGTAAGACCGCTCGCCCCGGTTCGTCTGCTCTACTACGTAGGGAACTAAACTCAATTTGAAAACCTCCAGTCTTTTGTGGATGCCCTTTCCCTTGGAGCGAAACTGCACTCCAGGGTTATGCCCATATAGCCATTTTCACATGATACCACAGGCATCATGTGAAAATGTGTCGAATCTGTGAATGTCTTTGTAAAGATTCACTTATTTGAGCTTATTCGGCGTCCTTCGGCTCCTCGGTCTCCTCTGCCTTCTTTTTCCGGGGCTTTCTGGCGGGCTTTTTCTCCTCGCCGGAGTCTTCCTCGCCCTCGACCGCCTCGGTCTTCTTCTTCCGCGTCTTCTTGGCGGGCTTTTCCTCAGCAGGCGTCTCTTCTCCGGCGGGTTTCTCCTCCGGCTTGGTGGCAGTGGCGTTCTCCACCACGATATCCACCGCCCGGCGGCTGCAAATCTGATCCTTGACCTGGTCGGCCTGGATGTACTTCTTCACCATCTCCACGTCCATGCCGAACTGTTCCGCCAGCTTCTTATACTCAGCCTCCAGCTCCTCGTCGCCGGCCTCAATGTTCTCGGCCTTGATGATGGCCGCGACGGCCAGGTCCATCTTCACCTGACGCAGAGCGGGCTCCTTGGCATCCTCCAGCAGCTTGGCCTCGCTCATGCCGGTCATCTGCATGTACTGATCATAGGGGATGCCCTGCTGGGCGATCTGGGTGCGGAAATTCTCCAGGAACTGGCGGGCCTGACCCTCCACCATGGCGTCGGGAATGTCGGCGGTGATATTCTCCGCCACCTGCTCCATCAGCGCATCCTCGAAGCTGCGGTCCGCGTCCTTCTGGCGGTCCTCGGCAATCTTCTTTTCCAGGTCGGCCTTCAGCTCGTCCAGCGTGTCAAACTCGCTGACGTCCTTGGCAAACTCATCGTCCAGGGCGGGAACGTCCTTCTCCTTCACCTCGTGGCACTTGACCTTGAAGACCACGGCCTTGCCGGCCAGGTCCGCATGGTAGTCCTCGGGGAAGGTGATGTCGATATCCTTCTCGTCGCCGGCCTTCATGCCCACGACCTGCTCCTCAAATCCGGGAACGAAGCTATGGGAGCCCAGCTCCAGACTGTGGTTGCTCCCCTTGCCGCCGTCAAACGGCGCGCCGTCCAGGAAGCCCTCGAAGTCGATGACGGCGGTATCGCCCTCCTTGGCCTCCCGCTCCACGGACACCAGGCGGGTGTTCCGGTCCAGAAGGGTCTGGAGACGGCGGTCCACATCCTCGGAAGTGACCTGAACCTCCTCCTTGGGGGCGGACAGGCCCTTGTACTGGCCTAACGTAACCTCCGGATACACGGGCGCGACAGCCTTGAAGGTAAAGCCCTGCCGGGTGCACTCGCCCACCAGCTCGACGGAGGGATAACCCACCACATTGAGCTCTTTCTCTTTCACGGCAGCCTCATAGGCGTCGGGGAAGGCGATGTTGATCGCCTCGTCGAAGAACACCTCCACACCGTACATGCCCTCGATGATCTTCCGGGGGGCCTTGCCGGGGCGGAAGCCGGGAACGTTGATCTTGTTCCGCATCTTCCGGTACGCCTTTTCAACGGCGGCCTCAAATTCCTGGGCCTCCACCTCGATAGTCAGCGCAACCTGACTCTTCTCAAGCTTTTCGCAGCTCTTCACACTCATGATCGTTTTCCTCCGTTCATTCCCGGCACTTAAAAAACTCGACCGGGACAAGTTAGTATTCTACCAGATAAAATTTGAAAATTCCAGTCTTTTTTCCTTCAATCGCAAATTTTTTTCGGAGCAAAGCCCAGATAGTCGGCGGAAATCAGGGAAAACTCCGTTTCCCCCCGTTTTCCCTCCAGTCTCCGGCGGATGGCGTGGCCGTGAAGATGGCCGTAGCAGCACAGGGAAACGCGGTATTTTTCCAGCGTTTCCAGGATTTCCGGGCACTCATAGCCCTGATAAACCGGGGGATAGTGGAGGAAGCACAGAATGAGCCTCTCCCCCGCCGCCTTCAAGGACGCTTCCAGCCGTCCCACCTCCCGGTTTAAAACCTTGACGTTGTGGGCGTCCTCCTCCAAAAACCAGCCCCGGGTGCCGCAGACGGCGTACTCCCCGTAGAACACACAGTTGTTGTGGAGGATGTCCAGGGTGTGGATGCCCTTCTCGTCAAAAAAGCGGTGCAGCTTGGCGGCGGTGGTCCACCAGTAGTCGTGATTTCCCTTCACCAGATATTTTTTGCAGGGGAACTGGTCCAGGAATTGGAAATCCGCCTCCGCCTCCTCCAGGCTCATGCCCCAGGAGGTATCCCCCGCCAGAACCAGCACGTCCTCCGCCGTCAGGGCGGCGAGGCTCTCCGCAATGCGGGCGGTGTAGTTTTCCCAGGCGGGACCGAAGACCTCCATGGGCTTGTTGGCCGTCAGGGAAAGATGCAAGTCCCCGATGGCATAGAGGGCCATGTCGCCACTCCCTTTCCTTCCGGTATTGATTCTTTATCTAGACCTCATCGTCATAGACGAAGGGCCTCCCACAGCCGGAGCAGCACTGGACTTTTCCAGAGGACGGGGAGAAGGCCGGAGCCCGAGGTGCGCCTTTCCCACAGTAGGGGCAGCGAAGTTTGAGGATGCTGATGATCATGCCCGCCGCACAAGCGGCCAGCACCGCCAGCCCCAGCGGCCTGACCCCGTCCGGCAAGAGCACGCCCAGAAGCCAGGACAGAAGAATCCCCCACAAAAAGAGCCAGTAACCCCGGGCCCATTTGCGTTTCAATGTCTTGATCTTCATCCGTCCCGCCCCCTTCTTTTATTTCAGGAACTCCAGCACCATATCATCCATCTCCGGCTTTTTGCAGCACAGGTCGAATCGGCGGGCTTTGCCCTTCAGGGCCGCCAGCCGCTTGGGAATCGCCACGCCGGAAACAGCGTTCAACTGTTCCAGCAGCTCCACGCCGTCACCCTTGGGAGTCTCGCCGATGGCGCTGAGGACGTGATCGCAGAACTTATAGGGAGAGGCAGTGGAGGCAAAGACCGTCAGGGTCTTGTCCCCGGTCTCCTCCCGGTACTGCTCCAGCACTCCCGCCGCCACGGCGGTGTGGGTGTCGATGAGGTAGCCGTATTTCTTATAATACCGGGCAATGGTTTTCGCGGTCTCCGCCTCATCGCAGAAGCCGCCCCAGAACTGCTCTTGAAGCGCCGCCTTGATTTTCTCGGAAACCTCGTATTTTCCGCCGGTGTTCAGAGCCTCCATATAGCCCCGGACCTCTTCATCGTTCTCCCCGGAGAGATCAAACAGCAGCCGCTCCAAATTGCTGGACACCAGGATATCCATGGAAGGACTCATGGTATTGTGGAAGGGCCGGTTTTTGTCGTACACGCCGGTGCGGAGGAAATCCGTCAGCACGTCGTTCTTGTTGGACGCGCAGATGAGCTTCCCTACGGGAAGGCCCATGCGTTTCGCATAATACGCCGCCAGGATATCCCCGAAGTTGCCGGTGGGAACACAGAAGTTTACCTTGTCCCCCATGTTGATCTCCCCGTCCCGGAGCAGGTCGCAGTAGGCGGAGATATAATAGACCACCTGGGGCAGGATGCGGCCCCAGTTGATAGAGTTGGCAGAGGAGAGAAGATAGCCCCGCTTCGCCAGGGTCTCCCGTATGCCCTCGTCAGAGAAAATGCGCTTGACCCCCGCTTGGGCGTCGTCGAAGTTGCCCACCACAGCGCAAACGCCCACATTCTCTCCGTCCTGGGTGACCATTTGGGTCTCCTGGACTTTGGATACGCCGTCCTTGGGGTAGAAGACCATAATTTTCGTCTGGGGCACATCGGCGAAGCCCTCCATGGCAGCCTTGCCGGTGTCGCCGGAGGTGGCCACCAGAATGCAGACCGTCTTATTCTCCCCGGTCTTCCGCAGAGCGGCGGAGAGAAGCTGAGGCAGCATCTGAAGGGCCATGTCCTTAAACGCGGAGGTGGGACCGTGCCACAGCTCCAGGCAGTGGGTGGAGCCGTCCACCTTCCGCAGGGGGGCCACGGCGGGGGCGTCATACTTGTCAGGGCCATAGGCGTTCCCGGCGAAGGCCAGCAGTTCCTCTTCCGTGTAATCCGTCAGGTAGAGGGCCATGACCCTGGCCGTGCGCTCCTGATAGGAGCATTTGCTAAGGCTGTCCAGAAATGCGCTGTCGATCTGCGGAATGGCCTCCGGCGTCAGAAGTCCCCCGTCCCGGGAAAGACCCAGCTTCACCGCCTCGGCGCTGCTGACCCGCAGGGCGCGGTCCCGGGTGCTCAAATAATTCATATCCTGTATCTCACCTTTCCGATGTAGTTTTTGATCTATGCAAAGGCGTCTTCCAGGTAAACCACCCGGAGGCCGCCGTCTTTTTCCTCGTAAACCTCCGCCACGTCGAAGCGTGCGGCGCAGTCCAGGTCATAAAAGCCCATGTAAAGACCCGCCGCCTTACGCAGCCGTTCCTGTTTCCGTCCGTCCACAAACTCCCGGGGCAGACCGATGGAACGGGGCCCCCGGCGCTTCACCTCCACAAAACAGAGGAAGCCTTCCGGGCTATGGGCCACGATGTCCAGTTCCCCAAAACGGCACCGCCACTGGCGGGCCAGAATGGCATAACCCCGGCGTTCCAGATATCGGGCGGCGGCGGTCTCCCCCTGGCCGCCGGAGTCCTTCGTCCCCCTCATGGCCGCCGCGCCTCCCACTTTTTTAAAAAGGTCTTCCGATGGACCGGACAGGGGCCGTATTCATCCAGGGCGGCGTAGTGGGCTTTTGTGCCGTAGCCCTTGTGCTTGGCAAAGCCGTATTGCGGATACAGGGCGTCCAGTTCCCGGGAGACACAGCGGTCCCGGCTGACCTTCGCCAGAATGGATGCGGCGGCGATGGAGGCGCTTTTCCCGTCGCCTCCGGTCAGGGTGACGTGGGGCGTCTGGATGGAAACCCGGCTCCCATGGTCCCGGTTGCCGTCGATGAGGCAGAGGTCCGGCCGGACGGACAGGCCGTCGATGGCCCGCTGCATGGCCAGCATCCGGGCGTTGAGGATATCGATTTCGTCAATCTCCTCCGCCGTGGCAAAGGCCACGCTCCACGCCTCCGCCTGGGCGGTGATTTGTTCGTAAAGGGCCTCCCGTTTTTTCTCCGTCAGCTTCTTGGAGTCGTTTAGGCCGGGGATTTCCAGCTCCCGGGGCAGGATCACGGCGGCGGCGTACACCGGCCCTGCCAGAGGGCCCGCCCCCGCCTCGTCCACGCCGCAGAGGAGGACATAGCCGTTATTCCATTGTTCCCGCTCCGGGGCCCACAGGTCCATGGGGCGTCTCTCCTCTCTTTTGGGCCTGGCGGTGGAGCCGGGCAATGTAGATAAAATGGGCCAGGCAGAACAGCAGCCCGGTGCACCATAAAGCGATATACTGGGCGCTCCCGGACAACCCTGCTATCTGATCAAACAGCAGCCAGGAGAAGGCCAGACACTGGTTCACTGGCGCCAGGAACATCAAGATCACAATCAGAACCGTAAATGGAGCGGGCGGCGTCGTGTAGTTCAGCAGGATCCCCAAAGAAAACGCCGCAAACAGTAAAGTGCTGAAGCCCCAATACCATTTTAAACTGCGGAGCAGCTCCGCTCCTCCAAAAAACCAGAGCCATATATCCAAAGCCAGCAGACCTGCAAGCCAGAGTCCCAGAAAGGTCCAGGACCAAGCTGTATAGTCGTTATACCAATTTTCAAAAAACGTGCGGATACTGGTATAAAAGTGCAGAACCCCACACGCCGTCACCGCCGCCGCAGTGAGAATCTTTTTCTTCTTTTCACTCATTCCGGCACCTCCAGCGTGAACCGCCCCAGCTTGCCGGAGCGGAACTCGTCCAGCAGAATCTTCGCCATCCGCTCGGTATCCACCTCCCCGCCGGAAATGAGAAAGCCCCGCCGCCGTCCGGCGGCGTCCAGCAGGCGGTAGCCGTAGGCCACGTCGTTCTCCTCCCCTTCCCGCCCCGGGAGGGACGGAAGCTTATAGCCGGTTTTCAGCGCCTCCGGATAGCGCTCCGCTAAATACGCCATCAGGTGGCAACCCAGGGTCTCCGTGTCCAGAATCTCGTCCTTCACCGCTCCGGTGAAGGCCAGATGCAGTCCCACATCCTGGTCGTCCAGCTTGGGCCAGAGAATCCCCGGCGTGTCCAGCAGCTCCAGCCCCCGGTCAACGGGCACCCACTGCTTGGACCGGGTGACGCCGGGGCGGTCCTCCGCCTTGGCGGTCTTCCGGCCCGCGATCTTATTGATAAATGTCGACTTTCCCACATTGGGAATGCCCAGGACCATCACCCGGACCACCCGGCCGGTCTGGCCCTTCTCCGCGTAAGAGCGGAGCTTGTCCGCCAGCAGTTCCCGGACGGCGGCGGAGAACTTCGCCGTGCCCGCGCCGCTTTTGGAATCGGTCTCCAGCACGGCCCAGCCTTTTTCTTTGAAATGAGCCGCCCAGGCTTTCGTCGCCTCCCGGTCCGCCTGGTCCGCCCGGTTCAAGACCACCAGCCGGGGTTTTCCCGCAGTCAGGCCGTCCACGTCCGGGTTTCGGCTGGACCGGGGAATGCGGGCGTCCAGAATCTCGCAGACCGCGTCCACGTTTTTCAGCTGCTCCCCGATCATCCGCCGGGTCTTGGCCATATGCCCGGGATACCATTGAATTTCCACTAGCCGATTCCTCCGATCCGTCCGTACTCCCGCATTCCCGTCACAGCGTCCCGGCCGGGAAAGGCCAGGAACACCGCCCGGCCAATGATGTAGCGCTCGTCCACAGCGCCAAGCCGCGCGTCCCGGCTGTCGTTGCTGGCATTCCGGTTATCCCCCATGACAAAGACGCAGCCCTCCGGCACCGTGAGGGGAAACACCGTCCCCTCCGCCAGAAAGGTTCGCTCCAGAATATAATCCTCATGGAGCTGCCGTCCGTCCACAAAAACAGCACCGGAGGAAAAGTCGATGTCCACCGTCTGTCCCTCTGTGGCAATGATCCGCTTGATAATGGGCTCCGGCAGAAAACTCTCCTTCCGCAGAACCACAATATCCCCCTGCCGGAAGCCGCCGCAGAGCGCGGAGCTCAGTACCATCAGCCGGTCCCCGTCCTGAAGAGTGGGGACCATGG
>ERZ777306.4817-NODE-4817-length-11735-cov-4.591610_pt1 | contig 11735 bp, 9 predicted proteins | sample MGYA00374966_ERZ777306 | MGnify/ENA primary metagenome ERZ777306 (study PRJEB29329, sample SAMN06343882) | mouse gut metagenome | isolation source: Mouse cecum | place: Austria: Vienna | collected 2014-11-15 ...
TGATTTCGACTGCGACCGCTGCGGAATGAAGCTTGTTCTAAATCCCGTGTCACGATGAAGGCTTTCCAGACTTCGGACTATTGAATTGTAATTGTGTAGTTTCACGTAAACTTGCTGTTAAGTGTAATTCCGTATTCTTATGGTGCTTCCATGTGGGTATGTGCCGGGGGTGGTATATATATGATCTTTTGCGGAAGTGTATCGCAGGATATTTCGGGCCGTGTTTCTGTATGAGCTGCTCCGCGGCAACAACGGTCATAGCGAGAAAAGATTCGGTTTTGTCGCCTTTTTTCGAGAAATTGCACATTTTCAAGCTTTTTGTGCTTTAAAATTTTAAGTGTCATTATGACGCAATTTTCATATACCTTTGCCTATAGGAATAGCCTGACTTTTGTCAGATGGTATAATTTGTGTCCTTTTACGATATTTTTGCTTTTTATTTCTTGTGATTTCAATATAAATTTGCACTTTTGCAAAAAATAATTACGAAATAAAACCATGAAAACCTTTGAAGATGTAGTCGATCTCTTTCGCTCTCATGTATCTCGTAAACGTGTGGCTGTTGTATGTCCCGATGATGAAAGTACTGTAGGTGCGATACGTCGTTGTGTTGATGATAAACTTGCTGAAATCATTCTTGTGACATCAGGCCGTGAAAGCCGTGAGCTTGATGAATTCATGGCTGCCAATTCCGACAAGGTGCGTACGGTTGAATGCACGTCGGTAGATGACGCCGCACGCCGAGGAGTTGCTCTGGTACGTGAAGGCAATGCCGACGTGCTTATGAAAGGTAGTATAAATACCGACAATCTTTTGCGTGCGGTTCTCGACAAGGAATGCGGGCTTTTGCAGAAAGGTGCCGTTATGTCGCATCTGACGGCAGTCGATACACCTGTCTATGACCGGCTGATATTTTTCTCCGACGCGGCGGTGATTCCTCGTCCGACACTTGAACAGTTCGAGGCTATGATACGCTACGATGTTGATATATGTCATAAAATCGGTATAGCCGAACCCAAGGTCGCCCTCATACACTTCACAGAAAAGGTAAATTCCAAATTCTCGCATACTCTCGACTATGTCGAATTGAAATCCAAGGCTGCCGCCGGAGAGTTCGGCAATGCAATTGTCGACGGTCCCATGGACGTCAAGACGGCATGTGACGCCCATAGCGGAGAGATGAAAGGCATATCGTCGCCGGTTGTCGGCAAAGCCGATATTCTTATATTCCCGACTCTTGAGGCTTCGAATACATTCTATAAGACTATGTCGCTTTTCGGTCGGGCAACCATGGCCGGAGTGATTTGCGGAACTATTGCTCCGGTGGTCGTACCTTCGAGAGCCGATACAGCCGATTCCAAGTTCTACAGCCTTGCCCTCGCCTGTGTGGCCGCAGGCTGACATACTCTTTTCTCCGAATCAGAACATCACAAAACAAACTACCTTGCATGAAAAAGATCCTCGTCATCAATCCCGGTTCCACTTCAACCAAAGTAGCCCTCTATCACGACGACAAGCCTGTGTGGAAAGAAAGTATTACGCACACGGCTGAGGAGGTGGCACGCTTCGAACATCCGAACGAACAACTTGAAATGCGCGATTCGGCAATGCACAGCGCGCTTCGCGAAGCCGGAATACCTCTTGATTTTGATGCCGTGATAGCTCGTGGCGGTTTGTTGAAGCCGACTCCCGGTGGTATATATATAATTGATGACAAGGTCAAGCAAGACCTTATTCATGCACGTATGGAGCATGTGTGCAACCTTGGCGCCCTGATGGCCGACGATATAGCTAAAGAGATAGGATGCCCCGCATACATAGCCGACCCGGAGGTCGTGGACGAACTTATGCCTCAGGCACGTCTGTCCGGTTTGCCCGAATTGCCACGTCATTCGATTTTCCATGCGCTCAACGGCAAATCCGTGTCACGCATCTATGCCGATTCCATTGGCCGACGTTATGAAGATCTGAATCTGATAGTGGTGCATCTTGGCGGCGGTATTTCAGTGGCCGCGCACCGTAAGGGCAGGGTAGTGGATGTCAACAATGCTCTAAATGGCGACGGCCCGTTCAGTCCAGAGCGTGCCGGCACACTTCCTGCCGACCAGCTTGCCGAAATGTGCTTCAGCGGTAAGTATACTTTGCGTGAGGTCAAGAATATGATTAACGGCCGTGGTGGTCTTGCCGCTCATCTGGGCACGAAAGATGTTGCAGAGATTGCAAAACGTGCAGCAAAAGGTGAAGAGCCTTTCCGCTCTGTTCTGGAAGCCATGGCATATTCAGTGGCAAAGGAGGTCGGAGCACGTGCCGTAGCCCTAAAAGGCAAAGTAGATGCGATAATCGTGACCGGCGGCATAGCACACAGCGATTACTTTGTGTCGCATCTGTCGGAATGGATATCATTCATAGCTCCTATTGTACTGCGTCCGGGTGAGGATGAAGTAAGTTCCCTCGCTTATAATGCACTTGGTGCCCTTAACGGTCGTATGACCGTAAAAAAATACCATCCGGTCGATTAGCCGTTGCTATTATTTTGATTTTTAGAATTTAGAGGGGTGTATCCGTATCAGGATATGCCCCTTGTTATGTTTTATGGAATTCATTAGTGCATGACCTGTTGACTTCCAATATAATAATTTATGAATATTTATGTGATTGATTTGTGTTTATGATGGAAAATACAACTTATCTTTGCGGAAACTGAATGTAGAGAATGTCACTATTTAAATGGCTCTGTGCCGATTGTGTTTTAATCATATCATTGAAAGGTGAAATGCGGAATATATACGGAATAAGTGCTTGCATATTGCTACTGGCAATGTTTGTGTCTTGTAAGGAAAATACGGATTCACCGGATGTGCCCCCGCCGGCAGCTTCAGCCTCTATTTCAGGCACGTTGCCGGTACTATATATTGAAACCGAGAACCGTAAGCCGATAGAATCCAAAGAAGAGTATCTGGATGCCGTATACAGGCTTGATCCGATGGACGCTGAAAATGTCGAGCCTCTCGGAACCGAGGCGGAACCTTTGCCGATGCAGATTCGCGGTAGGGGACATTCGTCATGGAAAAGTCCGAAAAAACCTTATAAGATAAAGCTCGGTAAAAAAACAGCTGTGATGGGTATGCCGAAAAACAAACATTGGGCATTGTTGAAACCCTCGGAAAACACAGTGGCAGGGCTGCATCTCGGAAAACTGGCAGGCATGGCATGGACTCCGGATTTTCGTCCGGTGGAGGTGGTGCTGAACGGGGACTATATAGGCTTGTATTTTCTTACTGAAACTATACGCATCGATGACAATCGCGTGAATATATATGAACAGCAGGATCAGGAAACGGATCCGGAACTTATAAAAGGCGGATGGCTTGTGGAAGTTGATAATTACCGCGATGACTGTCAGATAACTATTCCTGAAAACGATAGCTGGAACCTTACATTGAAATATCATTCTCCGGAAGATTTGTCGGACGCACAGTTGCAATGGCTGACCGATGAGTTCAAAGCCATAAATTCAGCCATTTATTCTGACGACAAAACGTCGACCGAATGGGAAGAATATATGGATGTCGAAAGCATGGCACGCTTCTTTATCGTACAGGAGGTGATGGATAATCCTGACGGATTTCACGGCAGTTTCTATCTCCATAAGGACTTGAATGACGGTGCAAAATGGGTAGCCGGTCCTGTCTGGGATCTTGTGTGCTACAACCGCGAGAAAAGCGATTATACATTCAGAATGAAAGTCCATTACGGATTCACGCCTCACTGGATAGGTGAAATTATTCGCTATGACAGTTTCTGTAAGTCGGTTGAGAAGGTCTGGAACGAGCTTTATCCTGATAAGATAAATGAAATATATGCTTATATCGACGATGTGGTATTGCCTCTTGGTCCCGCATGGCGAAATGACTGCGCGAGATGGGATGATGATCCGTCCCAGACTGCACAGCTCAGAGCTGACCGGATTAAGACAGCACTGCGCCGTAATATCGACTGGTTTGACAGTCATTTGCCTGTAAGTTCACAAATAAATGCCATGGCTGAATTTTGACCAACACGGTTGCCATAAATCCGTAAATTCTTTGTAACTTTGCGGCAATCGGGTTAATACCCGTTCCCAGACAGTATAAAAACTCAAAAAATGCTACTTATGAAAATCAACAAATCGCTTCTTACGGTTCTTGCCGTAGTTCTGCTGGTGCTCTGCGCATGTTCCACCACGCCTAAAGAATCCCCACTTGCCGCTATAGCCGATAATCTCAATCTGGAGATGGCAAAAACAGTTGAACAGGCTCCCGAATTTCTGGATTCCGTGAATGTTTCATATTCAGACGGCATATTCACTGTAAAGGCAGCTCTTGCCGATTCGCTTATTGACGTCCGGCAGTGCGGTGAGGCTCTTGTTGAATATTTCACCGCTCTTGAGTTGAAGCGTCACCCCGGGAAGAACCTCGATGACTTTGTAAATACGATAACAAAGGAAGAGGGAAGTCTTGAGATAATTCTTAGCGGAACCACCGGCGACAGCCGTACCTACACAATAGGAGCTTCGCGCCTGCGTAACCTTGTGAAGCTCTCCCCGAGCCAGCTCGGCTATCAGGAAGCACGTGCAAACGTACTTGAAATCCTCGCTTCGCGCGTCGCTTTCTATCGTGCCGATGCCAATGCGCAGGATGCCGAGTTCGAGGTGGCAAACAAGTTCGCCAGCTACACCATAGTGTTCGCCAACACCCGCAAGTTCGCAAATCAGACCCCGGGTACCCTGAAGTCGCACTATCTGAAAATTCTACATCCCCGCTACGAGGCTTTCGGCCCTTACGAAGCCACAGTAAAGGAGATGCTGAAATCGATGCAGATCGACGGTTACCGCTTCATCTATGCCAACGGTACGGGAAAAGATGCCCAGGGCATCAAGGTGGCTCTACCCTGGCGTAGTATCTGATGTCTGATTGTTAAAACCATTTCTGATATATTCTGTAATGACTCTTGTTGACAGATTCCTGCAATATGTGAAGTTCGACACCCAGAGCGACGAACTTACCAACATGACACCGTCGACGCCCGGACAGATGATTTTCGCGCGCCACCTTAAATACGAGCTTGAGGCTATAGGTCTGACGGAAATCACTCTTGACGATAACGGTTACCTTATGGCGACTCTGCCCGCTACTCCCGGTTACGAGGGTGCGCCTACTATAGGTTTCATTGCCCATCATGACACGTCGCCCGATATGTCGGGACGCCATGTGTCGCCACGCATAGTCGAGAATTACGATGGCGGCGATATAGTGCTGAATCAGACAGACGGCATTGTCCTTTCGCCTTCTGAATTTCCAGAACTGACCGACTATGTGGGGCAGAATCTTATCGTTACCGACGGTACGACTCTTCTCGGAGCCGACGACAAAGCCGGTGTGGCCGAAATCATGTCGGCTGTGGCTTATCTGAAAGAACATCCTGAGATAGCTCATGGCAAGATACGGGTAGCATTCAATCCCGACGAGGAAATAGGGCAGGGGGCACATAAGTTCGATGTAGGCCTTTTCGGTGCCGACTGGGCATATACAATGGACGGCGGTGCCGTAGGTGAACTCGAGTTCGAGAATTTCAATGCTGCCGTAGCACGCATCACATTCACCGGACGCAATGTGCATCCGGGTTACGCCAAGCACAAGATGATAAATTCGATGCGTATCGCAAACCAGTTTGTCATAATGCTTCCGCGTTGGGAAACTCCTGAGCACACAGAGGATTATGAAGGCTTCTATCATCTTGTGTCGATGGAAGGTACTGTTGAAAAGACGGTGCTGACCTATATCGTGCGCGACCACGACCGCGACCGTTTCGAACGCCGTAAAAAAGAACTCGAACATCTGGTTCGTAAAATCAATCACGAATTTCCCGGATGCTGCTCCATTGATATAAAGGATCAGTACTATAATATGCGTGAGCAGATAGAACCTGTAGTGTATATCATCGATATAGCGGAACAGGCTATGCGCGAGATCGGGGTTGAACCCAAGGTGCAGCCTATACGCGGAGGTACGGACGGCGCGCAACTGTCTTTCAAAGGTCTGCCGTGTCCTAATATATTTGCCGGAGGACTGAATTTCCATGGCCGCTATGAGTTCGTGCCCATTCCTTCGATGGAGAAAGCCGAGGCCGTGATTGTAGAAATCGCGAAAATAGCTGCAAGGCGTGAAAAATAGTCCGGAAGTCTGCCGCACTCTTGTGGTGGTCACCGGACCGACAGCTTCGGGCAAGACTGACCTTGCCATATCCATAGCGCGACATTTCGCCTGCGACATCATTTCGGCCGATTCTCGTCAGATTTACCGTGACATACCCATAGGCACCGCCGCTCCCTCGCCAGGGGAGCGGCGGCGTGCTGTCCATCATTTCGTGGGTTTCCTCGGGCTGGAAGAGTACTATAGCGCCGCACGGTTCGAAAGTGACGTAATGGCTCTGTTGCCGTCGATGTGGGAAAAATCCTCTGTAGCGGTGATGTGTGGCGGTTCGATGATGTATGTCGACGCTGTTGTGCGTGGCATAGACGACATGCCTGCTGTCGACGACCGCACCCGGGCTTATGTGGCGGCTTTGTACCGTGATCATGGTCTTGACGGCATCTGTGCGCAGCTTGAGATTGTAGATCCGCACTATTACGCGCGTGTCGACCGCCGTAATCCCCGCCGCTTGCTGCATGCCCTTGAAGTTAGCCTGCAGGCCGGTCGGCCTTACTCGTCGTTCTGTACGGGAGAAGCGCGTCAGCGTGATTTCCGTGTTGTCAAGCTGGCTATTGACTATCCGCGGGAGCAACTATTCGGGCGCATTAACAGTCGGGTAGAGCGGATGATGGACGCGGGTTTTGTTGAGGAAGCACGGGCTGCTTTTGCGGTGGCCGGCAACGCCAATTCGTTGAATACTGTAGGTTACAAGGAATTGAAAAAATATATTGACGGTGAATGGGATTTGGCGACAGCTGTGGCTCGCATAGCCAAGAACACACGTGTCTATGCCAAGAAACAACTGACATGGTTGCGGCGTGATAACGATGTGCATTGGCTCGATCCGTCTGCCGATTTATTTCCTCAGGCTCTTGCCGTAATAAAAAAAATATCGGATTGTGATTAAGATACTGTTGTTCATCGGTGCCGGAGGCTTCCTCGGAAGCGTGGCGCGCTACGGTGTTTCCCGCTTTATGACAGATGTGGCAGGTGTACAGTCCTTATGGGGAACATTTCTGGCCAATATAATAGGCTGCTTCCTTATCGGGCTTCTGTATGGACTTTTCGATCGTCACAGCGTGCTTGGCGAACATTGGCGTCTGTTCCTTACAGTAGGCTTTTGCGGAGGATTCACTACCTTCTCGACTTTTGTCCATGAAAATTATGCCGCATTCGGCGATGGTCGTTTTGTCCAGATGGCATTGTATGCGAGTTTGAGTTTTCTGGTCGGTCTGCTTATGGTTCATGCAGGCCACGCTATTGTCGGAAAGTTATAAGTACCGGTGTATTGCAATAAAAAACGCCTGTCATAGCTGATTTATGGCAGGCGTTTCGTTTATAATTGTTGCGTTTTAAGCTAACAGGCTTACCGAGCGTTTGATGAATTCATTGAGGGCTTCTCCGCGCAGCAGGCCGTTGCCGAGCAGGGCAAGATCGATAAGCTGCTTGACGACAGGCTGTCCGGCGGCATAGTCTGCCACGATTTTGTTCTGGCGTTCGCGAGTTTCGCCTACGGCTTTTTCAAGCTCCTTGATTTTCTGCTCGCCTTCGGCATCCGGAGCTTTGTCGCCGGCCGCTTTTCTGATTTCGCTTATTGCGGCGTTGTCGCTGTCGATGCTGTCTGCCAGGGGGTTTACTTCGGAGTCGAGTTCTTTGCCGGCTTTGTCGCGCAGGGCTACGATAAGCGGATGTTCGGTATTTACTACCAGATTATAGCTGTCGGGGAGTTCGCCATAGAAATTCATGCCGGGATTCATTGCGGCCATTTCTTTCATACGGCGCATGAATTCCTCCTGTGTGATTACGATAGGGGCATCGCCGGGAGCCATAGCCTCGAAGCTTACGAGGAAGTTGGTCTTTTCGACAGTCGGGAGCTGCGAACTGAATATGCCTGTCAGGATGTTACGCTGCAGGGGAGTCAGATCGGCTTCTTTGCGGTCGGCTTTACGTATGAGCTGGTCTATGACACCTGAATCGACACGGACAAGACGCGTTTTCTCGAATTTCTGTTCGAGGAGGCCGACAAAATGGTTGTCGAGCTGTCCGTCGAGCAGAAGTACGTTATAGCCTTTGTCGTTGGCTGCCTTTATGTAGCTGTATTGTGCTACAGGATCGGTGGTGTAGAGGTAGATGATGTTACCATCGGCATCGGTTTGTTCAGCCTCTACCAGTTTCTTGTATTCTTCGGCTGTGAAGTAACGGTTCTCGGTGTCGCGCAGCAACATGAATTTAAGCGCGGCGTCGCAGAATTTTTCGTCGGTGAGCATGCCGTAGACAATGAAAAGACGGATGTCGTCCCACTTCTTTTCGAATTCGGCACGGTCGGCTTTGAAAAGTTCTTCAAGGCGTCCCGACACCTTCTTGGTTATGTAGCCTGATATTTTCTTGACGGCACTGTCGCTCTGGAGGTAGGAACGCGACACGTTCAAGGGGATATCGGGTGAATCGATCACGCCCTGGAGCAGCATCATGAATTCGGGTACCACGCCTTCGACCGAATCTGTGACAAATACCTGATTGCAATAAAGCTGTATCCGGTTTTTGTTTATGTCGAAGTTATTTTTGATTTTCGGGAAGTACAGTATACCTGTCAGGGTGAAAGGATAATCAACATTGAGGTGGATCCAGAACAGAGGATCGTCCTGTCCGGGATAAAGCTCGCGGTAGAAATTGAGATAGTCCTCGTCCTTTAGGTCGGCGGGTTTCTTCATCCATTGAGGCTCGGTGGCGTTGATTACCAGATCGCGGTCGGTGTCGGTCATTTTGCCGTCCTTCCATTCCTGTTCCTTGCCTGATATTACGGGTACAGGCAGGAAGCGACAGTATTTTTTCAGCAATGTGTCGATGCGCACCTGCTCGAGGAATTCCTTGCTTTCATCATCGATGTAAAGGATGATATCGGTACCGCGTTCGGTGCGGTCGCCTTTCTCCATGGTGTACTCCGGAGAACCGTCGCAGGTCCAGCGTACGGCTTCAGCGCCTTCCTTGTAGCTAAGAGAATGGATTTCGACCTTTTTGGCAACCATGAAAGCCGAGTAGAAACCGAGTCCGAAGTGTCCGATGATTGCATTTGCGGAATCCTTGTACTTGGCAAGGAATTCTTCGGCTCCTGAAAATGCGATCTGGTTGATGTAGCGGTCGATGTCGTCGGCGGTCATGCCTACGCCGCGGTCGCGGACGGTGAGGGTTCCTGCTGCTGCATCGATATCAACTCGCACATCGAGTGCGCCCAGTTCGCCTTTGAATTCGCCGAAGGAGGCTAATGTGCGGAGTTTCTGGGTGGCGTCGACAGCGTTCGACACAAGTTCGCGAAGAAAGATTTCGTGGTCGCTGTAAAGAAATTTCTTGATGACGGGGAAGATGTTTTCAGTCGTTACCCCGATAGTTCCTTTTTGCATATAATGGGTTGTTTAATAAGTTCAGTTATCTGTTATAACAACCTGCAAAAAAAATGCCACATTCGAAAATGTGACATTTTGTCATAATTAACTATCGTGACTTACTTTTTTCTGCTGTCGATTTCGCGGAGGAGTTCGTTGACTGCGGCGCGAAGCTGGAGATCTTCGCCGTGTACGATGGCTTCTGGTGTATTTGCCACCTTGATGTCGGGTTCAAGCTGGCGGTTTTCGAGGAAGCCTCCGTCGGGCAGACGGTATCCTACTACCGGAATACCGAAAACAAGTGTGGGATCCTGCATTGTAACCCAGTTGACCGATGTCATGGTTCCCGGAACGGGCATACCTACGAGTTTGCCTATGCCGCGGTGTTTGTAGACCCAAGGCGTGCCGTGGGCGTTTGAGTAGCAGGCTTCGGCCATAAGCATGACAGACGGTTTGTTCCATCGGCGCGACGGCATGTCGCAGGTTGCCTCGCCGCGAACTTCCTGTGTGAAGTATTTTTCACCGGAGAAGAGCACTTCGATGTCTTCATGCAGGCGACCGCCTCCATTCCAGCGTATGTCGATCACCACACCTTCGCGATCGTTGTATTTGCCCATCAGGTCGGAGTAGACTTTGCGGAACGAGGCGTCGTCCATAGAACTGATGTGCACATAGCCGAGGCGTCCATTACTCAGGCTGTCGACGTCGGCTGCGCGGCGGCGTACCCATCGGTCATACAGCAAGGCAGATTCGGCTCCGGCGCTGACCGGGCGTACTGTCACTTCGGCATGTGTGCCGTCGGGAGTGCGCACGCTGAGCAGTGTTGCAACTCCGCTACGATCGGCGAGAAGGACTGAAAGCGGGGTGTCGCTTCCGATTTCCTCTCCGTCGATTTCCTCTATTATGCTACCGGCCACAACTTTTCCGTCCAAGGGACCTTTGGACAGCACTTCTTCGATGCGTACGCCTTTGCCCGTATAGTTCATGTCAAGTATGGCTCCAAGGCGCGCGGTGCGCTCCGCGGCCGAAGTGGGCGATGTTCCGCGGAAACGTCCGCCGGTGTGGCTGACGTTGAGTTCACCGAGCCATTCGCTGAGCAGTTCGGCGAAATCGTAGTTATTGTTGATATGCGGCAGGAAGCGACGGTAGCTGTCGGAGAGTTTTTTCCAGTTGACACCGTGCATGTCTGTGCGATAGAAGCGCTCGCGCTCTTCGCGTTCGGCATTGTCGAACATATAGCGGCGTTCGGCGGCAGGATCGAGGGTCTTGCGTGCGTTGTAGGTGATATTTTTAAGACCGCCTCCGCTGCTCATCTTTTTCAGGGATTCGCCGAATACGAATATTGTCTTGCCGTCGGCCGAAGCATCGAATCCTGCGTGGCTGTCGGTCATACGCTTGGTCATTTCAAGTTCTTTCTCGCGCATGTCGTACTCCCACAGGTAGGAAGCTTCGCCTCCTTCGGCTTCGGATATGAAATAAAGTGTTTCTCCGTCGGCGTCGACAATATGGTCGAGCATGTCGACCGACATCGGCGTTACCCTTACGAGGCGATCTGCGATGCCTTCGACGTCAATGTCAAGAGGCTTGTCGCTGTCCGAATCTTTTTTGTCGGAATTTTTGTCTTTCTTTTCCTGCTCTTTTAGTAGCTCTGTTTCTTCTTTGCTCATGCGGTAGCGGCGGTACGCGTCGTCGTTAAGGAATGCGAGCATCACATCCATCTGTGAACCCCAGGACGCGTGATTGCGCATTCCGTAGCGTTCCGATACGAAAGATATCGCTTTGCCGTCGGGAGTCCAGCGGGGCATTGCGTCGAAATATCCGCTGTTGGTGATGTTCGTCAGGCTGCCGTCGGCCACATTTATCAGGGCTATGTCGGTATACGGGTCATGTTTGCGGTCGACGATCTCCAGGGCAATCCATCGTGAATCGGGCGACCAGCTGTAGGAAAATCCTCCGTCGCGCTGCCGGTAGGTGCTGCCGTCGGTAAGCATGCGCACCTTGCGGCTTTTCATATCCATTACGGCGAGTTTGTTGCGGTCGAGAATGAATGCAAGCTGTTTGCCGTCGGGCGACATTTTTGCAGCCGAGCGTTCATGCTTGTCCGCTTTGAACAGAGCTTCTTCGT
>ERZ777306.4818-NODE-4818-length-11735-cov-3.955137_pt1 | contig 11735 bp, 11 predicted proteins | sample MGYA00374966_ERZ777306 | MGnify/ENA primary metagenome ERZ777306 (study PRJEB29329, sample SAMN06343882) | mouse gut metagenome | isolation source: Mouse cecum | place: Austria: Vienna | collected 2014-11-15 ...
AAGCATCAGTATCTTTGTTATTCTCTCAAGTCCCTTTTGTACGCCTATCGAGCATATGCCAAAGCCTAAAACAACTACTATTCCCATACATACAACCATGGAAACGGGATTTGACAGCATATCGTTAAAAGCAGTTTTAATCTGCCCAACGCTTGCTCCCGAAAAATCGCCTGCCGCTGTTTTTACAAAATAATACATCATCCAGCCTGCCACTGTAGTGTAAAACATCATAAGAATATAATTTCCCGCCATTGCCACATATCCGTGGATATGCCATTTGCTTCCCTTTTTCTCAAGTGCCTGATACAATTTTACAGGACTTTTCTGGCTTGCGCGTCCCAGCGCAAACTCCATTGTCATTACGGGAATTCCTATAATAGCAAGAAAAAACAGGTAAATCAGTACAAAAATCCCTCCGCCGTTCTGACCTGTTATATATGGAAATTTCCACACATTTCCAATTCCAATGGCGCAGCCGGCGCTTAAAAGTATAAACCCCAGCCTGCTTCCCAATCTTTCTCTTTTCATACCTTTCCTCCTTAAAAAAGTTTTTCAGACTAAAAAATCACACCTCACACTCAAGCTGACAGTCATAGGGCTCCTTTTCCACATGCTCCTTATTGTATTCCTGCGCTTCTTTGCAGCCCATACTGTTGTAAAAGGCCTGGCTTTCAACTGCCGAATGAGACGATATATATAATTTTTTTGCCCTTCTTTCCCTTGCAAACCTCTTTGCAGTTAAAAACAGCTCCCTTCCTATGCCCTGTCTGCGTACATCCTGCGATACATGTATGCTTGATAAATCCATATACTGATTATCACTGCCTATAGGCTTACCCTCAACGGATACAAAGCCCTTTAATTCACCGTTTATAAATGCTCCATATACAAGCCCTCCTGCTGTAATTGTATTTTTCAGGCATCCTATAAGCTCCTTATAGTCGCTGTCACTCCAATCGTCTATAAAAGGCGCATCCTTAACAATCCATTTATCCTTTTCTTTTCTCATGCATTTTGTTACAATCTGTCTGCGTATAAATCCATTAAACAGACTTGGATTAATTTCGTCTGCATTTAACTCTCTATAGCATACCTCTCCTTTTAATTCCTCCATAAACACCTCTTCGTAACACAGAAATTTCTCCAGTTCTTCCCATATAGAAAGCCCAATATAACTAATGCTCTTTCATCCATTTAATAAATTCGTTAAGCTCAATAGGCTTACTGTAAAGATAGCCCTGAAAAATATCGCAGCCCAGCTCCGCAAGCTTATCTCTCTGCTCCCTGGTCTCCACATACTCTGCAACAGTCTGGAAATTCAGGGATTTTCCCAAATTGACAATCGACTCTATAATATCATTATTCCTGTTATTTATGAGAACATCTCTTGTCAGGGAGCCGTCAAGCTTCACTATCTCAAAATAATTCGTCTGCAGATATACAAGAGAGGTATGTCCCATTCCAAAGTCGTCTATTAAAAACTTGTGTCCCCTCTCTCTTATCCGGCATATCTTATCTACAATTTCATCTGAAAATACAAGGGCCTCCTGCTCCGTAACCTCAAGCCACAGCTTCTCTGGCGGTATATGATATTTCTCTATCCGGTCCGCCATACAGCTTTCAAAGCCCTCCCATGCAAGGGACGCATTTGTAATATTGACGGATATCTTAAATTTACTGTCAATCTCTTTTCCGATTTTTGAAATGGCGCACGCAGACTCGTCAAACAAATATTCCTCAATATCACGAAGCATATTTTCCTCCTTGGCAAGTCTTATGATAAGCGGAGGATATATAGCTCCTGCAATCGGATGCTTCCACCTAAGCATTGCTTCTCCGCCTATGCATTTACCCTCTCTGTCAACCTGAGGCTGATATAACAGAAACAGCTTTTTATTTTTTACGGCTTCCTTTAAATCAGCCGCCAAAACCCTTGCTACATTTCCAATAGAATCGCTCCGGGCCGTAAGACTTGTAAAGTTCTTTGACTCCTCCTGCCTTTGAAGCTCTGAAACAAGCTCCTTTACATTCTTTATAAGCCTTATTCCGTCTCTCTCCTCAAACATTCTCAAAAAAGGCAGATAAATTATTACGCCTACGCAAAGACATACTGCCTGTAAAATACTTCCTGCAATGGAGCCTGTTGCCTGATAGCCGCTTAAAAACACAGGGGACGTCCATTCTACGGTACGCACCACGTGGGGAACAAGTCCAATGGAAATAGCCCCATAGGCAATAACGCAGTTTACAACAGGCACAAGCATATATGGAATAAAGAAAATCGGATTTAAAATAACGGGAAGCCCAAAAGAAATTATTTCACTGATGTTAAATATTACTGTCGGCAACGACAGCTTGGCAATGTTTCTTACGCCGCTCTTTTTTGAAAACAGAAGAATAGCTATAACAAGGCACAGAATAGAGCCTGTGCCGCCCATTATTACAAACACGTCCTGAAAGGTCTTGCTGTATATCGTTCCGGCGCTGATTACCACAAAATTCTGCTGCATTATCGTTTCAAGAACATTATTTCCATGTATGCCTACAAACCACATTCCATGTATAAGCAGCAGTAAAATAAGAGCTATTCCGAGACCGTTTCCAATCTGTTTAAACAGACTGTTTACTCCAATCTCCAAAAGCTCCTGAATTGATTCCACATGAAAAATAAGCTCAAGCAGCTGTCTTATTACTGCAAAAATCCCCACAATTAACAGCGCCGACATAATTCCCGACACTGCGTCAGAATACAGGCTGTCAGCCTCCATTCCTCTCTGACGGATTTTAAAAAAGCCCTTTTCCTTAATTTTAAAATAAAACCAGCCGGTAAAAAGAGCGATTGCCAACGCAGCAAAAATATTTGTATTTCCAAGCTTTGTCACGGAAAAATCATCATATTGAATACCTGAATATCCTGCCAGTGAGGCAATAGTGATGAGCATAACAATCACACAGTCGCCGCTGTCAGCCTTTTCATCCTTAACCTTAATTTTTCCATAGCAAAAGCTGGTTGCCAATGCTATGGCAACAGCAAGTAAACTAAAGGCTGCGCTTTGAATAAATGAAAAAATCTCCACAAGTCTTCCGTCTAAAAGCTTTGGAAGAATTTCCTGATATGCAGGAACAGGCAGGCTTTTAAGCATTAATGCCATTGAGCCCACAACAAGCAGTGGTATTGTCATAATCATTCCCTGCCGCACTGCTATAAACGCATTGTTCTCGTCAAAATAGTCGGACACCTTAAACAGTCTGCTCTTAACTATGTTTTCATTTTTACCTGAAGCTTCCGCTTTTGCTCCACCTGTATGCTGATTCATTTTTTAATCCTTTACCGCAATATATTTATATAAATGCCATGGCTTCATATTATAACACTCCGCCAAAAAGCAAACATAATCTATATCTTTTATCGGCAAACTCTTATCATTTCCTTAATGATTTTTATAATTTCGCACACAAAACCAGTCAAAATCTCCATACCTGCCAAATCCGGTTAAATCCTGACAGCAGATTCCTATCATTGCGCCGGTAAACCAGCCCTCCTTGCAGGCTTCATCAGACAAAAAGCTTATATTTACGGCTTCTCCTAATTTCTGCATTGCTTCCCCTCTCCTGTTCCTACTGCTGTCCGTGTAAAAATCACCATTCCTGACAGAAGCATCATATCCGGTGGTATCACCATATTCAACATCATCACGATACCCGTAAAAAAACTGCGCTTCGGTTCCCCTTACACTAAGCCCCAGAATTACATCCCTTTCCCTTTCAAGGGGTATATAATCTGTAAGATACTCGTATTTCTTATTTTCTGCTTTCAGCAGGGTAATGCATTTTCCTACATCCTCATCATAAGAAATATGTAAATAAAGATAATTTTCCGTATCATACATTAAAATCATTCCTGCCATCTGCTTAAAAACCTCCGGCTCAAAATCCAGACAGGCTTCTGCGTCCATATTGTACTCCGTCATTCTTCTGGCAATCAGGGTTTGGGAAAACCGTGAAGCCAAGCCGCTTCGTCCGTACATTCTAAGCCATCCGGGACGTTCCGATAATGATATATGGTATCCGTCCATGGGGATTCTTAAGGACTGGTACTCAAGATTTAAAGCGTTACCATCAAAGTCATCCCATTCAAATACTGCGCTCCCGCTCTTTTCCTCACATATCCTTTCTTCACATATGCTTTCTTCATATGATAAAATATTTTCATCAGGCTGTCTTCTGCTGCATGCCGGCGGCTCAACCTCCTCCTTAGGAGTATTTCCTCCGTCTGCAAGCACCAGCCATCCGTCGTCTGTCCATGTCATTTTCTGTATGGCCGTCTCCCTGCCTAGCACATATCTCCTGTCTCCGGCAAACCTCTCTGCATCCTTAGGATTTCTGTCTTTTGACGCCCTTCCGCACAGATGCACGGCATACCACTCTCCGTCTTTAGTTTCTACCAAATCGCAATGGCCTGATTTTTGCAGAAGGGCCTCCTCATGGTGACGTGAGGTCAGTATGGAATAAGCCTCTCCTGGCTGCCTTTTTTCATCATAGGGCTTATACATCTCATAAGGTCCCCATACATTCTCAGCTCTTTGAATTGTCTGTCCATGTCCTTCCCCCGTTCCGGTGTCCGCGCTGAACAGATAATATAAACCATTGCGCTTAAAAATATGAGGTCCCTCGAGAAAAATCCCGTCTGCCCGGTAAATATCCTTTACAGGGCCTGACATCTTTTTCTGCCTTGAATCAAATTCCTGCAACACAAGACGCCCAACATATTTTTTAGGAACTCTGTGGTCTGTTACCATGCTTACTATATACTTTCGTCCGTCATCATCATGAAACATGGAAGGGTCAAAGCCAAAATTATTAAGGGCCGTGGGCTCTGACCATGGACCATGAATATTTTGCGCCGTCACAAGATAGTTTTCCGTGTCATACATATTGCAGTAAAAGGATTTTACCACCGTGTATACCAGATAAAAGGTTCCCTTATCATAGCTAAGACATGGCGCCCAAATACCCTGGGACGGTCCGACTCCCTTAAGATTTAACTGTGAAGTCCGTGATAACGGGTATTCTATCAGCTCCCACCTGACAAGGTCCCTTGAGTGATGAAGACGGACTCCCGGCCACCACTCAAAGGTTGATGTTGCAATGTAATAGTCGTCATCAACACGAATAACAGACGGGTCGGGATGAAAGCCTCTTAGTATCGGATTATGTATTTTTTCCATAATTAATCTCCCTTATTGCCCTAAACGGCTAAAATAAAACACTTTCTTATATTGTAAAGCAATATATCATACAGCGGTGCTCCCCGGCTGTATGATATATCTATATACAACGATAATACTGTTACTTTTAATTGTATCATCAAATTGAATTACTGTCATTCTGTTTTTTAATTTATGTCTGTCTGTTCCTGCTATTTTTAAAAATAAGCGTTACCAACTCCTTTACATCATCCTCATTCATAAAAGGCAGATATATCTCCACACCTTCTCCTCTTTCTATTGCCTTTACCGCAAGCTCTCTTACATCCTCCTCTTCCATAAACGGCAGATAGGCGCTTACTCCTTCTCCCCTTTCTACTGCCTTTCTGGCAAATTCGTTTACTGCTTCCTCGTCCATAAACGGCAGATACATATTTACGCTTTCCCCTTTTTCCCTTGCCTTTTCTGCAAGATTTCTTACATCATCCTCCTCCATAAACGGCAGGTATCCGCTTATTCCTTCTCCCTTTTCTATTGCCTTTCTGGCAAATTCGTTTACTGCTTCCTCGTCCATAAACGGCAGATAAACATTTATGCTCTCTCCTTTTTCTGCTGCTTCTTCTGCAAATTCCTTTACCGTATCCTCATCTAAAAACGGGAGATAACTATTTATATTTTTTGCTAAATCACTGATTTTTGTCAAATTACTTAGCTTAACCAGACTGCTTACCTGCTGCGGCTTTAAAAGAGGAAGCACATTGCCGACATCCTCCCCTGATATATTGTTAGCTTCAATACATTCAGCTACATTGTCCTTTACGACAGCCTCAACAAGAGTTGATTTTCCTCCAAGCAGTTCATCCAATGATACATTAAATATCTCCGCCAGCTCGGGAAGCTTTGAAATATCCGGCATGCTGTTGCCTCTCTCCCAATTTGATACCGCCTGATAGCTGATATTAAGCTTATCCGCCAATTCTAACTGTGTCATGTTATGTTCTTTTCTTAATGAGGAAATTTTTTTTCCAATTTTTTGCATATCAAACATAAAACCATCCTTTCTTTGTTATAATTTTGAAAAGCCTTTTCATGCCATAATTTTAATTCCTTTGCTTTTCAAAGTCTATCAATAGGTAGTTGATATTTTATGTTTTACCTTCTCAACACCGGGTTGAGTACTGTCAGACCTTCTTTTTACATCCGCAGCGTCCTTAATATTTTTCAATCGTTTCCAAAACCTCATTTTTCTCAGGCATTACTTTTAACGCTCCCTTGCGGGTTGTAATTATAGAGGAGGCTGCATTGGCAAACCGGAGCATCTCAAGCAGTTCCTTCTCTGACAGGGCTTCCAGTCCCTTCTCCAATACAGTATTCAATACGCATGCCATAAACGTATCTCCCGCTCCTGTTGTCTCAATGGTATCATTTCGCAGAAACGGCTCACAAAAAACACTTTTTCCATTGCAGAACGCCTTGCTTCCATTTTTTCCCATAGTTGCGCAGACTAATCTAGGATTGCTGCGCGATAATATTATTTCTATTCCTCGATTAATATCCTGCGTTCCTGTCAGAAAATAAATCTCGTCGTCCGAAATTTTAAGAATATCACACTGTCCGATTCCATACCACATCTTATCCTTCGCATCCTCCAGACTCTTCCAAAGGGGAGGTCTGAGATTAGGGTCAAAGGAAATAAGCGCGCCTTCACTTTTAGCTCTTTCAACTGCTTTCTTTGTCACATTCCCAATCTGCCGCTCTGTCATTGACAAGGTTCCAAAATGAAATATTCTTGTATCCCCAAGCATCTCCTGATGAACTTCATCCCAACGCAGCATCATATCTGCCCCCGGATTACGATAAAAAGAAAAGCTTCTATCTCCCTCCCTGTCCGTATGAACAAAAGCCAGCGTAGTATGCACCACATCATCTGTCAACAGATTATCTGTATTGATGCCCCGAGCCCTTACAGCCTGTATCAGCATCTGTCCGAATGCATCCGCTCCTACCTTCCCGATAAATGCAGTCTTTTTTCCAAGGTTTTGAAGCATGGACAGCACATTGCAGGGCGCTCCGCCGGGATTTGCCTCCAGCAAGGGATTTCCCTGTTCGCTTATTCCATTTTCTGTAAAGTCAACCAGTAACTCTCCCAATGCAACCACATCAAACTTCTTCATACAACCGCCTCCTTAATCAACTGCAATTTCATTCAAGAACCCGTCCGCAAATACCTTCTATCTGACAACTTCCGCTTATTTCCTTATTCGTATAGCAGACGGCATTTCTGTGATACCTTTCAATTTCCCTAACAGGATTCTGTAATATTTTTCCCTTTTCAATTCGTAATTCTCTTGGCAGTGTCATCTTACAAGACCACTTCTGGCCTAAAGGGCGTATATCAGAATCCTCCATGCTTCCTTCTTGATATATTTTATCATGAAATGCCGGTCTATCAAAACATTGTACAAAAAATTTTATAATCTCCTTATCTCCATCCGTTTTTTCTGTTCCGGCTCCACGTGTTATTTTTCTACAATTGGGATTACTACATTTCCATCCCACTCTATTCTCCAACAAATCTTTTATAGATTGTGAAAAATCGTCTCTCATACGTTTCTCTACTCCTTCAATTCATTTATCAAATCTTTAAATCATAAGAAAATATTCCAGCGCTTCCCTTATAGCTGCTTCTTTCTCTAGCGGACATTTCGGCTGTCTGGAATTTTCTGATTTTAGCAGATTATAGTTCACCCTCTCGATAATCCCACATTTCTCTTTTACCTGTGCGATATATAAATTACTGACTTTCAATCCACTATGTTCCAACACATAATCCTTGATTTACTCATAAGTTGATTTACTCTCCGTAGCAATCAAATCAAGTTCGTCCATCTGAAGCTCAACCTCAATATGTTGGTCTGAATGAAGTTTGGACAATAAACATACTGTCTCAACGTGGCTCGATACGATAGGCTGAATGCCTTTGCTATTTTACCGTTTACGGGAACAAGTCCATAGCCTTTTTCATGTTCAAGCCGTTTATGGGAATATGTCCGTGAAACTGAAAGTTATCCCTTAGTTAATGCTTCAACAATATTTTTCTCAATATATTCTACTCTGTCAAAAACCATAGGCTTGCTCTCCTCTTTTAGGAGTGTAAGTTTCCTTGTAATAGTCCATCACATAGTCGTCTACACTTTTTATCAAACCTTGGTCAATGGCAATACCTATCAACAATGATGTTATCGATTTTGTTACACTCATTACATTCATTGTATCGTCCTTTTTAAAACCATCCTTATACTCTTCAATTTCAAGTATGTTATCTTTATAGGCTACAATCTGTTTTATATTAATATCGTTTTTACTTGAATAAGTATCTAAAACTTTCTTCATTAAAACTTCCTCCTGTAAAGCAGTAAAAATTCATATTATTTGGACATCCTATAATAAGCCTAGGTGAATTAAAAATTAATTTCAATAGTTTTTTTCATAAAAAGATATCTAAGTTAATAGACATCTTTTCACAACATAGAAATTCAAATTTCCCGTTTACTCTTCTTTCATTTTCTCTTCCAGTTCAAGCAAGTATCTGTCATAATCAGACATAAACAGTCTGTCCTGAATTACACGATATTTCTCGAACTCCGTCTCAGCGTGGAGTTTGGCTATTTCAGCGGAAACCTTTCCTGCGTCCTGTAAAATACCGTAATCAAACATTTCAATAAAACTGTTGAGTCGTTTTTCCCAATCCTCCATAGTGAGAGGAATACGCCTTAACGTCATATTTTCGGCAAAATCCAGATATGCAGTTACCATACGGTTCAGCTGATGCAATTCGTTTTCGCTCAGATAATTTTTTGCAATCGTCACATCACTCTTTTTAATCTTGCCGTCCGGAGCATCTGCCCATGTGGTAAGTCCCATATGTTCCTTTTGATGGTCAGCACGTTCTACAATCAGTTCTGCCGCCGTATGACCGTGAACTGCAAAATGCATTTTGTTTTGGACTGTAGCATAAAACCTTTTTGTTGTTGCGGATGTTTTATCATAGTCTATGGCTGTGGCATAAATATCTGTAATTTTCTGATAAAACTTTCGTTCGCTTGCACGGATTTCTCTGATACGTTCAAGCTGCTCATCAAAATACTTATCTGTCAGATATGTGCCTCGTTTCAGACGCTCATCATCCATAACCCAGCCTTTGATGGTGTAGTCCTTCACAATGCTATTTGCCCACTTACGGAACTGCACTGCACGTTCATTATTCACTTTGAATCCAACGGCAATAATCATCTGCAGGTTGTAATGATTTGTTTCTCTCTGAACCTGGCGATTGCCCTCCGTTTGAACTATTCGGAATTTCCGAATAGTTGCCGACTCCTCCAATTCGCTGTCAACATATATTTTTTTGATATGCTCATTGATTGTCGGCAGAGCAACATCATAAAGCGTAGCCATCATTTTCTGTGTGAGCCATATATTTTCGTCCTCATAACGCATTTCAATGCTGTCTTCCTGTTCTCCCACAGAAGCAACATAGGTCAGATATTCCGCCGCACTTGAGCGAATGCTTATTTCATTTTTCTTTTTTGCCATCTTTGGCACCTCCATCAAAAAGTGTCACCGGTGGTGTCACATTTTCTTTTCACATAAGTCAGTTCAATGTCATATCCCAAAGCCTCAAGCATCTGCACGAAGGTCTTATTTACAACACCGTCCTGCTTTTTGATGATGCGATTAACATACTGACCTGTTGTTCCGATTGTTTCCGCAAGCTGCACCTGGGTAGTTCCGTTCTCTATGCACTTTACTTTTACATCTACTTCAATATTGTTCTTAATCATATATTCTCCGCTCCTATTCGCAGCTCTTGTTAATTCTAACACAAATAAGATAATTTATTATAATATACAATTCGCAAAAATACAAGACCTGCACGTGACGTACAGATGAACTTTCTGTAACAGAAAAACACCCTGCATTGCTGCAAGGTGCATTTCATTGCAGACTCTGTTTATGGCACATATAATCTTAGCATCCAGGATTACAATGATATTATCGGTGGTTATAAATCAGTTCCGGGATTTCAAAATTTGTTCTATCAGAATGTCACTTCGATGTTTGTAAATTATGAAAAGCGGGATATGGCCAAGAAAATCTCTGTTCTATTTTCTTTATGACATGAACGGAGATAGTTCCGGGGATTTCTCTGATGAGATGAAGACAGCAATAATTGAAATTGCAAAGTTTGTAATAGGAGAAGAAATCAATGCCAACCTTGATGGCATTCATCCTGTCTACGATTCAGACACTATGACTCCTTCATGGAAAGTGGATTCACTTCTTTGTGCTGCTTACTTCTCCATCTTCTACTTGAAACCTGATCTTGAATTATACCGTCCTTGTGATAATCCAAGATGTGGCCGTTACTTCCTTGTGAAGACCACATCGACAAGAAATCGTTTCTGCAGCCAGGAATGCTGTAACAGAGTCACACAAGACCGCTATCGTAAAAGAAAAAGAGAAAAAGAAGGATTAATCGGGTAAGAGGTAGATAATTATTTTATCTACCGACCTCCCACACCACCGTACATACGGTTCCGTATACGGCGGTTCCTTAGTTTTCACATACTTTCAGATAATAGTCAGTCATGGAGATATATCCCAGACTGGCTATTTCCTGTTTGGTCAGTACACTATTTAACATCAACGCTGACCGCCATATTCCTCTTCGGCAGTTCGCCATTTCGTACACTTTCCATTTTGGCATACCGTATTTTTGTATCATTCGGTATCTTGTTTTGACTTTCTTCCACTGTTTCCAATATACCGCCCTTATCTTATGCCTTAGCCATTCATCCGTCTTCTCCATTAGCCCTTTCATATCGGCAAGCGGGAAATAATTTACCCATCCTTTGACAAACTGCGTCAGTTTCATGGCTCTGTACTCATTCCCCCATCCGTTATTTCTGTTTGTCAGTTCTCTGATTTTGTCTTTCATCTTTTCCTCTGACTTTGGATGTACCCGAAATCTGCATTTCCCTTTATAACGGTAAAATGCGTATCCAAGGTATTTTACCTTGCTGATATGTGCCACGCCTGTTTTCTTTCGGTTTACTTTTAGAAAAAGTTTTCCCTCAATAAACGGAATGATATTTCTTAGGGTTCTTTCTGCACTCTTCCTGCTCTTGCAGAATATCATGCAGTCGTCCGCATAACGCACAAACCTGTGTCCCCTGCGTGTCAGTTCCCTGTCCAGTTCATTCAGCATGACATTACTAAGCAATGGACTTAACGGTCCACCTTGTGGCATTCCTGTTTCTGTCTTTTCAAACACCACACTGCTGATAACTCCTGCATTAAGGTATTTGTGTATCAGCGATATTACCCGTCCGTCTTTGATAGTTCTTGATAACACTTCTATCAGTTTGCTCTGGCATACCGTATCAAAGAATTTCTCTAAGTCCATATCTACGACATACACATATCCATCATTGACATTCTGCTGACATTGTTTCAGTGCGTCAT
>ERZ777306.4819-NODE-4819-length-11734-cov-15.804607_pt1 | contig 11734 bp, 9 predicted proteins | sample MGYA00374966_ERZ777306 | MGnify/ENA primary metagenome ERZ777306 (study PRJEB29329, sample SAMN06343882) | mouse gut metagenome | isolation source: Mouse cecum | place: Austria: Vienna | collected 2014-11-15 ...
GATAGCAAGGCATCAGATACTTCCCGGACATATGGCAAACGGCATGCGGACAGAGACGGCTCATCTGCCATTCCCGCTTCGGAAAAATCTGTCAGTGGATGCCCTGCGCGACAGGGCAAGGGAAACAGGCCCCAAAACCTTTGAAGTAATCCGCAGGATGTTTGACGAGGCAAAAGTAGAAGAACAGCCCATGCAGACAGCAGGAGCCATACTTTCCATAGCTGGCATCTATTCACCCCAGATCCTTGAAAAAGCATGTGATAAAGCGCTCAGGCAATACCATATGCCTTATTATAAGACCATCTATTCCAATGCAAAGAGCATAAACAGTGAGAAAGAACTTACGGAGTTTAAGGGAAATAATAAAAAACCGGAATTGTCAGAGGTGCGGGTTACTACAGAAAAGGAGAGACAACAAATGGACATTGAAATAAAAAAGAGTTTATCTGTATTGGAACTTGGCGACCTTGCAAGGATCATAGAAATGCAGGAAAAAGATATAAAGCTTGTGGATCTAAGCTACGAAAAGCGTTTGGAACTGCTCCTTGAAACACTGATACAGGAACGGGAGAACAGGCTCATAAACCGGCTTATCAAAAATCCGGAGGATATTGAGGTTTTTCTGAACATTTCTATCCTCGATGCCAGAATTTGACATAGTACATTATAATATGCCAGAATTTTTTATTTTCTGGCATATTATATGGATTCTTAAAGTTTTTCATATGCTGGTTAATCCATTTTTGAATTTGACACGTACTCTTTGGCAAACTATTATATTCCGACTGTTTATTTCATCCGATATTCAAAAGTATCTAAAAAACCAATTCCAATGCTGTTTTCAAAACCTACTACTACGACATAATATGGTTCCCCATCATATTTTTTTAGCACCCTTTGCTCTGTTACCTTATAACCTTCTGGACAAAGCATATTTTTTAACGCTAATTCCTTCAGCCATTCCTCATCAATTTCGTTTGCCATTTCCTTATCCGCATTGTTAAGGCTGCCAGCGGGATTCCCTTTTACAAAAATATTATCTACAATGCCATTTTCAACCGTAATATAATAGCCATTCTCCGTTACAAAATTTCCATTTTTTAATTTCATACTGATAGATGTAGAAATGATTTCGGTACCCAGATAGGCATTTGCCAAATTTGTTTTCACTTCAAAATTTGTTACATCAAAATCTTCATCTAAATTGTTTTTGATATAAGTAATGATTTCATCAACATCTTGCGTTTCAGTGGAATAATGGATTTCGCTTGTCGGTACGATTCTGTTTGTTTTAGAATCCGATTCAGAATGCCTGTCTTCTCTTTCAGAGGAAGAATCGGTTTCCTCACTTGTTTTCTTATCTTTGGGGCTTATAATGTCCACCCTGTTATCTTCACTATCCCATAACACACGGAATCCTGATATTTCTGAAACAAATCTTGCAGGAATATACAGCCGGTCTTTGATGTTAACCGATTTGGTATCCATTGTTTTGGTAATAGTCTGCTGTTCTTGTTCTACCAACACAGTTTCCTGCTCTGCCATAAAGGACATTTTACCCTTTGGATTGGAGATAATCGCAGTATTCTGTTCTTGCTGCCATATCACTTCGCTGTCGAGTAATCTGCCTATATCCCGCAGAGAGAGCATAAGCCTTCCATCACGTATAATTGCTTCATGTTCACAATGAAAGTCATTTTTGTCTAAATAAATAGCAATTTCATTATCCTGTGCAAAGCAGGATAATGGGAATAATAAAATGCAAGGTAACATTAAACTGAATATTTTTGTTTTCATAGTAATCCACCTCTTTCTTGTATAAAGTGGCACCGAAATTACGGTGCCACTTTTTGCATATTAACGATACTCGTAAGTCTGCATACGATCAATCCCATTACTTTCGTTTACAATTTCTGTTACTACGATATAGTAAGGTTCCGTATCATATTTTTTTAGAACTCTCTGAACTTCAACTTTTTCGCCACTACATAAAACAACTTCTTTCAAAGCGTCTTCTTTCAAAACTTCTTCATCTACCCAACTGCGTGGTTGAATGGTTCTTTCTGAAGAAACTTGGGGTTCTCCATTTACAAAAATCATGTCAACTTCTCCATCCTTTACTACAACATAATATCCATCAGTTGTAACAAAGTCACCATATTTAAGTTTAAGAGAAATAGAGGTTTCTATAATGTCACCATTACATGTTACATTACTCATATCCGTTATAACTTCATATTGGTTTATGTCGAAGTTTTCATCAAAATTGTCTTGAATATACGCTATAACTTCATCTAAGTTTTTGTCTTCCACAGAATAATTTACCGAATCTGTTACAGCATATATTTTGCAGTCAATAGCATCTTCTTCTAATTTTCTAACTTTTTCAGGTGAAACCTTTTTTCCCAAAAGATTTGACATCTTTTCATTTATATCCTGGTCATCCATCGCTAAGTTCCTTGCAGATGAATCTTGAACATAATCCTTCAAAGATACATCAAAAGAATCATATTCTTCATTTATAATCTCTAATGACCCAACAATAGTATCTTCCACCTTATAATTACCCTTATTATTTGCGTAATATGCCGCCATTCTTATTGTGTCTCCTTTGGATAAGTAATAACCAAAGTAGTCCAGCCATTTTTCCGCATCAGGATCTTCGATTTTGTCACGCCATGCCACAATGCAATCTATTCCGTGATTATTTGATGCTAGTGTGGCAAAACTACCATCTCCGCCTTCTGCAGTTTTGCAAGCACAAAATACAGCTAATACAGTATTACTTACATCATAATCACGCAATCCTGCCAATGTGAATTGACGTGTTTTTTGATATGGCAGAGGCTCAGGTAGGTTGTTACTTCACCCGGCCCAGCTTTTACACCAGTTGCATATTTTCCGCCTCTATCCGATTCGTTAAAATAAATACCATTTTTATTTCCATGACCTGCTAACATCAAAACATCTGCTTCCAAAAGCGCTTTGTTCGAATATCTTGTAAGCGTATCGTCCCAATCGTTTGATGTAATAACATCATAGAAAACTGATTCAAATCCAATCGTTTCCATGTCACCACTAAATACTTCAGCATCATTAGTGGTATCATGTCTTTCTCCAATGAATTCCTCTCCATGATGTCCAGTGAAATCAACACCGAGGGAGAATGCATAAATTGGCTTGGAATTAGAGAAAGTCACATCTACGTAATAACTGTCTGCCGTGTCGTATCCGTCATAGCTTTCTATCCAAACATAATAAGATGAATTGGCTATAACAGGTATCGTAATAATCTCATCCTCATAGCCAGAATTACGGGAAGAAGCAATTCTTTCATAATCCTCATCATATACAAACAAATCATAGTCGCAGCCTCTCGGAATGCTCCAAAGTTCAAATGTCGCGTTACCATCTTCCTTAAATCTTATTTCAAATATATCTACATCATCTTCACTATCAATCCAGCCTTTGTAGCCCTCGCCCAAATACAGCAAATCCGCTCTTGAAAAAGTGTCATTGTTTTCACATTCTTCAAATATTTCAATCCTTGGCTGTATACTTTCTGTACGATTTTGCGTATAGTCATTAGCTTCATCCTCTTTAACGAAAGCTTTATGTTGCGCTCTTATTTCGTTCATCAAATCTAATTCTTCCTGCGAAACCTCAATAGCATCCTTGTCCCTTCTGGATGTATCTGTTTCAGCAAAGGAAATGCAGCAGCTAGAAATTATCATACAGCCTGTCAAAGTAAGGCAAGCAGCTTTTTTTAATAAATTCATTTAGATTCTCCTTTCAGTAGCTCTCTTGTATTGTTGTAGCTGTTTTATTGTAAGTTTTCTGGACAATTTGCGTACTAATTATTTTTGCCCGTTTCAATTCTTGGGAACACCAGCCATATTTGTTTTAATGTTACATCGCTTAAAACTGATATGGCTGGCCATTCCTCAAGGCTTCAGTCTACAATCTACTTATTTTCGTTTTATCAAATTTGCGATATACTCCTAATGTATCCTGTTTGAATCAGATTTTTGTGTTGGTCACACTCTCTGCATATTCATTCAGGATATTCTTTTCACCTCCCATTCGATCTTTTTGCCTTTCCTCGCTTTATTTTTCATTCATTTGTTTACTTCTGTATGGATCATTACGGTTTTTGTTTCATTATCCCAATGAACTTCATCTTCTAAAATTCCACAAATACGACAAATATCTCTCAGCGCAATAAACATCCGCCCGTTTCTGATCTCTGCCGGATTAGCTAAAGCAACCGTTTCACCATTCATATGCATCTCAGCAGCCTCATATTGAATATCTGCATATAAGAAACCATATAACAGCCATGCTGTTTTAATTTCGTTCTCCCAACCTATTTGGATTCCAGGAAATACCTCTGTTACTTCCCTCAGCGGTAGCATGGTATAGCCTGTATTTGAAATATATGCGGGAACTTTAAGACTTTTTTCTTCTCCATTTACCTGTAGTACATTTGCATCCACTTTAATTTCAATGTCCATCGGTTCCATCTCTGGTGGTTCTACATATTCTTCCACCTCAATAAAATCGGCAATAATTGGCATCAGTTCCGTATCAGGAGCTAGGGATACAAACAGCGAATGGGTACGCAATATTACACGTTCCGTGTCCCGTTTCAGTACAAGATCAGGTATCGTAAAAGATTCCAACTGTGTCGAAGCACTTTCCTTGATCCGAACGATCAGCTTTCCGTCTTTTATTTCATATTCAGCTTTTAATGTTCCCTCAGAAATCTCCACTTTCTTTTCCTGCTGAAATAGCATAGTAAAATCAACGGAAGGATCGAGCGGCACAGGTTTTTTCTTTACAGTAAAAATAAATTCCTGATTTTCTGCAAAAGAATCTACAGCAGATTCTTCAATCACCAGTTGAGCCACATAGATCTCGTCCTGATTGTCGTAAGCAATCGTCCTCTCCGCCTTTGCAGTAATTGGAAGTATTGCTTCACTTTCTGCTGCATATCCTGTCATAGGAAAGGCCAACACAACGCAGCACAGTGTCAAAATTCGGTTAAATCTTTTTTTCAAAAAATCATCTCCGCAATTTTTTAATCATTAGATATTTGCATGAACACGATAAATGCCGCCATCTTCTGTTTTATATTCTGTATTGACGAAGTATACAAAGGATTTATCTTTAGAGCTAAATTTCACTTCCACATCCTGCTCTATAACTTCATCTGCACAGTCTGCATTTTTCGCATTATATGCATGTACTTTTTCCTCCATCACATCATCCAGTGCAATTGTGGCAGGAGCATCATAGCCGTAAAGCGCACTGCCTACCTCCTGTATACCAACCATCTTATAATTTTCAATATTTACATTATAGCCGAAATCAGAAACAACATCGCCTACTTTATAGCGGTATGTAAGAAGCAAATCACTGTCATCGCCCGGAATTGTTTCAATCTCTGCAACATCAAACAATGATTTATCGAACCGTGCATCCATATTTTCCTGAATATAAGAAATGATCTCCGTATCTTCACCATCTCTATATTCAATTTCCGCATCTACTGCATCGTAAGTATCTAACACATTGACAAAGGTATCTGGATTATAAATACCTTCTCCATTTTTATCAACACTGTCAAAAATACTCATATCATCTGCAAAATCGATAGCATTTTCACTTCTACTCATATTTCTTTTGATTGTATTATAGACCCCACTACCATACGTTTTGTAATTAAAAACTCTTGGATCATAATATATATCATTTTCGGTTTTAATATCGGCATTTGCACCTTTGATTGCATTCTGTACGGTAGCTCCATTAGCAAGATAGCTTGTCAAGATTTTATTGTATCTTGCCATAGAAACATCAGATACAGATGTTGTCCATCCAATAGCACAATCCGCACCATTTTTTTGGAAACTCTGTGCAATTCCACCAGAAAGACCAGAATAGCAGGCTGCCATAATCGCCAATTTACAATTTGTTAAATTGGCATCATTCACATTTCGACCTGCTGCAGGGACAACATTGTAATTGGCTACACGATAGTTTAAGGTTGTATTTGAATTTGTCCATAAAACTAAATTTCCCGTTTCGTCACCATGCCCAGCCAGATAAACCACACCACTATTCAGCCAATCCGGTGTTATCGTTGATCCGCTGATATTTATTTCTTTATCATCTTCTCTGGATAATACGATTCGAGGTGTGTAGCCTGTCGAAACAAGATTGTAAGCGACATCCAAAACCTCCTGTGTTGTATCTATTGCCGGATTTTTTCCATATTTTGTCATTTCTGCACCAACAGAAAATGAGTGAGTGGCTCCTGCAAAAGCAGGCACCGTCATTGCCAGTGATAAAATACTCGCAATAGCTAATACTTTCTTTTTCATTTTTATTCCTCCTTCAGGGTAATTGGTTGCTTTGTAACGATGTACCCCAATTTTATCATTGTCTGATAGATAAACAGTGTTGTTAACATCAACAATCGTGTATTGGTCAAGGTTCGATTTGTCGAAGATTGCCGATGGTTCTCTCGGCACTTCACCTAAGTCAGAACTTTCTCTCCAGTTTACAAGCCGTAATCCTATGATACTGCTCATCATAAGTATTTACATCGCTTGCATAATAGGGAATTTTTGTGCTATAATGATTAAATATATCCTGTTTGAATCAGATTATTGTGTTTGCTCTCACCATGTCTGCATTTTCATTCAGGATATTCTTTTCACCTCCAATCCGGTATTTTTCTTTTTCCTCATAAAATTTCCCCCTCTCAAGTTAATATTTATAAATATCACTTCAAAAGTGTATTTATCGAAAATTATTGTTAGTGAGTACAGATTTCTTGAGTAACTGCGTTTATTTTATCGCCCCGCCATGTAAGCCCGCAAGTCGTACATTTCCTGCCTTCATAGTATGTAGTTATACAGGAACCATCGCTTTGTTTCTTATGTTCTTTTATCGTAACATCTATGATATCATGAAGGTGCTTTGGGTCTGTCGGCTCATGGATTATGGATGAAACCATTATTGTATCGTTGTAAATAACTTCATATGTTGTATCTGCTGTATCAATCAAATCAAATTTTATAAATTTATCTGTGTTTGCGTTCTTCGTATCATTTATGTATTCATCAAATACGATGTCCGTTCCCTCAAATATTTCAATATCTGAAGCCTCTACAATCTCAACATTTTTTGAAAACATTTGATTTACAGGGCCATCTGCCGCTTTTGCAACCACACTTCCAGACAAAACAGAAATCACCGTTACAGAGGCGACCACAGCCTTCCCCCAAGTCGTTGTTATCCTATCCTTCCCTTCCACTCTCAAAAGCCTCCTTTTATAATATCTCATTTCATCTCCGGTAAAGCGCAGCAGGAATTTTTTCTTTTTTTGCTGTTCTTTCTCGGCTCTCATTACTTTGACAATCAAATTTTTGTATTCTTTTTTTCCAAATTCATCAAAACCCTTTGTGACTTCTTCATCACTGACTGATTCCTGCCAGCTTGCGAGATTTTCCCGCAGAAGGTGGAACAGCGGGTTAAACCAGTGGATGCTGCTTAATAGCAAGACCAAAAGCTTTTTCAATAAATCCCTGTGTATCACATGATAAAACTCATGCTGGAGAATAAAATCCATTTCTTTCTCGCAAAAGGAATTGATCATACCTGCCGGAATGAGAATCGTCCTGGTTTTTATTCCGTATGTACAGGGTGTAGGAATAAAGCTGGAGCCTGCAATCACAACATTCGGTATACCTTTTTCCAGCTTCAGTCTCTCAAATTTCTCTGTCCAAATGCTGCCATTCATTTCAAATCTTCCCGACTGAACTTCAGTCAAAAAGCAAATATATTTCCCCAAATAATAAATAAAAAAGCAAACCGCTCCTAATAGCCATAGGCTGCCCAGCCAGCTTACCAAAGGGAAGCTCCTTACAACTGCAACGACGCCATCATAATCATTCCCGTCTTGAAACACGAGTGTTTCGTAATTGCTGAATGTGCTTTCGCTCCCATCAAAAACAGACAGGGCAAGATATAATGGCACCACAAATGAAAAAAGGGCAATCGTATTTACTTTTTCCATTACCTTCGCTGAAGTAAGCCGGTAGGCTAAATTCTCCAGCACAAGAAAAACGGTGCAGAAAACAAAGCCGCTGATGGAAAGCAGCAAAACTGAGATAAAAATCCGGTCAATCATCTTTTTTTTCTAACCATTCTTTCAGTTCATCTAATTCTTTGATGTCCATATCATTACTGCTGGAAAAAGAAGACAGAAAATTCCTTAACGATCCTCCGAACCTGCGTTTGATAAAATTTTCAGCTTCTCTCCGGTTGTATTCTTCCTTGCTGATTAGCGGAAAATAAATGCGGCGGTTTTTGGATTTTGTAGAAGAAACATAGCCTTTTTCCTCTAACCGGAGCATAAATGTTGCAACCGTTTTGTATGTCCACACCTCTCCATCTTCTGCCAGCTCGGCTGCAACCTCTGAAACAGAAACCATCCTTTTGCTCTTCCAAATCTTTTCCATTACTTTCATTTCCGAATCTGAAATATTATTGCTCCTAATTTTTTCCATTGCATTCTCCTTTCTCATATCTTACGCTTCGTAAGAAATATATTACTATAATATGTATCACTTGTCAATAATTGTCTAAAACTTACAGAAAAATTCTTATTCCTATTTGGTGTAATATAATATTTTTACATTAATTTGGTAATATTCACAGAAAATACTCCTATTTTTGATAGAATATTACCAAAGAGGTGTTGAAATGAAAATGCACTCCATATCAGTTAAACTGAAAGATTTAAGAGAGAGCAGAAATTTGAAGCAGAAGGAAATTGCGGAATATTTAGGTATATCTCAGCAAAACTATTCCAGATACGAAAATGGTAATCGTGATCTTCCAATACGTTATTTGGAACCTCTGTCAAAATTGTATCATGTTTCTACAGACTATATCCTTGGACTATTGGTAAGCAAAAATGATATACAGACGATGCTCCAGCCCACAAACCCAGTGAAGCCATCTTTTGATTTGGCGGAAGAAATGGCAGCACTAAATCCTGAAAATATAATATTGCTGTCTGCTTATATTGAATTTCTCAAATTCAGGCAAAACAAAAAATAAAACAGTCCTGTCAGTTTCATACCGGCAGAACTGTTTTTATTTTGTAATTTTTATCCTATGCCGCCAACCTTTCGCTTTCTTTTTCTGCCCGCAGCATATCGTCAATACCTTTATACATGGGATTCCATCTCATTGGCTGTACATTTACGCCGATTTCCTCCATCAGCCTGTAAAATCTCTGCACGGAGAACCCGACCTCCGGATTGGTTTCCTTGTCCATATCAAACGCCTCCGTCGCTTCGGAAATGCCAAGCTCATGGATTAGATGTTCCAGCCCTTTTGTGCTGCCAACGCCGGGAAGGGCGATTATGCAGGCGTCCTGTTCCATCAGGGAACAGGCTGTGTCCGCTTTCAGCGCGCCTTCGGTGACATAGGTTCTTATGCCGGGCTTCCAGTTTGCCACATGGAGAAACGCGGCGCATTTCGTGCCACCCGGAAACCCGTTGCTGGAAAACCATTTATATTTCTGCTTCCCGCCGTTATCCAGCCTGACCTGCAAGCCCTGTATCCGCCCCTGCGCGTCGCGCACAGGAATGAAGAAGCCTTCAGACGTGGCCATATGCCACTGGCTGTTTTTCCGGTAGAAGCCTGGCACGCCGGACAGGTCATATTTGTTGGAAAGCTCATACATTGCCTTGCTGTAAAGCTTCCCGTATTTTTTCGGGGCAGAGCGGTACAGGTTTCTTTCGATACTGCACATATCCAGCCCGCGGTTTTGCAGGTTCAGCCTGTGCTTTGGCGCAAGCTCCAGCATTTGCAGGAAATCGCTGTAAATGCGGCTCCGTTCCTCCAGCGGCTTTATGGTTGTTTCAGGTTCTATTCTATTATATAGCGGCAGGGGAGGGCGGTCAAAATCCACCGCCTCCGCCAGTTCCCGATATGCCGCCGCATTGCTTATGCCGTTCCTCTCCGCATACAGCGTGATGCTGTTGCCGGATTTTTTGCACCGCTGGCAATGGAACACGTTTTTATCCGTATTCAGGTACAGCCTTGGCTGGCTGTCATTGCAGAAAGGGCATTTCGCCTGCACTTCCGCTCTGCCAGTGTTTCGCTCGTACATGATGCCGCAGGCGTCCGCCGCCTGTAAAATCGGGATATTCATATATATCATGTCACGCCGCCTTTCCAACATTCTCAGAGTTCTCTTTCTTACGGCTGCCCCTGAACACTATCGTAAGGGGCCTGTCTTTCTGTACCTTTGAGAATAGTGTCTGTCCGGTAAGGCGGACGTTATCTACCACAGAAATGCTCTCCCCGTTATCAATAAATGTTGGATAACACCTGCCGGAAAGCCTTTTCACCAGTTCCGCGATTTCCAGCCCTGCACGCAGCTTTTCCGACAGGGACAGCTTCGCGTAATCTTTCCCATTGTAAGCAAATTTGAACGTGTCTTTGACTTCGCCCGTGGTTTTTTTCACTTCGGACAACGAGATGCTGACCCTGTTCATATTAAGGGGCGCAAAAAGCAGCTCGTTTTTCTTGCCCAAATAGTTTACCGCATGGCTGATGAGCAGCTTTTTCGCGTCAATTTCCTGCTGTATAGATTCCATTTCGCCTTTTATATCAGGCTGTTCCAGTGTTTCCCTGAGCATACGGATTTTTGTTTCCAGCTCCCCGCATTCCTTCCGCAGGGCGTCCGTCTGGCACTGTGTTCCCAGTGCCGCAATGCTCTTTTCCAGTCTTGCTGTTTCCGCCGCCTGCGCCGCTTGGAAATCCTGTAATGCTTTTTCTTTTTCCAGCGTCAGCTGTTTCAGTTCCGCCTTTGCCGCCTTGCCCTCCGTAATGCACTGTTCGAGCAGCCGTTTCAGTTCCGCTCTTGCTGCCATGACGTCTGCATCTTCCATTTCATGCCCGCAGAGTGCGCATTTCTGTCCGGTGCAAACCTCGTGCAGATATTTGAAGATAGTTTTGTGCCTGGCGTATAAAGGTTCCAGCACCGCCTCCAAACGGCAGATTTCCATATCGCCATCAAACACAAACGCCTTATTCTGCACCTTTTGCAGTTCCAGCTTTGCATGGGACAGCGTTTCGGGCAGGCCGCCTTCCGCATTTTCCTGTATCAATGCTTTTTTCTCTTGCAGTTCTGCGGCTGCCGCCGCCAGCTCCGCCTGCGCTTTTTTCGCGCCGCCTTCCAGAAGGTCAGCCTGCCCCTGCATATAAATCAGGTCTTCTTCCAGCTCCTTCACTTCGGCGCGCCGGTTCTGGATGTACGTTTCCGGCGAAAAGATATTTTCATCTTTCAAAGCCTCCCGCACTTCTTCCGGAAGCGCGGCAAGTACTTCTTCATGGCTGACGGCAGGAAGCAGCTTTTCCAGCAGGTTTTTCCCGTCCGTCCCCAGCGTTTCAATGAAATACAAAGGGTTGAACATGGACAGGAACAGATCCTTGTCCCCAAACAGGTTATATAAATCTGCCTGGCGGACGTTGTACCCGTCATAGGTAATGCCGTTGGCGTTGTTCTTCCTTGTCTTCATCAGCTCATGCACCTCGCCTGCTTCGTCCGTAAATTTGACGGAAACAAACATCTCCTTTGCGTCCCTGTTCTGGTGAATATTATCCCCCTTGGGAGCCACCAGTTTCCCGCTTCAGAGCCACCCGG
>ERZ777306.4823-NODE-4823-length-11721-cov-4.327190_pt1 | contig 11721 bp, 6 predicted proteins | sample MGYA00374966_ERZ777306 | MGnify/ENA primary metagenome ERZ777306 (study PRJEB29329, sample SAMN06343882) | mouse gut metagenome | isolation source: Mouse cecum | place: Austria: Vienna | collected 2014-11-15 ...
GTATGGTCACAGTCCTGTGCAGGTATGGCCCGGCAGGGGCGAGAACCGGTATGTTGATGTAAATCAGATATATAAGGACTCCGCTTGTCATAGACAGTGGAAGCATCCAGTCTTTTATGAATCTGATGGGGCTCATCTGTCCTGATACCTGTCGATTATTCCGCCGAATATCTTTTCTGTAACAGGATCGATGAATTTCATGAACAGTCCTGTCAGGAGGGCGGATGCGAGCGTGCCTTCCCTTATGACCACTTCAGTGCCGTTGCCGATCGGATTTCTGAATATGATATACGCAGTTATGGCTGAAATCGCCACGAGGACCACATCGAATATTATCTTGACATTTCTGAATTTATATCCGGTAACGTCTGATATGGCTGCAACTGTCATCTCTCCTGCAAGCATCCAGGCGTGTGCTCGTACTTCAATGCTGATTCCTGCTGCCGTTATCACGATGGACAGCAGCATAAGGGATGCTTTTCCTGTGTATGTAGCGGCGACAATCCAGGAAGTGCCCCATATCGCAAGGTCTGTAAGTCCTCCGAATACTACGGCGGCCAGGATCTGCATAAGGTTTTCCATCCTGAATCTTCTTCTCAGCAGGATTATCTGCAGGATTATGAAGAACAGGTGCATCAGTGCCGTGAATTCTCCAACCGTGAGCCCTCCCCACAATGACAGAACGTAAGGAAGGCATGATATCGGTGATGTTCCAAGATCGGAAATGATTGACAATGCGACTCCGATGGCGACAAGTACCAGTCCTGCGGTCGCGACTGAATATCTTATTATGATATTTTTGTATGTGTTTTTCATATCTGAAAAAAGTTAAAAGTCTGCAAAGATGCGGATTTTTCCCGAAATAAATGCGGCTTTTTGCCGGAATCGTATGAAAATGCGTACCTTTACACGCTCAGAAATTCTTCCGGACTATATGGATGTTTCGTTGTTTATAGCCAAACGGCTCAGGTTCAAAGGGAAAGTCGCAGCTCTGTGTATCACTGTCAGTTTTCTTGTGGTGATAGTGGCTGTGGCCGTTTCTTCCGGGTTCAGGAATGAAATCCGGGACGGTCTGTCTTCTTTTTCAGGTGATGTACGGCTTACTCCTGTTGATATGAACCCTGTGGGTGACAGTTCCCCTGTAGAAAGGAATCCTTCGTATCTTGCCCATATCTCATCTCTGCCAGGAGTGAAATCCATTGTTCCTGTTGTCTATAGGGCCGGAATAGTAAAACACGGTGAAAATATACACGGTGTCATACTCAAAGGTACGGAGCAGGGGGATTCTCTCGGGACTCTCGGAGTGTCGATCCCTTCCGCGCTTGCTTCTATGATGGGACTGCGTGAAGGTGATGATATGCTGACTTATTTCGTGGGAGAAAATGTCAGGGTCAGGAAGTTCAAGGTCCGGTCCGTATATGACGGCATCCTGGATGTCAAGGACAAGCTTGTGGTATATGCAGGAATTTCTGATCTGCAGAGGGTCAACGGATGGGACAGGAGCCAGGTCTCCGCTTTGGAGGTGATGCTGGAAGACAGGTACAGGACTGTATCCGGAATGAATGCGATGGCCGATGAAATAGGTTTCATCGCCTACAATGATTCATCTGATGATGAAGAGCCGGTTGTGTCATCATCCGCTGTGGAAATGTATCCGCAGCTTTTTGACTGGCTGAACCTTATTGACTTCAATGTGCTTTTCATTCTGGTCCTTATGACGATAGTGGCCGGTTTCAATATGATTTCTGGCCTGCTTATAATGCTGTTTGAGAATATTTCCACAATCGGGCTGCTGAAAGCTCTCGGAATGACTGACCGTTCAATAGCCAAAGTGTTCCTTGCAAGTTCATCCGTGATTGTTTTCAAAGGAATGGTTCTGGGCAATCTTATTGCTCTTGCTTTGTGCGCTGTGCAGTGGACGACCCGTCTGATAAGTCTGAATCCGGCCAATTATTTCGTTTCATACGTTCCTGTGCATATCGATCTGCCTATGATCCTGCTTGCCGATGCCGCGGTATATTGCATAATCATGCTTCTTCTTCTGATACCGTCGCTGTTTATCGCCAGAGTGGATCCTGTCAGGACTGTTTCGGTCAGATAGACGGTTCGCCGGATATTGTACAGAATGCTTCATAAATGTTGTGGATGTTCTGTACATAGTTGATTGTCTCAGTGCCTCTGAAACGTCCTGTCTTGACGGAGTCGTCTTCAAGAGTGATCTCGTATTTTCTCATTTCAGGGATGACCTTTACTATCTCTTCCCATCTTGTGGTGTCGAGATCTTTCGAGCCTGCGTATGCCCTGCAGTCCGATATCCTTCCCTCGCCTGCATTGTATGCAGCAAGAGTGAAGTTTATTCGTTCTTCCTCTGTGAATATGTTTTCCGGGAACGCTTTCTGAAGCCGCGCGAGATGCTGGGTTCCAGCTTTAAGGTTCTCTTCCGGATCTATGAGGTCATAGACTCCATAATATGCTGCGGTGGAGGGGAGTATCTGCATAAGCCCCGTAGCTCCGCGTGCTGAAACTGAATTGATTGAGAATTTTGATTCCTGATATACGACAGATGCCAGAAGTCTCCAGTCCCATCCTATTGACTCCGCATATTTTTTGATAAGGTTGTCGTATGGACTTACTCTTCTTGACAGAGTGCCCTGCTCAAGCCTTTTGAAAGGCTCATAGCTGCTGTAGAATCTGTTTCTGATTTCGTTGTATTCCCGCTTCTTGGTGAATGTCGCCAGCCAGATGTTCACATCCTTCAGCTCTGCAGTCCTGTCTTCCCTTAGATACCAGGCGCAGTAATGGTCCACATTGCGTGATTTGTGCATTCCGGTATTGTCCGTGGTGTCAGATATCTGCCTGACGAGGATGTCTATGGCTCCGAGCATAAGCGAATCTCTTAAGTTCTCCCCGCTGCGGGCTGCCCTGATCCTTACCGGGAGCATCTCCCTTTCGGCAAAGCGTGTAAGCATTTCATAGTTGAAACCGGCTTTCAGCCCTTTCCTGCCGTACATATCATCCCCCGTGTCGATGACACAGCGTATTATGCCTTCTCCGAAAGGTGTTGAGGAATCCGATTTCTCAAGGATTCTGCTCCGCTCGTTGACCGGAACAAGCAGAAGCAGGATTGCCGACAGGCCTGCTATCCGTATTATTGATTTTGTCCCGGGTTTCATTGCTGGCGTTGTGTCTGAAGATTGCCTGTGCCTCCGCTGTTGGCTGCGCTGCCCCCTCCGACTTTCGCATTTCTTCCCGACTGGACATAGAATGGCCAGAAAATACCTACCTTTATGGCTCTCTGTGAATGAATATAATGGTGTGCGCTGAAATAGTCGGCCTTGTCATTAGGCCATCCCATTCCGACATTTATGACTTTTATGAAAATGCAGGCCCTTTTCCACTGTATGTTGACAAACAGGTCTATGTCCGGGCAGTTTCCGTATTTTGTCTCAGTCTGGTTGTGGAAGACGCCGAGCACAGGGTTGTATGCCGGAGCATACCATTTCGTGGTGAATCTTCCGTCGGCTCCGATCTGCATCTGCATCACCTTTTTCACCACATCGAACTGGAGGTAGTATCTCAGGTTGAGCGCAAGCAGAGGAAGCGGCATTACGCTTTCGTTTGACGATATCTGCAGCAGTGCCTTGTGGTCGAGATGGAATTTCCACAGGCGGAAATTCTTCATAAGTGACGCTGTAAGCACGCTCATCGGAGTTGTATTCTGCTGCACGGTTCCGTCTGTACCGTAATATATGTTGTTGCCGAGCAGGGCATATCCGAACGAAGCCTGAAGCTGCCATCTCGGAATATCCAGTGCGGCTTCAATCTTTGTCGTGGATATTTTGCTGAAAGTATTGTCCCACTTGTAATGGTTGGACATAAAATGCTGCTGATAGTAGTCCGGCTCCTTCAGTGTAGTCTCGAAATGCGCGTTAAGTTCAAGAGGACTGTTCCTGTCCTTTCTGAACGGGAACATCCTGAATGATACATTCGCGTCCACACCGAAATCGTTTACCTCATATCCGAGGAATGTGTATCGTCCGGTGGCATCCCAGTTGAGGTATTTTTTATACTGCCCCTGGGCACCGGCGTAGAGATATACGGAATTTTCAACTGCATTCCTGCCTTTGGCCAGATAGTCAAGGCTGTTGAACCTGTAGTAGTTCAGCAGCTTGTCGCCTATTCCTACATCGAGCTTGGATACTATACCGTCCGCTTTCCACGGCTGGAGTCTCAGATATATCCTGTTCTCCAGTCTCATTACGCGCATTGAATCCGCGCTTGAAGTCGGATTTATATAGAATTTGTTGTTGTAGAAGTTCTTTCCGTTTTCATCGGTTATCTGGTCTTTATACAGTTTTGTGAATACGGAATATTCCGAACTGTGGCCGATGAATGCGGTGGTTATATTCCTGTTGACGCTGTCCCTTGCCTCCTCTTCCTTTCTGCTTTCGTCAAACAGCAGCTTTTCTATAGCCAGGCTGTCTCCGGAGGCGAAAATGCTGTCCCTGTAGACTTTTGCCCGGAGTCTTTCCTTGCGTGTCCCGTTCTTGTTTATGAAACTGAAAGGGATTCTGTATGACTGGTCGAGAAATACGGTGTTCCTTGTGATCTTGTTGCTCGCATTGGACAGGTTTACATTTATTTCCCTTGCGTCCACGGTCGTGTCCCTTATCCAGAAATTGTCCACCATACCGCCGTTTTCACTTCTCTTTACGCGGTTGAAGATATACGCGGCGTGCATAAGGTAGCGTTTGCCGAGATAGTTTGTTGATGCTGTGAATGTCCTGTTGTCCGTGCTTTCGTTCTGGAGCATTCCGTTGCTTCCGAAGCGGTGATATTCAACGGTCACATTCCATTCCGGAAGGATGTTCTGTGTCGTCAGAATCTTGATGTTGGATTCTTCCTTCTCTTTGTTGGCGAAAAGCGTCCCCCAATATGCGAGTTCCGTGTAAGGGGTCTTTGTGTTGTAGAAAGGGAGGTTCTCCGGAGTATATCCGTACATCTGGTACGGGGTGTAGAAAACCACATTCTCTTCCTCGTTGCGTTTGAAATAGTTGTAGTTCTGTGCAGCTGACCCGACTACTCCGAGATATGACGCGTTGACGTCATTCTTAAGGAACGGATAGTCATTGAAATGGTAATTGTATGTGGTGTCCAGCTGCTTCAGTTCAAGGTTGCTGAAATAGCGTTCGTGTTCCCACATAAGTATCCTTTTGTATTGCAGGGAATCCGCAACTGCGTATGTCTCCAGTATTCTTGGTGTTACTTCGATTATGCTGTCCCTTGCCGCCTTGAGGCTGTCTTTGCGGTGCATAATGCTGTCCATTCTTGCTATTTTTGCCGGGAGAGCCTTTTCAGCGTCGTATTTTTTTCTTTCTTTCCTTGTCAGAGATTTGTACCACAGGTCAAATTCTGCCTTGGCTATGTCCGTGGAGTCTTTTATGTACAGGGAGTCCAGCACCATAAGTTCGGCCGTATCAGCGGCTGCCATCAGGGAGTCACGGGTCTGTGCCCTCGTGGCGGAGTCGCGCAATTCGACATAATACCGGAATCTGACCGGGTCTGTCTCCCTCAATGAATCGGGAGCGACTATAGTGTCCCTTGCTGAAAGCGGTGGTATGGAATCCTGAATGCCGTAATCTGACGTTACGGAGTCGGTGATGAAATGTTCTGTGGTATCCTGATTCAGGAAAAGTGCGGTGGAATCCTGGCAAGGCAAAAAATATAGAGCCCTGCCGGCATCAATCCCGAACGATTGGATGGCGGCAATCCCTACAAGGATTGCAGGAACCAATATTTTTCCAGTCCATTTACTCATAAAAACCTACAAATGTAGGTAAAATCGCTGAAACATACAACGCGGATGGTCCAAAATCACTTCCGGACCATCCGCGTCTTATCGTTGTCAGCTTCCGTCTGACCGTAATGCGGCATTGTGACGTTTAGTTCACTTTCTTGAAAGTAGAGGCGAATGAGAACATGTCTGCATCAAATTTCTCATCGTCCCACCACATCTCTCCGAACGGAGGAGTGCTGTAATCCCTGATATGGATTTCAAGTCTTCCGTCGTTCCTGAGCCTCATCGCAATCGCTCCGGCTCCTGCAGTCTCGGTATCGGCACTGAATGCCCTGTTGACCTTGTCAAGTCTGAAATATGTCATCTGCTGGCGCGGTGTGTCAACCTCGGCGATAAACATATTGCTCTCATCGGCAGTATAGTTTCCGAGGATGACGGCACCGGAAGGAGTGTTCACCGGTTTTGTCCAGCTGATGGCCGAGCTTCTGAAATAATTGTTCCAGTCGCCTTCGCCTGAAGGTGTTACGGTATATGCTCCGTTGTTTCTGCTGAATGTGAGTCTGAATCCGTCGTTGTGTACAGGAAGGAGGGAAGCGTCATCTTCATATTCTTCAAACCACATTTCCAGTTCTTCAAGGTTTATCGTTTCTTCGAATTCCCAGGTTCCGGCTATGACAGCAGGGGAAAGCACTCCCTTTACCGTAATTTCCATTGTTTCGGTGTTGCCTCCGATATAGGCTCCGTCTTCAGTTATGTTTATGTTCAGCTTTGCGGCTCCTGTATAGTTGGCGTCTTTGAGGGTAAGGGTCATGGTTCCTTTGGATTCTCCGGCTTCGACAATGAAATTGCCTCCGTCGCTGCAGCTTACGAGCGATGCCCCTTCTCCTGACAGCGTGGCAGGAATGGAGAGTCTTTCAGCGGCTGTAAAGTTCTCCGTTACAGTACCTTTCAGCTCGATGGTTGCGATGTATTTGTCGAGAACATCGGCGCTCTCACACTGGAATGAGTAGATTAGTGCCTGTTGTGAACTTGGCGAAACTATCGTAGTGGACCGTGAGCCAGGTGTGTATCCTGCAGGGACTTCCTTGATGGAGATCCTGATCTCGTCGTCCGATCCGAGACTGTTGTTGGTGAGGGTGATGGCTCCGCTTGTTTCGCCGGCTTTTATTATGATGTTTTCTGATGACACGGTATATTCCGTGCCGAGCTCGGCTTTACTTGCAAATGAGAGGGGGACAGTGATGTCTGATGGGCTTTCTTTGCTGAGGACCAATGTGATATCGGTGCTTGCCTCATTGCGTACGGAATAGAGAGACCTTGCAAATTCGATTGAAGGAGTCTCGATCTGCTGGCAGGACATCGCAGAGATTATCATCAATGCGGACGCCATAATTGTTAGAAATCGTTTCATAATACGTATTGTTAAAAAATTGTGCTTCAAAGTCCAGGCTGTTTTATCGCTTCCTGATATTCTGCTCTTGCCGCTTTGACGGAATCTGTCTCTTCCTGTGTAGGCTGTACTCCACGCGGGAGAATATAGTCCGTGGTTGCGTCGTCTGTCTTTGGAGGAAGTTCATCGTATGAGCATCCGGAAGCGAAGGATGCGGCGGCAAGCAATAGTATGATCGTCTTTTTCATATCATTCGTTTTTAGCGTTCGGAGGGATTCAATATTCATATCCTGGATTCTGCCTGAAATCAGGATTGAGGTCTACATCCCCTTTATACGCCGGTGCGGTGTACATATATTTTCGTGTGGTATATTTCAGGCCGTTGTTGATGATCCACCATTCCGGTCTTCCGTTTCTCTTCAATTCGAACCACCTGTCTCCTTCCATATAAAGCTCTTTCTGCCTTTCGTCAAGTATTGCCTGGAGAAGCGGAGTCAGCGGCTGTCCGAGTGCGTCCTCTGTTATCCTGCTGTCTGTCCTCACCTGCGGAAGATTTTCTGCCGTATAGTCCTTTGCGTCTTCTATCCTGTTGCGCCTCAATTCGTTCAGCCAGTACAGTGAGCTGGCCATATCGGAATTGTGGCAATATGCCTCGGCAAGCATAAGGACTATTTCCGACATCCTTACACGGCATTCAGGTACTTTGGTGTTGAACCTTTTGCTGTCGAATGATATCCTGTACCGGACGTCCTTCTGAGGCTGGTCACCGAAAAGCCTTATCAGCGATGCTGATGCAGGACGGCTTGCGATGTATGTCTTTACATACGAAAAATACCAGTCCAGTTCGCTTGCGTTGTTGATATGTGACCTGACGATGACTTCTCCCTTTTTCGCGGTGGGTGCCTGGATCATATCTTCATATTCTGCAATCGGAGTCAGACTGATCCCGCTGTGCGATATGATGTCATTGCATAATTCAATAGTCCTGTCCCAGTCTTCGCACCAGAAATACAGCTTCGCCATATATGCCTTGATGATGTATTCTGTGAAGAAATATCTTTCATCGGTGTTCTTGCAGTCAAGTGCCTTCTGCAGAAGTTCTTCCGTGTACTCCGCCGACCTGTGCAGGGATTCACGGACAGGCATCTCTTCTATGTCGAAACGCTCTATTACAGGCAGTCCGAGCTGCTCTTTCTCATTGCCTGCGTCCCAGGGCTCGCACCAGTTTCTGAGCAGATTGTAATAGCATATACCCTTTATCGCGTATGCGGCGGCGAGAGTACCTTTTGCCGTAGGTGTCGTCCTGTCTTCAAGGTTCTCTATTACTATGTTGCAGTCACGGACTATTGTGAAAGTGGATCTCCAGTCGCTCTGTCTCCTGTTGATATAGTCTCCGCTGTATGCGGCAAGGTTGCCTACGATTATATTCGCGTCGAGGTTGTCGGCAAAGCCTTCGAATTTTGCTATGGCTTCCATATTGCCTATCACGTATTCGTCCCCTCCGCCTTCAATCTCATTGATGTGGTTGTCGATTATGGCTGCAAATTCTTCGTCTGTCGTCGGGATTACCTTTCCCTGCGGCTGCACGTTGAGATAGTTCCTGCATGACGCCAATGCAAGAACGGCGGCCGATATCAATATGTATTTGTGATATTTCATTTCCATTTGTTTTTGTCAGAAGCCTATGTTCATGCCGAAGGATACGGAACGTGTTGTCGGATATGTAGCTCCAGGTACCTCAGGGTCCATTCCGTCATACCCTGTTATGGTGATGAAGTTGTTGAGCGACATATTGAAGCTTACGTTTGACAGCCTGGCCTTTGCCGTCCATTTTTCAGGAAGGCTGCAGGTGAGTATTATCGATTTTATTCTCAGGTATGATATGTCTTTGAGATATATCGAGTTGACGATGCTCCAGTCCATAGGATTGTAGCTGTCGAAGTTGTAGCGTGTACCGAAATAGTCGTATATCCTCGGGTATTTTGTTCCTGAGGTCCTGTTTTCTGTCCACCTGTCGGTCCTGTCTTTGTTGACGTTCAGATGGTTGGAGTAGAGGTCGCTGTATTGGGACTGTACAGTCTCCGTGGATATCCCCTCGTGCTTTCCGTTGGCGTATGACGCCGGTGACTCGATAGTGTCGTATGCCTTCGCTCCGAAGGAATAGACTCCGCTGATGCTGAGCTTGAGTATTTTATATGATGCGGTGATATTGAATCCTCCGCTGTACGGAGCAATTGTTGTTCCGAGATAGTAGCGGTAATTGTCCGCCTTGTTCAGGTCGGTAGCCGTGCGTATGTCGGCATCAGGCCTGAGCTTGAAGCTGTATAGCCCGGACTCCCTGTTGATGCCTTCATATTTTCCGGAAAGTATTGCTCCGACAGGATATCCTTCCACATATCTGTCTTTTGCGGTTATCCCGAGATATGTAGCCGGCTTGTATTTCAGGACTTTGTTGTAGTTGTAAGCGAAATTGACTGATGCGCTCAGTCTGAAATCCCTGGTGCTGACCATCGTTCCTCCTATTGTCGTTTCTATACCGCTGTTCATTATGTCCGCGGAGTTGAAATTGACCGTCCTGAATCCGGTGGTGCTCATGACCTGGGATGATGTGACCACGTCCGTACTGAGCCTGTAATATGCTTCGGTGTTGACTGTAAGCCTGTCTTTGAAGAGGCCGAAATCGAATCCGGCTTTCATGTCCTGAGTTTTTTCCCATCCGAGATTCGGATTCGGTGCGGACGGTATTGTGCCGAGAGGATATGATACTTCATTGAAATATCTGTATGACTGCTGGACATACTGCATTACGAGCTGGTGTGTGGTACTTGTGTTGACGTCTCCTGTATATCCGTATGCAAATCTGAGTGTCATATGGGAGACGGTATCCTGCCTTTTCATCCAATTTTCCTCAGCTATATGCCAGGCCGCGCCCGCGCTCCAGGTCGGGTTGAACTGCCTGTTGCTTCCGAAATTTGAACTTCCGTCTGTGCGGAATGATGCGTTGAGCACTATTGTCTTGCCGAGATAATAGTCGGCCGAGGCATAGAATGACGCATAGCGTGTCTTTGTGAAATATTCTCCGTTGAGCCTTTCCACCTGCCTTGTCCATTCATCCGCAGGACCGCTTATCTCCGGGAGCGAGGTCGTTCCTGTGACAGGGTCGTAATTGTATCTTTTGGTGAAGATCGTATTTGAGTCTGCACCTCTGATTTCGGCTCCGGCAAGGACTGAAAGGGTGTGCTTGCCATTGAAGGTATCGTTGTATGCGAAATGCCCCCTTATCACATAGCTGTCCCTGTTGGTACGGTTCTGCGATATTGAACCGTAGAGGTTGGTCTGCGAGCGGTCGTCGCTTCCGAGCCTGTCCCTGAATGCGGTGTAGGTGTTCTTGTCGACTATCTTGTCTGTCGCGTTGTTGGAAAAAGTATATGATGCGAGTCCTACGAATTTTAGCGGATTGAGTATCTTGACATCGATTGTACCCCGTACTGTATTTGTCCAGTTTACGGTTTCCGTGCTGTTGCTGTCCAGCTCTCTCATGATGCTGAATCCGTTGAGAGGCATTACCTGCTCTATGCCGCGTCCGTTGTAATATCCGAGGGAAAAGTATGTCCTGTCGGCTGCGTAGTCTCCGCTGCTTCCGTATGCGGATTCATAAGGGTTCGCGAAATAGGCGTAAGTGAACGGATTGACGCTGCTGTCCGGATAAAGTGAACTCTGTCGGGCTGCGTCCACTCCTATATCGATCTTTACCCTTTCGACCGGAGTCATCGTGACATTTGCGTTGAGGTTGTATCTCCGGTAGCGGTTGTTTATGAGCATACCGTTGTCATCGTTGAATCCCAGTGACACATAGTATGTGTATTTGTTGGAGCCTCCGCTCAGGCTGAGATGGTGGTTGTGCGAGAATGCGTTCCGGAAAAGCAGTCCGTACCAGTCTGTATTGATGTCTTTCAGACTTTCTATATAGGCGTCCTGTGCGGCGGTATCTCCTCTCATTGATTCGAAGTCACCGACACCTGCACGTATCTGCCCTACAATTCCGACAACAGGGAATATGACCGTGCCGTCAGTCTTTGACCTTTCGTATTTTGCGGCAGAGAATTCATCCCACAGCTCCTGCTCCCACGCGAGCTTTTCTTCAGAGTTCATCAGGTCAAGGCTTTTCTGCGGCTTGAATGACCAGGTGAAATTGTTGGAATAGTTGATCCGCATCCTTCCGGCCTGTCCTCTTTTGGTTGTCACTACAATCACTCCGTTGGCCGCCCTTGAACCGTAGATCGCAGCCGCTGCAGCGTCTTTGAGGATGGTTATGCTTTCAATGTCGTTTGGGTTTATGTTTCCTATTCCGGTCACGAAGATGTTGTCGAATCCTCCTGTCGCCAGTTCTTCGGATGACAGGGAAGGGGTGTCGTTCTGTAGAGGTACGCCATCTATAACCCAGAGAGGGTCGCTGCTGCCTGAAAGGTTGTTGGTTCCCCTGATCTTTATTTTTGATTGCGTGCCCGGCTGTCCTGAAATTGCGCTCACCTGC
>ERZ777306.4825-NODE-4825-length-11714-cov-4.893559_pt1 | contig 11714 bp, 11 predicted proteins | sample MGYA00374966_ERZ777306 | MGnify/ENA primary metagenome ERZ777306 (study PRJEB29329, sample SAMN06343882) | mouse gut metagenome | isolation source: Mouse cecum | place: Austria: Vienna | collected 2014-11-15 ...
AAGGGCGCGCGCTCGACGGGGAAGTGCAACCGCACGTGCAGAATCCCTTTTTCCGAGTAGATCACGGGGAAATCCGCGTCGGGCGAAAATCCCGTGTCCGGCAGATGCGCGACCGATTTATAGTGCTCGATGCATTCCCATCCGCTCTCTTCGTTGCATCCGACGATGAGTTTGATTTTTTTGGAAGGGAGGAACTCTTTGTCTTTGAGCGCTTTTAAAGCGTACAGGCAACAGATCGCGGGCCCCTTGTCGTCTACCGTTCCCCGTCCCCATATTTTTCCGTCCGAAATTTCGCCGCCGAAGGGCGGTTTAGTCCAGCCGTCTCCCGCCGGTACAACGTCGAGATGGGCGAGGATCGCAAATTCTTCTTTGCCTTTTCCCCAGACGACTTCGCCTGCATAGCCGTCGTAGTTGTGCGTTTCGAATCCGAGACTTTCGGCAAGAGCCAAAAAATGGCAAAGGCAGTCGTAATTGCTCTGACCGAAAGGTGCCTTTACCGTGCGCGTTCCACGAGAAGAATCGAACCGCACGCTTTCCGAGATGCCGTTGACGGCATCTTGAAGATAATGCTTCATTATTTTTCTCCTGTAAGTTTTCGCACCGATTCTAACATGTTTAATAATTTTTGTCAACTATTTGCATAAATTTGAATCGAATAAAAGCGGGAAGGACTAAAAAAATTAAAATTGCAGAAGAAAATCGTGCAATATCACAAAAAACATGCTATAATGTTCAAGGAACGGTCTCGGCGCCGTTTCCGCAAATATCGGTTCGGATTGGTTCATTATGCACGAAGGACACAGAAATCGCATGTTACAGCGATTCGGGGAGGAAGATCCCACATTACAGGACCACGAATTGCTGGAAGTATTGTTATTCGGAGCGATTCCCAGAAAGAACACAAACGGGATCGCGCACGATCTGCTTTCGGCGTTCGGTTCGCTGTACGGCGTGCTGCACGCGACGCTTTCGCAACTGTGTACGGTGTCGGGCATCGGAAAGAGCGCCGCTTCCTACCTGCGTTCGGTCGGGATGATCTACGACCGAATCGAGAAAGCGCGTGATACCTTTCCCGATAAATTCAACCTCGGCGCGTTTTCTTCCTATCTCACCGAACATTATAAAGGGCTCGGCGAAGAATCTTTGGAGGTTTTTTGTCTCGATGCAAACGAACGGGTACGGATGAACAAACGGTTCACTTCCCGCAAGTCGGACGCCGTGAAAGTGACGACGGAGGAGTTCAGCGCGTTTCTGGTGTCGAGCCGCTGTCACGGGATCGTCGTTGCGCACAATCATCCGGATGGTTCATGTCTCCCTTCGCGGGAGGACGAACGGTTTACCGCGCAGATCTCGATGCTCTGTTCCATGCACAATATCCGTTTTTACGATCATCTGATCGTAGGGAAAGACGGGGTATACAGTTATTTCAGCGCGGGCAGAATGGAAGAGATCCGTTTAAACTATAATTTTACGACCTTTTTAGGAGAATCGTAATATCGTGAAAGAGAATGCGAACAAGAATAATCGGACAGCGGACACGCCGTTTTTTTTGCGCTTCTGGAAAGTGCTGATTTTTTTGTTGCTCGTATTCGTGGAGGCGATGATCGTTGCGACCAACTGGCACCGCATGGATTTCGGAGTCCGCGCCTGGTATATTACGCTTCCGGTTTCCGTTTTGGTCGCGGCGGAAAATGCGCTTAAATTCTGGGCGGCGCCGACGTTTGCCCGCAAGATTCCCTGTTACGTCGTCGATTCGATCGCGCTGTTGATTTTAACGGTGTTTACGAGCGGAACGTTGATTTCCACGCTCTACATCGTCATTCTTTCGGAATTTTATCTCAACCAGAAAAATATGGCGGGCAATATCGCCATGGGCGTGGCGAGTATATTGCTGTTCTTCATCGCGTTCGCCGTCCCCAATGCGCTCAGGGACGAGGAAGTGAACGTGGTCCAGTTGGTGACGAATCTGGTAAACGATCTGATCCTGATGGGATTTCATTTCCTGATCTTTAACTTTACGGTGCAGATCTACCTCAAAAACAAAGAGATCAAAAAGACGCTGGAAGAGTTGAACGACAGCAATGAGAAACTTCATATCGCTTACGAGGAGTTGCAGGAGGTGACCGCGCTCGAAGAGCGCCAGCGTATCGCAAAAGAGATCCACGACACTGCGGGACATTCGATCACCACCGTGATCATGCAGACGGAGGCGGCAAAGCTTCTGATCGACGGCGATGCGGCGGAGGCGAAACGGCGGATTTCCGCTGCGAACCTGCAAGCCAAAAACGCCTTGGAGGAGTTGCGCGAAAGCGTGCATCTGCTTTCGGGAACGCCGGAGCTGGTTTCCTTGCGCGACATGTTGCTCGGCGTGATTCAGGATTCCACGGACGGAACGGATGTGACGATCCGTTATGAAATAGACGACGTGACGGTAGGCGACGCAAAGCGTAGATTTCTTACCAACTCGCTCAAAGAGGGGATATCCAACGGCTTGCGGCACGGCGGCGCGACGGCGTTTTGGTTCGAACTCAAAGAGAGCGGGGACAAGATCACATTTCTGTTGAGCGATAACGGCGCGGGGACGAATCTTGCGGGCTTCAAAGAGGGTTTCGGACTTGCGGGAATGCAGAAGCGCGCGGCGGCGCTCGGCGGTAGCGCATGGTTTGAAACGGAATGCGACGAGGGATTCGAAGTCCATCTGACGCTTCCGTCGGACGAAGACGAAAAGAGAGGGAAACAGTCATGAAGATCAGAGTTTTGATCGCCGACGATCAGGCGATTCTCGCGGACGGGATCAAGAGCGTGCTTTCGTCGTGCGAGGAAATCGAAGTGGTGGGGATCGCGCAGGACGGGTTTCAGGCGCTCCGCCTGTTGGAAGAGACTTCTCCGGACGTGGTGCTGATGGACATCCGCATGCCGAATATGAACGGCGTGATCGCGACGCAGGAAATCAAGCGCCGCCATGCCGAAGTGAAAGTCGTAATCCTGACCACCTTCGACGACAGCGATTATATTCTCAATGCGATCAACAACGGCGCAAGCGGATACCTTTTAAAGGATACTTCCGCCGCCGCGCTCATCGACGCGATCAAAAACGCCTATGCGGGCGACACCATTCTTCCCGCAAAGATCGCGAAGCGGATCGCCGATGCGGCGCGCATGGTGAGCAACGATCGGGAGATCAAACTGCGCCGCGCATTCGGATTTTCGGAACGGGAAACGGAGATCGCGCTGATGATCTGCGAGGGCTTTACCAACAAACAGGTTGCGACCGCGCTGAAACTGACGGACGGGACGGCGCGGAATTACATCTCTGCGATTTACGAAAAGCTCGGCTGTTCCGGCAGAGCGCAGGCGGCGGAAATCATGCGCGCCGCGATCAACGCCTGAAAAGCGTTTCTCGAAATTATTTTTTTGAAAGGCGTTTGACTTTTGCCGAAATGCGTGTATAATAATTATATAAAGTAATGGAGGAAATATGAACGGTTTACTTTTGCTTCCGATGGGTGCGATTATCGGTATTAGTGTAGGCGCAGGTATCTTGGTGCTTCTCGTCATCATTCTGATCGCTTGGTATATCTCTACTTTCAACAAATTGCAGCGGTTGAAAAACCTTGTGGAAGAAGGCTGGTCTACCATCGACGTACAGCTGAAAAAGCGTTACGATCTGATTCCCAATCTGGTCGAAACGGTTAAGGGGTATGCGAAGCACGAGAGCGAAACGCTCGAAGCGGTGATCCGCGCCCGCAACGCCGCGATGACGGCTTCCGGAGACGGTAAAATTGCGGCGGAGAACATGCTCACGGGAACGCTGAAATCGTTGTTTGCGTTGCAGGAAGCGTATCCGCAGTTGAAGGCGAATACCAATTTCATCGACTTGCAGAATCAGTTGAAGGTCGTGGAAACGGAGATCGCTTCGGCGCGCAGATACTACAACGGCACGGTTAAAGAGATGAACACGAAGATCGACATGTTCTTTGCGGGAATGGTTGCCCGCAAAATGAAACTCGAAAAGCGCAAATATTTCGAGTTGGACTCGGAAGAAGAGCGAAAAGCGGTGAAAGTTTCTTTTTAAAGGTTTATCCGAGATATGAAAAAAATCAGAAGTTTGAAAGGGATTTTTGCGGTCGTTGCCGCGCTTGTCCTTGCGTTGGTTTGCTGGGCGGGGGTTACCCCGCCCGTTTCCGTTGCAGACGCGGCGTATTACGAGGACGGTTACACCAACGATTATACGATTACGAAATATGAGGTCGAGTACGACGTGTCTTCGAAACTCGACGTTTCCGTGACCGAACGGATCAGCGTAAAGTTCCGGAAACGGTTCGGTTCTTATGATAAAAAAATTCACGGCATTATCCGCGATCTTCCGTTGGGTAGCGGCGTGCGTTATCGGGATCTGGACGCGTCGTGCGATTCGTCCGATTTTTCCCCTTCGTTGCATACCGACGACGTGAATTATCTCTCGTACTATCTGCGCGGTTCGGGAACGGTATACGAAGAGAGCCGTACATACACGGTCACGTACAGAATGTTGTTGCCCAGGCCGCACGGTAGCGTGCTGTCTTTCAATCCTATCGGTTACGGTTGGATGACGAATATCAATAACGTTACGGTGGAAATTTCCGTGCCGCAGGGCGTCACGCTGAAAACGGTTTTTTCGGGCGGGTACAGAACGGAGAACGACGAATATACCGACGGCGGGTTTCAGAGCGGCAATAAAATTACCGTTCGGGCGGCCGAGCTTCCTTGTGCGTATCGGGACGATGACGGAAACCGTCTCGCCGCGGGGATCACGGTCGATTTGAATTTCGAAAAAGGCGTGTTTTCGTATACGCCCGATTTGACCGTACTGTATATCCTCTTGATCGGCGGCGCGCTGATCGCGCTTGCGGTTTGCGTAAAATTATTTGCTTGCCGTCAGCCCGATCTGGTGCGTACGGTGAATCTCGAAGCGCCGGAGGGCATGGATCCGCTCATGATGGGCAAACTCATCGATAACAGCGTGGACAGCGAAGACGTCGGCTCGCTCGTGTTCTGGCTTGCTTCGAAGGATTATTTGACGATCGATCTTACCGAAGACAAGGACGACCCGACGCTGATCCGCACCGACAAAGAGCCGGCCGAGGATATGCCCGCGCATTGCAGGATTTTTTACGAGGGGCTGTTCCGCGACCGTACGACCGTTTGTATTTCCGATCTCAGCAACTCCTTTTACAAGACGACGGAAAAGGTCAAAACGGCGGTTTCCGCGGCGTCGGTCAAGATGTACGACGGCAAGAGTAAATTCTTTATCGGGCTTTTCTGCGTGTTCAGCGCTTTGTTGCTCGGCGGATTTTTGTTCCTGTATTCGCTCGCGACAATCGGCTTCGGGTATTTCTATTGGGTGGGCTTCGTGACCTGCCTGTTGGGCTTCGGCGCCGGCGGGGTCGGTACGAATTTGGTCGCGCAACGCTATCATAAATGGAAAATGGGCAGAAAAGCGCTGTGCGTCGTTGCGGGAGTCGCGGTCGGCGCATTGGTCGCGCTGTTCGGCATGTTGGTCGCGGGCGCGGCGTTTACGCGGGTTACGCCGATGCTTGCCGTGGCGTGCGCGACGGCGGTCGGCGCGATTGCGGGATTTTTCCAGCGCCGTACCAAAGAGTACAATGCAAAACTCGGTCAGATTCTCGGCTTCAAACAGTTTATACAGTTTACCGAACGGGATAAGATAGCCGTTATGTTACAGGAAAATCCCGAACTCTATTATAACGTTCTGCCTTATGCGCAGGTATTGGGCGTGACCCACGCTTGGACGGATAAGTTTGAAGGGCTTGACATGAAAGCGCCTACCTACGTGCGCTATACGGGTGGGGACTTTGTGTTCGACTATCTGGTTTGGCGTACGGTGTTCCGCTCGATGAACGTTTCGCTTGCGCGCAATCTCGTTTCCCGTCCCTCCTCGCACGGCGGCGGAGGAAGATTCGGAGGCGGCGGCTTTGGCGGCGGTTTCGGGGGCGGCGGCTTCGGCGGCGGAGGCGGCAGAAGTTGCTGATTTACGCATGAAAGCGGGGTCCGACAGGAGAAACTTATGAGTTACGTGATTTCGCTCGACGCAGGCACGACGAGCGTCCGCGCGTTCGTATACGACGTGGAGACGGGCAGGTTCGTGCACCGCGTGCAACAGGAAGTTTCGCAGAAATACCCCCGTCTCGGCTGGGTGGAACAGGATGCGAACGAAATCTATTATAAGGCGGTGTACGCGCTCAACGACTGCGTGCGCTTTGCGGACGCCGAGGGGATCGCGGGGATCGGTATTACCAATCAGCGGGAGACGGTCGTCGTCTGGAATGCGGCGACGGGCGAGCCCGTCGCGCCCGCGATCGTATGGCAGTGTCGCCGCACGAGCGCCTACTGCGCCGCGCTGGACGAAGAGACGAAGCGGCTGATCCGCGAACAGACGGGGTTGATTCCGGACGCATACTTTTCGGCGAGCAAGATCAAGTGGATTCTCGAAAATATTCCGGAGACGGCGGCGTTGCTTCGCGCGGGAAAATTGCGCGCGGGGACGGTGGACAGCTATCTCATCTATAAGCTGACGGAAGGGAAGAGTTTTGTGACCGATTTTACGAACGCTTCCCGCACGATGCTGTTCGATATCCGCAAGCTGACGTGGAGCGATGCGCTTGCGGCGCGGTTTGAGATTCCGCAGGAAATTCTTCCCGAGGCCCGCCCGTGCGACGCCGTGATGGGCGAAGCGCTGATCGGCGGGCGGAAAATTCCGATCGCCGGCGTATTGGGCGATCAGCAAGCGGCTCTGTTCGGGCAGGGTTGCGTGCGGGAGGGGGATGCGAAAATCACCTACGGCACCGGTTTGTTTCTTCTGTTCAACACGGGTGAGAAATGCGTGCCCTCCTCGCGCGGTGTTCTTACGACGATCGGTTATACCGTCGGCAACAGGACGGCGTACGCTTTGGAAGGGAGTGCGTTTAACGCCGGCAGCGCGATCCAATGGCTTCGCGACGAAATGGGGTTGCTCTCTTCCGCAGAGGAGAGCGAACGGATCGCCCGCAGCGTCCCCGACAACGGCGGGGTGTACTTCGTTCCTGCGTTTACGGGGTTGGGCGCGCCCTATTGGGATCCCGCCGCGCGGGGTTTGCTCACGGGGATCACCCGAGGCACTTCGCGCGCGCACGTCGTGCGGGCGGTTCTGGAAAGCATTGCCTTCGGCGCGCGGGATCTGTCGGAGAGCATGGAAGAGGACAGCGGCATCTTTCTCCGTGAGATCAGGTGCGACGGCGGGGCTTCCGCAAACGGGTTTCTCATGCAGTTTCAGGCGGACGTATCGGGCGTTCGGATAGACCGTCCCGCCGAACGGGAGAGCACCGCGCTCGGCGCCGCGCTCATGTGCGCCGTTTCCCGCGGTTTGATCGGCTTGGAAGACGTACCCCGTCTGCGTCGCAACGAAAAGACTTTTTATCCCGCAAAAGAGCGGGCGGAATACGATGCGGCGTTTGCAAAATACCGCTCGGCAGTGCGCCGCGCCCTGATTTCGGAATGAAACCGAACGCGCGGGCGTACAATAATACCGAAAGAACGCGGAGGTCGTATGGAAGAGGAAAACAAGCCGCAGGAGAGCGATTTTCCCGAAACGGTTGAAAAACAGAATAAACTGATCGGCTTTTTGGCGAACGTCTTGCGCGGCGTGGCGATCGGGGTTGCGTTTATCATTCCCGGTTTTTCCGGCGGTTCGGTCGCCGCCATTCTGGGGATCTACGAAAAACTCGTAAGCTCCGTCGCCGATCTCTTTAAAAAATTCAAACAAAGCATTGCGTTTTTGTTTCCGGTGTTGTTGGGAATGATCCTCGGCATCGCCGCGCTGATTCTGCCGATTCAGTGGGGGATCAGGCACTATCCCATTCCCACGGTGACCTTGTTCGTAGGACTTGCGCTGGGGGGGCTTCCTTCGGTGACCGAAAAGCTCAAAGGCGGCAGGTTCTCCTGGAAACACGCGGCGGCGTGTCTGGTTCCGCTGATTGCGGCGGCTGCGCTTTGCTTTTTGCCGCACGGGGACGCGGTCGATCTGTTTCATCTGAACTTCGGCGGGTACCTGCTTCTCGTACTCATGGGATTGATCGCTTCGTGTGCGCTCGTCGTGCCGGGCATTTCCGGTTCGATGCTGCTTCTCATCTTCGGATATTACAATCCGATCGTCGAATTGGTCACGAAAAAGCTTTTCGCGGGTTACGAGATCGGGATTTGTATTCTGGTGCTGTTTTGCGTTGCGATCGGGATCGTCGCGGGTTTCTTCGGGATTTCCGTGCTGATGCGGTATCTGTTGAAGAGATTCCCCCGCGGCACCTATTGCGCCATCGTCGGATTCATCGTCGGCTCGATTCCCGCCGTGTACCTTTCGACCGCGGGTGAAGCGGGGCTGACGCCGTCGACGTTGCCCTCGTCCCCTTGGTATTGGATCGTCTCCGTACTGTTGCTGTTCGCAGGAATCGCGCTTTCCTATCTGCTCGTCTGTTTTGCGCGCAAAAAGAACGGGAAGCCCGATCCTTCCGAATGATATTTCCGAATCCCGCTTGACGGGATTCTTTTTTTTATGCTATGATGTTAGAAAAGTAAGAACATTCTTACTTTTCTAACGGAGGAGTTATGGGGGAAAAATTTCCGGAAGGAAAATTCATGACGACGGTGAAGATCGGCGCCAAGGGGCAGATCGTGATTCCGAAAGAAGTGCGGGATCTGTTCGGGCTGAACGTCGGCGACAGTTTGATTTTGATGGCGGATCGGGGGCAGGGCATTGCCATGCAGCCGTTTGCCTATGCCGAATCGTTCTGGAATGCGGTGCGCGGCATGCGCGGAGAGGACAAATGAACGCGCTGGAAGTATGCGGACTGAAAAAAGTCTATCCCTCTTTTACGTTGGAGAAAGTCAGTTTTTCGGTGGAAGAGGGACGGGTCTGCGGACTGGTCGGCGCGAACGGCGCGGATCCTCTTCTGCGTATTTTTTCAGATCGCGCTTTTGCTCTTAACGGCGGTCACGGTCGCGGTCAAACAGCTCTGTCTTCCCGTTTCGGCACAGAATAATCTGGCGGGTTCGTGCGCCAATCTTGCACTGCCCGGACACGGTTGCATGATGCTGGCGGTTTTTAATCTGATTTTTTTTCCGCAGTATTTTAAAAATCCCGTAAACGTCGGTATTCCCTTTCTCGCGGCGTCTGCGGTACAGTTCCTGCTCGTTGCGGTTCTCGTCGCATTGCGGTTTTCGGCGCCCGTGTATTCCGATCTGCTTGTCGCGCCCGATCCGCAGAACATGGGCGTCAAAGCGGCGGTTTTCGGCATCGGGGCGACGGGGTACGCCGCGGCGACGGTCGTCGCCTGCGCGCTCTCGGCAAAGCGGTTCGAGCATACCGATTTATGAATTTTGCAACAAAACGGGGCTTTCCGTTGGCGGAAAGCCCCGTTTTGTCATTTCAGAAATTTTCGGATCAGTTTGAATTTGCGTTTCGTGTACGGCTGATAGCGCATGGGGAGGTCGATCGCGCGGCTCTTTTTTATAAGACTCTTTGCGTGCGAAAAACATTCGAATCCGTATTTGCCGTGGTAGGCGCCCGCGCCGCTGTTGCCCACGCCGCCGAAGGGCAGGTAAGGGGTTGCGAGATGGATCACGGTATCATTGACGCAACCGCCGCCGAACGAACAGCGCGCCGTAATTTCGCGGATCGCCTTTTTGTCGGACGAAAACAGATAGAGCGCGAGCGGCGAAGGCAATAGGTTCAGCTCCGCGATCAATTCGCCGCGGTCGCGGTAGGACAGCACGGGCAGAACGGGTCCGAAAATCTCCTCCTGCATGCAGGCGTCGGCGCGGGTCGCTCCGTCGAGAACGGTCGGGGCGATGCGCAAACCGCTTTTTTCGTGTTCGCCGCCGAAACAGATTTTCTGCCCGTCGATCAGCGAAAGTATCCGCAAATAGTGTTTTTCGTTGACGATGCGCCCGTAATCGGGATTGGCGAGCGGGTTTTTTCCGAATTGTTTTTCCGTCTGCGTCCTGATCTCCGCAAGCAGTTTTTGCTTCACCGACTCGTGTACGATCAGATGATCGGGCGCGACGCAGGTCTGCCCGCAGTTCAGAAACTTTCCGAACACGATCCGCCGCGCGGCGAGTTTCAGGTCTGCGGTTTCGTCTACGATGCACGGGCTTTTTCCGCCGAGTTCGAGCGTGACGGGAACGAGGCGGTTCGCCGCCCGCCGCATGACTTCTTTGCCCACGGCGACCGATCCCGTGAAAAAGATCTTGTCGAACGGAAGATCGAGCAGCAAATCGTTTTCCGTTCTGCCGCCCGTGACGGTCGCGACGTGTTCGGTCGGAAAAGTCTCTCCGATCAGTTTTTTCAGCAGTTCGCTCGTTGCGGGGGAATAAGCCGAAGGCTTTACGATCGCGCAGTTTCCCGCGGCGATCGCGTCGGCAAGCGGCTCGATCGCGAGCATAAACGGATAGTTCCAAGGGCTCATGATCAGAGCGCAACCGTAAGGCGAGGGGAGCAGATAGCTTTTTGCGGGGAATTGCGAAAGCGGGGTGCGCGCCTTTTTCGGCTTTGCCAACCGCTTGGCATGCCGAATGAGGTAAGAAATTTCCGACAACGCCATGCCGGTTTCGCACATATAGGCTTCTGCGGGACTTTTTCCGAGGTCTTGATTCAGCGCTTCCGATATTTCGTCGCGGTATCGGTTCACGGCGCGGTAAAGCCGTTTCAGCGCGTCGATTCTGAATTTTACGGAAAGCGTCGCGCCGCTTTTAAAAAATTCGCGCTGTTTTGCAAGCGTCGTTTCGGGAGAAAGGTCGTGTGCGTTCATGCTTTTATTATAGTGCGGTTTGAAAACCCTGTCAAGCGGTTGCATTCCCGCAGATATTTCCGTTCTCGGTAGTATTTCGTTTGATAAAACGCGCGGAGTATGGTATAATAACCAAAAACGCTGTGTGCAGGGGTAGTATGTTACAGGTAAACAACGTCAGTTTGCAATACGGCAGCAAAAAGCTGTTCGAAGAAGTCAATTTAAAGTTCACGAAGGGGAATTGTTACGGCATCATCGGCGCGAACGGCGCGGGCAAATCCACGTTTTTGAAGGTGCTTTCGGGCGAAATCGAACCCAACAAAGGGGACGTTACGCTTGACAAAAACGAGCGGATGTCCGTTCTCGCGCAGAACCAGAACAAATACGATTTCGAGACGGTACTGCGTACCGTGATGCTCGGTCATAAACGGCTCGTGGAAATCATGGACGAAAAAGACGCGCTCTACGCGCATGCCGATTTTACCGAAGAAGACGGGATCCGCGCGTCCGAGCTGGAAAGCGAATTTGCGGAACTCGGCGGCTGGGAAGCCGAGAGCGAAGCGCAAACGCTTTTGAACGAGTTGGATATTCCTGGGGAATTCCATTACATGACGATGTCCGAGCTGGACGCGAAACAAAAGGTGCGGGTTTTGCTCGCGCAGGCGCTGTTCGGCAATCCCGACGTGCTTCTTCTGGACGAGCCGACCAACAACCTCGACTTAAAAACGGTGCGCTGGCTGGAAAACTACCTGCTCGATTTCGAGAATACCATCATCATCGTATCGCATAACCGCCATTTCCTCAATAAAGTCTGCACGCATATCTGCGACGTGGATTTCGGCAAGATCAATCTCTTCCTCGGGAACTACGATTTCTGGTACCAGACTTCGCAACTCC
>ERZ777306.4826-NODE-4826-length-11711-cov-11.061857_pt1 | contig 11711 bp, 9 predicted proteins | sample MGYA00374966_ERZ777306 | MGnify/ENA primary metagenome ERZ777306 (study PRJEB29329, sample SAMN06343882) | mouse gut metagenome | isolation source: Mouse cecum | place: Austria: Vienna | collected 2014-11-15 ...
TTCTGCACGACCTTCTGCACGACCTTCTGCACGACCTTCTGCACGACCTTCTGCACGACCTTCTGCAAGACCTTCTGCACGACCCTCTGCACGACCTTCTGCAAGACCTTCTATTCTTCCTTCCAGTTTGGCAGAATCGAGCACATCGTTTTGAATCATGACTGCATTCAAATGTTCATCATACGCCCTTCGTTCTTGAACGTTCATAGAGTAATATTTCAGCTTCTCGCGAGCCTCTCCAAGTCCGGGAGCAGTAGTATCAGGACGAATAGTTCCGTCTTTCAGGTACTTCATCCATTCATTCAACGGAGTAGTAGCCACTTGATCAAACTCGTTTACGCGGATAAGAATGTATTCCGGGAAAATTTCGGCGGGCATACGGGGAACGATGGCATTACGCTCCTTAACATTGACCTGCAACTGGTCACCGGTATGTACACCTACAAAGTTATTCTGCCCATGGTACAAGAAATCGCTTCCTTGTCCTATGTCAAAGTAGAGGATACTGATGGAGTAGATTTTCTTCACCTTATAGTAAGTATCACCCAACGAGATATGTTCGGTGATAGCCTTTGCCACTCCATAAAGGATACGTTCCAAATAATAGAGTTCGCGGGTATTCTGTATTTCGATGATGATAATCTCGTCCTTACTGTTGCGTGCCTTGATGTCAACACGGTTGAACTTGTCATCGGCAGTCTGCTGATTTCCTTCACTTTCCAGTATTTCGATAATCGTGATTTTTTCACCCAGAAATACAGTAAGGAAACCTTCAAGCACACCAAAATTGGCCTTCTGCCGCAATAAACGTTTAATGGCCCAGTCGAAGCGGATATACCTATCTTGCAATTCTTCCATCAGTTAATTATTTTTTAGAAGACAAAGATACGAATGTTTTTCAAGAATAATAGACTATTTCTTCTGTTTCTGTAACAGAGAATACGGTTTCTTGAATCATTTACATATGCCAGCTATTCTTCAAGGGATTTACTGAATATCCCTAGAGAACCGATTCCTCGTTCAGTACCCGAAAGAGAACTTTATTTGTCCTTAACTTTCGGCAATATCGCATTCAATACCATATATCCCGATATACCGGCAACAGTCGTTCCCAGCAATACACCAAACTTCGCTTGGTTGAGCAAATCCGGATATCCTCCTGCAAAAGAAAGATTGGCAATAAATAAGGATACTGTAAAACCAATACCACCCAACAAGGACACTCCGGCCACACTTCTCCAATTCATTCCCGGAGGCATCGAGGACAAACCGCTCTTGACCGCCAGCCAAGTAAACAGAAAAATACCGACAAACTTGCCAAGAAGCAATCCTGCAGCCACGGCTATACTAACAGCTCCAACAACACCACTGCCCCCGTTGAGCACCACACCGGCATTGGCAAAAGCAAAGAGCGGTAGTATCACAAAGTTCACCGTACCATGCAAATTGTCTTCCAAAGATTGTAAGGGACTAATCACATAATCAGAAGCGCGTTCCACTTGTTTTAGAATGGCAATCTGCTCATTAGTCAATATAATATTATCTGATTTTGAAACTGGAAAATCACCGATTATATCGCGAATGCGTTTAATATATTTCCCGGCATCCAAACGGGGACGGGCCGGTATTACAAAGGCCAGTATCACTCCGGAAATAGTGCTGTGAATGCCCGACTGAAGGAACAAATACCAAATAATCACCCCGATAAGCAGGAATAATATTTTCTGTGTCATACCGAATCTTCCCATACAGTAAAGGAAGAAATAAAGGACTGCAGCTACAATAAGGTATCCATAAGCCACCTCGGAACTATAAAAAATAGCAATAACCAGAATGCCTCCAATATCATCGACTACTGCAAATGCCGTCAAAAAGATTTTCAGACTCAAAGGCACTCGCTTACCCAGCAGACTGAGTACCCCCAATGAAAAAGCAATATCCGTAGCCATCGGTATAGCCATACCGCGCGTTCCCGGAGTGCCCTGAACGACCAGAAGTGAATAGACAATGACCGGCAGCAACATACCGCCACACGCCGCTACAAAGGGCAAAGAGGCCTTACGAAAGGAAGAAAGTTCACCAACCAGCAGTTCCCGCTTTATCTCTAATCCCACAGCCAGAAAGAAAACAGTCATCAAGCAGTCATTTATAAACTCAACCATTCTCAACGGATGACCGCCATGGGAGAACAAATTAAAGTCTCCGATACGCAAATGCAGTTCCTGTAAAAGAAAGCCCTGATATAATGGAGCCATCGGTGAATTAGCAATAACGGCCGCCAAAATAGCCATCAAAAACAGCAAGATGCTCGCCACTATATTCAGTGACGAGAAGTCTTTCACAGTACGTAAAATAATCATAAAGAAGTTTATATTTGATTTAAGATTTCATCCTTCCGACATCAATCCAGCTTCAGCACTGCCAAGAACGCTTTCTGAGGTACCTCTACATTACCAATCTGTTTCATTCGTTTCTTACCTCTTTTCTGTTTTTCAAGCAATTTTCGTTTACGGCTCACATCACCGCCATAACATTTGGCTGTTACATCCTTACGAACAGCTTTAATCGTTTCCCGGGAAATAATCTTGGCACCAATAGCAGCCTGAATGGCGATATCGAACTGCTGTCTCGGAATCAAATCCTTTAACTTCTCGCACATCCGTCGTCCCAATTCGTAGGCATTGTCAAAGTGTGTCAAGGTAGAAAGAGCATCCACCGGCTCACCGTTCAGCAAAATATCCAGCTTCACCAGTTTGGAAGGGCGGAAGCCGTGGGGATGATAGTCAAAAGAGGCATATCCCTTGGAGATACTCTTCAATTTATCATAGAAATCGATGACTATTTCGCCAAGAGGCATATCATAATATATTTCCACACGGTTACCGGAAATATATTCCTGCTTCACCAGCTCGCCACGCTTGCCCAAACAAAGAGTCATGATAGGACCGATATAATCAGTAGTGGTAATCACCGAGGCGCGGATATAGGGCTCCTCAATACGGTCTATCATAGTAGGATCCGGCATGCTGCCGGGATTATGCACCTCAGTCATATTTCCCTGCTTGTCATAGACATTGTAGGAAACGTTGGGCACGGTGGTGATAACATTCATGTCAAATTCACGGTCAAGGCGTTCCTGCACAATCTCCATGTGGAGCAATCCGAGAAAACCACACCGAAAACCAAAGCCCAAAGCTAATGAAGACTCAGGCTGGAAAGTCAGCGAAGCATCATTCAGCTGCAACTTCTCCAAAGAAGAGCGCAAATCCTCGAAATCTTCAGCCTCGATAGGGTACACACCGGCAAAAACCATCGGCTTCACTTCCTCAAAACCAGCAATGGCCTCTTCGCAAGGACGGGCAATATGCGTAATCGTATCACCTACTTTCACTTCCTTAGAGGTTTTGATACCCGAGATGATGTAGCCCACATCTCCCGTACGCAACTCCGGACGTGGCATCATTTCCATCTTGAGTACTCCAATCTCATCTGCATCATATTCCTTACCCGTATTGAAGAATTTCACTTTATCCCCTTTACGGATTACGCCATTCACTATCTTGAAATATGCAATGATACCACGGAAAGAATTAAAGACAGAATCGAAAATCAACGCCTGCAACGGAGCTTCCTCGTCACCCTCCGGATGAGGGATACGCTCAATGACTGCAGCCAGGATTTCTTCCACTCCCATGCCCGTTTTGCCGGAAGCACGGATAATCTCATCACGCTTGCAACCCAGCAGTTCAACGATTTCGTCCTCCACTTCCTCAGGCATAGCGCTTGCCATGTCACATTTGTTGATGACCGGAATAATCTCCAAATCATGCTCAATGGCCATATATAGATTCGAAATAGTCTGTGCCTGCACTCCCTGCGAAGCATCTACAATAAGCAGTGCCCCTTCACAAGCGGCGATAGAACGTGATACCTCGTACGAGAAGTCCACATGTCCCGGAGTGTCTATCAAGTTCAGAATATACTTTTCGCCTTTATATGTATACTCCATTTGTATGGCATGACTCTTGATGGTGATACCCCTTTCCTTCTCAAGGTCCATGTCATCCAGCATCTGTCCGTTAGTTACTTGTATAGTATTGGTAAATTCCAGCAGACGGTCTGCCAAGGTTGATTTACCGTGGTCAATATGAGCAATAATGCAAAAATTCCGTATATTCTTCATTGTCAATAACTATCTATTAATCGGGTGCACAAAGATAGTGAAAACAGAGCAAATAAAAAAAACGCGTTGATAACATATTCATGTACCAACGCATCTTTTTATAAAATTCCAGTTAATTCCCCGCTTAGTTCAACTTTACGAACAATTCGCCTTCCACTTCAGAAGTAGAGACCTTGTCTTCTCTTAACAACCAGCCCAATCCCAAGAATAAATCTTTGTCAATCAGCTTGGTTGCTTTCTTGATTTGCTTGTGAGTCAAACCATCTGTGCCATTCAGTACAGTCCAAATCTGTCCTGCAACAATACCAGCTTTTTCTTTCAACATTTCTATTTGCTTTTAGTTAAACGTCACCTTCATCTCCAAGCATAGAGATGTCGGTGTTTTTATATGGCTGCAAAGATAGCCATAATTATGTTATACAACACATTATTAGGCACTTTTTTAGTTCAAGAGATTGAAAAAGTTCCATTTTCTTACTTTGAGGACGTTTTTTCCAAGTATTCAGCCCAAATTTGGGCAGCCACCTCAACCATCCTAGCACACGGGCGTTTAGCATAATACTGCTCGGTACGGGCTTCCGGAACGGACGAACCTTCCGGTTTTCTCAATCCTAACAGTTCAGCACATATCAAAGAGCCGTTCCGCTTCTTGAACTCAGCAGCCAACTCCTGCACCAATGCATAGTTTGCCGCCTTACCTTCACGATCCCTGCCTTCCACAGCTCCTTTTTCCAATCCGGCCAATAGGAACATGCCGCACGCAGCACCGCATGTCTGCCTCATACGACCTATGCCACCACCAAAAGAGGCAGACATCCGGAAAGCCTGCTCTTCGGTAAAACCGTACATATCTGCAAAAGCTCCCACCACCGACTGCGAACAGTTATAGCCGCTCTTGAAAAGCTCCACAGCTTTTTCTATTCTGTCTTTTGTTTCCATAATCATTCTGTAATTTCCAGTAACATCGGGCAATGGTCTGAATGAACAACGTCACCCAATATTCTCGCCTCCTTCAACATCGGACGCACCGGTTCGCTCACCATGCAATAATCAATACGCCACCCTTTGTTCTTGGCACGTGAATTAAAACGATAGCTCCACCACGTATATTCCTGCTTGTCGGGATGAAGCCAACGGAAGGAATCAATGAATCCTGCATTGAGAAAGCGCGTCATCCACTCTCGCTCTTCAGGCAAAAAGCCACTGCTGGTGGCATTCCTGATAGGGTCATGAATGTCTATTGCCTCATGGCAGATATTATAATCACCACAAAGAATGAGTTTAGGACGCGTACGCTTCAGCTCCAATACATATTCCTGGAATTTCTCCAACCAGACCATCTTAAAAGCCTGACGTTCATCACCGCTGGTACCGGAAGGATGATAAACACTCACGACGGACACATCACCGAAGTCGGCACGAATAAAACGCCCTTCGCTATCGTATTCTTCGATACCCATACCATATTCCACATAGTCCGGTTCCTGCTTGCTCAGAATAGCGACTCCACTATACCCCTTCTTCTGTGCAGAATACAGATAATGTTTATACCCCAAAGTATCCAGCGCTTCTGCCGGATACTGTTCCGGTTGCAGTTTCGTTTCCTGCAAACAAAGTACATCGGGCCGCTCTTGTGCCAGCCACTCGGAAAAACCTTTTGTCACGGCAGCCCGTAACCCATTTACATTATATGTAATAATCTTCATACTTATTTGATTTCTTAGAAATGAATTATTCAAGATGTCAACTAGGATACCAGCAGCATGATATTCAACACAGTAACCACCGCAGCAATGGCGTAAAGTACAAACGTGCTCCATTTACTGTTTACATACTGCCCCATCACTTTACGTGAAGAAGTCAGCCCTACTTGCAGAAAGACCGTTAACGGTAACTGGATGCTCAATATCATCTGCGAAATCAGCAACCCCTTGAACGGGTTTCCGATAAAGAAAATCAGCAGCAGTGCAATACCCAGTGACAAAATCACACCCACCTGCGAGTGACTGTCTTTAATATGATAGGATTCTCCAAAAATACCGGCAAAGATAGAACCTGCCGCCATACCGCTGGTTATCGTGGAAGATACACCCGCCATCAGTAATGCCAATGCAAAAACCAGGGCAGCACCGCTCCCCAACAACGGTTCCAGCAAAGATTTTGCCTGCTGCAACTCTTCCACCTGAATACCGCTTTTAAAGAAAGTTGCCGCAGCCAGCAGTATCATGGCACTATTAATGGCCCACCCCACAATCATGGAAAACAAAGTGTCGAACAATTCATATTTCAGCACTTTGCGGATGGACGCATCATCTTTCTTGTTATATTCGTGGCTCTGTATCACCTCCGAATGCAAAAACAGATTATGCGGCATCACCACCGCACCGAGCACACTCATGATAATCAACATGCTTCCATGCGGGAACGAGGGTGTCACCCACCCTTGTATAGCCAACGGCCAATCTATCTTCACCAGAAACAGCTCATAGATAAAGGAAAGCCCGATGACCGAAACAAAAGCAATGATAGAACGTTCTATCTTCTTGTAGGAATTAGTGAAAAGCATGACGACTACAAATACGGTAGTCAAAATAGAGCCCCATACAATTGGAATGCCAAACAACATCTGCAAAGCGATGGCACCTCCCAATATCTCTGCCAGCGAAGTCGAGATCGAAGCCAGCACCGCCGTACCCAATATGGGACGCGACACCCAAGAAGGAGTATATTTGGTAGCGGCTTCAGACAAGCACAAGCCGGTTACAATTCCCAAATGCGCCACATTATGTTGCAATACAATCAGCATAATGGTAGATAAAGTCACGACCCACAGCAATGAATAACCAAATTCAGACCCTGCCGCAAAATTAGACGCCCAGTTTCCCGGGTCAATAAAACCTACAGTCACCAGCAGTCCGGGACCTATATATTTAAAAACGTCCAGACCACCCAGATAGCGTTTATGGTCTCTCCGTTTCAAGTCTTTAAAAATATTCCTCATCATGTCTGCCTAATTAAGAACGTAAAAATACTCAAATAATAACAAATACACCCATGTTAGGTTCAAAAAAAGCCCCTGGCATTTTTCAATGTCAGAGGCTCTCGTCCATTCTTTCAAGCAGGAGGCTCAATACCCCATCTCGTGCAATGCCTTGCACAATTGGTCGGGGCAGGAAGTAGAACGTTTCCCGCAGCGAATTCCTTCCAAACGGGCAATCACCGCATCTACCGGCATATCTTTCACCAAACGTGAAAGTCCTTGCAGGTTTCCATTACATCCACCCCAAAAAGTAACCTCTTTCACAATACCATCTTCCACATCCAGCTCGATGTTACTGCTACATGTACCTTGAGTCTTGTATGTATATGTCATTACTCTTCGTTTTCTTCCGGTTTCATATTGGTATAAACCGTCTGCACATCATCAAACTCTTCAAGACGTTCCACCATTTTATCGATAGTTTCGCGTTGCTCGGAAGTTACATCCTTCATATCATTGGGAATGTAAGTGAACTCACCACCGACATCTTCGAAGCCGCATTCTTCCAAATGCTTCTGAATAGCCGCATAGCTCTTCGGGTCACCATAGATAGTGATAGTGCCTTCTTCTTCATCTTCCTCGAAGTCTTCCTCTACATCATAGTCAATCAAGTCAAGGATAAGTTCTTCCATATCGATGCCGTCTTTCTTCTTGAAAGTGAATACACACTTATGGTCAAACAAGAAAGCCAGTGAACCCATTGTTCCCAAGTTACCGCCGAACTTGTTGAATACGGAACGCACATCGGCTACCGTACGGGTAGTGTTATCGGTCAGCGTATCCACAAAAACAGCCACACCGTGAGGACCGTATCCTTCATAGGTCATACCCTTATAGTCGCTCTGGTCCTTACCCATCGCATTCTTGATAGCACGTTCAATATTATCCTTCGGCATGTTTTCACGCTTACAAGTAGCGATTACCGAACGCAGTGTCGGGTTGTTTTCCGGCTCCGGACCACCGGCCTTCACCGCAATAGCAATTTGTTTACCCAGTCTTGTAAAGGTCTTTGCCATGTGACCCCATCTTTTCAATTTGGCAGCTTTTCTATATTCAAATGCTCTTCCCATTGGAACTGTATTTTAAATTATGAATTATAAATTCTGAATAATGAATCAACGCAGCTTGGCATTCAACCTGTCCTCCAGGTTCTTCACCAGTTTGGACATAATCTTGTCAATCTGCTTGTCGTTCAATGTTGCATTCTCATCTTGCAGCAGGAAGCTCACCGCGTAACTCTTCTTACCGGCTTCCAGATTCTTACCCTCGTAAACGTCGAAGAGAGAGACCTCCTTCAGCAGCTTTTTCTCCGTCTCGTAGGCAATCTTCTCAATTTCCGCAAACTGCACTTTCTTGTCGAGCAGTAACGCCAAGTCGCGTTTCACGGCAGGGAACTTGGAGATTTCCGTATAGCTCACCTTCACATTGCGAATGGCCTTCAGCAATTCTTTCCAGTTGAAATCGGCGTAGTAAACCTCGTTGTCAATATCGAATGCCTTCAGTAACTTCTTTGTTACAATACCGAAAGTAGCCAACCGCTTCCCCCCCCTTGTCTGTACGGATAAACCGGCAGCATAGATGTCATCAGTCAGATTCCCGACAACCAAATCATGCATGTGCAGCCCCAATCTGGCAAAGACATTCTCAACGTATGCCTTCAGCTCATATACCGAGCTGTTCTCATCCGGATGAGCCCATGAGTTGGTCACCCTCTTGCCAGTCACCCACAAACCAAGATGATAATCTTCGGAATAAGCGGCAAGCACCTTTTCCGGATTCTTCTTCTCCTCGTTGAAGTGATAACAATTACCGAATTCAAAGAATTTCAGGTCTGCATTCTTACGGTTGGCGTTGTGCGAGATGCTTTCCAATCCACCGAAAAGCAGTGTCTGACGCATGGCATTCAAGTCTGCACTCAACGGATTCAGCAACATTACCAGATTCTTTGACGGATAAGACTCCAAGTTGTCATAGTAAGCGGCACGCGTCAACGAGTTGTTCAGAATCTCATTGAAACCACAGCCCACCAGCTGCTCGGCAACCAGGTTCTGCAATTTGTTGGATTTATCATATTCCCCCTTGGTAGTCAGACAAGACTTCAAGGCAGTCGGAATCTCTACATTATTATATCCGTAGATGCGCAGGATATCTTCTATTACATCGCAATCGCGCTGCACGTCCACACGGTAAGGAGGAACATCCAGTGTAAGTCCTTCGGCTGTCTCGTCTACAATTTTCATTTCCAGACTTGTCACGATGCTCTTGACAGTATCCACCGGAATAACTTTACCAATCAATGAGTTTACTTTCTCATAAGCAAGTTCCACACGGAAATCCTTGGCAGGAGCGGCGCACACATCTTTTATTTCAGAAGAAATGGTACCTCCGGCAAGTTCCTTTACCATCAAAGCAGCCAGCTTCAGGCAGTAAATAGTGGCATTCGGGTCAATACCTCTTTCAAAACGGAAAGAAGCATCTGTGTTCAACGCATGGCGACGGGCTGTCTTGCGCACCCATGTGGGATGGAAGTAGGCGCTTTCAAGGAACACATCCTTGGTGGTTTCCGTAGAACCGGAATCCAGACCGCCGAACACACCGGCAATGCACATCGCCTCTTCCTTGTTGCAAATCATCAAGTCGCGTTCGTTCAATTTGCGTTCCACACCGTCAAGAGTTACAAACGGTGTACCTTCCGGCATTGTCTTTACAATCACCTCGCTGCCTTTAATCTTATCCGCATCGAAGCAGTGCAGCGGCTGGCCGAAAGCATGGACGATATAGTTGGTAATATCCACCACATTATTGATAGGACGCAGACCGATAATACGCAACTTGTTCTGCAACCATTCGGGGCTTTCTTTTACTGTAACCCCTTTCACCGTAACGCCGGCATATCGGGGACATGCTTCGCTGTTCTCTACAGTTACTTTAATATCCAAGTCGTGATTTTCTACCGCAAAAGCGTCTACCGTAGGTTTCTTCAAAGTAGCCGGCTTACCGTTCTGTATCAAGTAGGCATACAAGTCACGTGCCACCCCATAATGCGAGCAAGCATCGGCGCGGTTGGGAGTAATGTCCACTTCCAGCACGTAATCGCTCTTGATGTTATAATAATCCTTGGCAAGCGTACCCGGAACAGCTGTTTCCGGCAGTACGATGATGCCTGCATGGTCCGTACCGATACCGATTTCATCCTCAGCACAAATCATGCCGACAGATTCCACGCCACGAAGTTTTGATTTCTTGATGGTAAAGCATTCGTCACCGTCATACAGTTTTGTACCCAACGTGGCCACTACCACCTTCTGTCCGGCAGCTACATTCGGAGCGCCGCATACAATCTGCACGGGTTCACCTTGTCCCAGGTTCACCGTAGTGACGTGCATATGGTCTGAGTTAGGATGAGCTTCGCATGTCAGCACTTCGCCGATGACCAGTCCTTCCAGTCCGCCTTTAATGGTTTGCACCTCTTCCACACTTCCCGTTTCCAGTCCGATGGACGTCAAGGCAGCAGCGACTTCATCCGGTGTCAAATCGAAATCGACATACTCTTTCAACCAATTATAAGAGATATTCATATCATTATATTTTTATTGTTTCCAAAAGTGACCCGCAAAGGTAATAAGATTTTTTGGTTGGCAGGGAATTATAAATGAAGAAAATAACAAAAAGGCGATGAAGTGCTTTTTCTTCACCGCCTTTCCCCTACTATTCTATATAAATCTACATTTATATATTCATTGCATTGGCGCCTAAAGCTCCCAATACAGCGGAAGCAACAGCTATCACTACCTTCAAAATCTTGTCCCAAACGTTCTTTTTCATAGTCTCAATCTTTCAAAATCAGTAAATACATCTTATCCTAACGGGTTCTCTCCCTGGTCACCGTCGGAACCGCCACCGGAATTGCCACCGTCACCGGCATCAGGTTACGGATTACATTATGTACATCACCCGGAGTCAGGGAAGACTTCTCGGCAATCACCTCAGCCAGCTGTTGCGCATCCACGGCTCTTCCCACTTTCTTCAAACTCAGATGCCAAAGTTTGGCACCCTCTTTCGTCGCCAGAGACGACTGTCTTGCATAATAAAATAAAGGCATACTTTCTTTCTCCTTTTTACATTTTTAATTCAACATGGTTTTTAATCTCGTTTTGTTGATCAACAATGCAAAGGTGGGGATATATATGCCTGCAAACAAAGAAAACAGCCTCGCTGAAGCTGTTTTCTGAGATAAGTTTTAAAGCATTGATTTACAAGTCATCAGTTCAAGCAAGCCAACTTAATCAAGAAAAGGAAAGCTTATTTCAAATGGATTGATGTAATCCAAAATACCTTCTCATGAAACAGACATAAATGAGACTTAACAAAAGGATGGTACATAGCAGATACCGGTAGCCTGAATCCAGACACATTATATATCCTACGATGACGATTGCCTGCACTGCCATGTAAATAGAAGAAACCACCACATGAGGAATCTTCAGC
>ERZ777306.4836-NODE-4836-length-11688-cov-4.687785_pt1 | contig 11688 bp, 8 predicted proteins | sample MGYA00374966_ERZ777306 | MGnify/ENA primary metagenome ERZ777306 (study PRJEB29329, sample SAMN06343882) | mouse gut metagenome | isolation source: Mouse cecum | place: Austria: Vienna | collected 2014-11-15 ...
GCTGGTGAACGCCGCCTACGCGTACCTGCTCGCGGAGCGCCGGTTGCCTCGCGAGGAGGGGGCTGCTACGCCCGAGCCAGGGCATCGGGCCCTCAGCCCGGCGCAGCGGGAGCGCATTCGCTCGTCCCTGGCCGTCATGAGGGTGAGCACCGCCGACCCGAACGACCCCCAAACCTTCGAGGAGCAGCTCAATGACGCACGAAGCGAACGCTACGCCGCGTATCTTGGTTGATACCAACATTCTCATAGACTTCTACCAGGACAGGCGGCCCTTTTCCGACCTGGCCGTGCAGCTCATGGTGGCCGAGTCGTTCGGCGACGTGGAGCTCTGGGCGTCGGCGAAGTCGTTCACCGACGTCTTCTACGTACTGTCGCGCCGATGCGAGGGCACGGCACTGCAGCGGGCCTTCAAGGAGAGCCTGGCGTGGCTCAACGTGTGCTCGGTGGACAAGGGGGACATCGAGCGGGCGACCGAGCGGGCGTGGCCCGACTTCGAGGACTGCCTGGTGTCCTTGGCAGCAGAGAAGGTGGGCGCCGACTTCCTGGTCACTCGCGACGCCCGGGGATTCGAGCGCAGCCGCGTGCCCGCGCTCTCGCCCCAGGAGCTCTTCGACTACCTGGAACGCGAGCGCGGCATCACCTACGACACGATGGACTGGTAGCCGCCCCGCCCTGCGGAGCGCTGCGGGAGAGGCGCGCCGAGCGGCGCCGCGGCCCCGTGGACAGCGGCCGGTGCGAGCGGCGCCGCGCGATGCGCGCAGCCGCTCCCCTGCTCTGCGGGGACGCGGGGGGCTTCCTCGCAAGAACAGCGACGCCGCCCCGATGCGGGACGGCGTCGGCTCGGCGCAGGGCGGCGCGCTTGGCGACGACGAGCGCGCTATCCCGCCGTCGGGTGCTCCGCGGGGCGGACGGCCCGGGCGGCGCGCTCGGCGTCCTCGGGCGCGCCGGTGAAGCCCTCGCTGAAGGCGCTCGGTATGACGACGGTGCCGCCGGACTGCTTCACCGACTCGTAGGCCAGATGCATGGTGCGCAGGCGCAGGGCCTCGGCGTCGCCGTCGTACACCTCGGAGGCGTCGCGCAGCATCTCGGAGATGTCGCGCTCGGCCTCGGCCATGATCATGCGGGCGTTGCGTTCGCGGGTAGCCACGGCCTCGGCGGCCATGGACGACTGCAGCTCCTTGGGCACCACGATGTCGCGCACCTCCACGTCCATGACGGCGATGCCCCAGTCGGCCAGCTTCTCCTCCAGCACGTCCTTGAGCTCGGCGTCCAGCTGGTCACGGCGCGTGGCCACCTCGCTCAGGGTCGCGCGGCCGATGGCCTTGCGCAGCATGGCCTGGGACATCCACGACACGGCGCTCGCGTAGTCCTCCACCTCGATGGCGGCCTTCTTCGCGGAGAACACCATCCAGAACACCACGGCATCCACGTTCACCGGCACCAGGTCGCTCGTGAGCGTCTCCTCGGCGCCGAAGTAGGTGGCGATGACGCGCTGGTCCACGCGCAGGGTGTAGAACTCGATGAGGGGCCAGGTGAACACGAGGCCCGGGCCGGCCACGCGGTTGAACTTGCCGAAGCGCATGACCACGGCCTTCTCCCACTCCATCACGACGTGCACCGACGAGGCCGCCAGCACGCCCACGATGACGGCCGTCACGATAGCCGCCACGCCCATGCCGCCAACCGCCTCGGCCACGGCGCACACGAGGGCCGCGGCCAGGAGGAATATGACGACGGTGAAGGCGGCGGCGCCGTTGCGCGAGGTGCGCCTACGCCCCGTCTCCAGCTGCACGTTGCTCTGAATCGTCCGCTGCGCGGGGGAAGACGACGACTCGTCCGCGGCCGCTCTGGTCCTTCGCCTCATCGCTTGCTCCTTGGTCTCGGTCGCGCTTGGCCTTGGCCTCCACCAGGCTGGCCGTGAACTGCGCGTCTATGTCTTCCAGCGACATGCCCAGCTCCTGGCAGCGCTGCAGGTACTCCGCCGTGACGATCTCGGCCGTGACGGCGATGGAGACGCCCGGCTTGTCGCTCACGTCGCACACGAAGGCGCCCTGACGGCGCTTCGACTGGATGTAGCCGTCCTCCTCGAGGCTCTGGTACACCTTGCTGACGGTGTTATAGTTGATCTCAACCTCGGCTGCCAGCCCGCGCACCGTGGGCAGCTGGTCGCCCGGCAGGTAGTAGCCTGACGTGATGAGGTAGATGAAACGGTTCTTGAGCTGCAGCCAGATGGGCAGGCTGCTCTTCTCGTCCAGCTCGAAGAGATCCCCGGCGGGGATGGTCTTTCCCAACTTGATCATGGCGCGATCAACCCTTCTCTCTCGTCGTGCGCCGCAAGCGGCGGCGCGGATGCCCCGAGGGGCGAGGCGGCGCGCGGGGCGGCGGCGCGGGCCGAGCCGTGCGACGCAGCGGACGCGACGACGGCCGGGTCGGCAGGCGCAGGCGCAAGGCCGGGCGCGCGGGACGCGGCATCGTCCGTCAGCGCCAGCTCCGTCGCGGCGGCCGGATCCTGCAGGACCAGCTCGCGCGGAACGGCGGCGTCGGTGACGGCCCAGCGCAGGCACACGCCGCCGACCAGCACCAGCACCGCCGCCACAGCCGGCAGCGTGGCCGGCGCCAGCACGATGCCGCGCGGCGCCGAGCGCCCGCGCCCCAGCAGGCACGTCGCCTCAACAGCCAGGGGCAGCCCCAGCCCGCACAGCCCGAAGCCGAGCCACCAGGCCGCAGCCTGCGAACCTGTCAGCAGCGCATCGGCCGCCAGGGCCGCGCCAGGGTGCGCGCTCGCGGCCGCGAGGCCCGCGAACAGCGCCGCCGCCACGGCCTCGGCTGCGATGAGCACGCCGTCCACCCGCATGAGCGCGCGCGTCAGCCGACGCAGGGCCGCGTCGTCGCCGACCCACGGGCAGCAGGCCAGCGTCAGCGCGACGCCGCACGACGCCGACGACAGCGCGAACAGCACCGGCAGCCAGACCGACCGCCACAGCCCCGCGCCCTGCAGCGACTGCAGCAGGAGCCCCGTGTAGACCATGACCACCAGGCCCAACACCACGGCTAGCGCCTCCAGCGCGGTGACCGCTGGCCGGCCGAGGGCCGGCAGGTACAGCAGCCGCACCGCCGCCAAAGGCGCCGCCACCGCGACGAGCGCCGCCAGGGCGAAGGCCCCAACGCTCATCACCGTCGGCTGCGGCATCAGGAACAGCGCCAGCACGCGGTCGATCCGCCCCAGGTCGAAGGCGAGGCACGCCACGCCGGCCACGAGCACGCCAAGCCCCAGGGCAAACCCCAGCGCTACCGCGCGCCGCGCCGGATCCACCGCCGGGTCGGGCCCGTAAGCCGCCGTCGCCCCGAAGGGCTCGCGCAGCCACAGCAGGTCGACCAGCGAGCACGCCGCCACGCACCCGGCGCCCGCGCCGCCCAGAAACAGGTAGAGCACCGCCAGCTCGCCGAGCATTCCTCCCCCTTCGGCCCCCGTCGCTTCCTCCCCCGCAGTATGCCACAAAGCGCGGAGTAAGTATATGACAGCGTGTCATAGGGTCAGGGCAAAGTGCTGGCGGGCGAAAGCGAGGCACAGGGGCCATGGAAACATCGAGGCGGGGATGGCGTGCCCCCCCCCGACAGTCTGCGCAGAACGCGGGCGCAAAATGGCCAAAATCGACGGCTTGACGACGCCCGCGAGGCCCCCCTGGGCCAGAAAGCCGCCTACCGTTCGGCAAAACCGCAGGTCGCGTTGGGCAGCTAGGACGAAACTGAGCCACAGCGGATACGCGGAGCCCCCTTTCTGTCGTCAGGCCGTCGATTTTGGCCATTTTGGGACGCGAGAAGCGTCGGCCCGGGCGGGATGGCAAAGCGGAGAGGCAGGGCGGCAACCGGACGCGGGGAGGGCCGCGCAGCCCGGGAAACCGGCGGCGGCCGGATGCGGGGCCGCGCAGCCCGCACCGCGGGAGGCGGAGGGCGGCGATCCGCATGGCAGGAAGAAGAGCAGCAGGTCATCGCCGTCACACGCCGACGCCAGGGAAACGCGCGGGGCCAGCCAGAACACCTCCGGGTGGTCGCGATCGAAGGCGGCGATCACGGCGTAGAGCGCGGCTATGGCCCCGTCCGAGGCCGCGGCCCGTTCGTCATCGCCCAGCTTTCCGGCACCGGGAAGGGTGCCCGCGTGCAGCGCGGCGTAGCCCTCGACGGACCCCGCCGAGCCAGCGGCCGGGTTCGCCTCGGGAAGGGACGCCCCGTCGAACCAGCGATCCTCGATGAGATAGTCGTCCACGCCGTCGCCGCCGCTCGCCTCTGCCAGCAGGTCGTAGAAGTCGCGCGCGTAGGCCGGCACGTCGATGCGATCGATGAAGGCCGCGTGCCGCCCGGGCGCGAGCGCGGTCTCGCCCTGCGCGGTGAGCGCGAAGAGCGCCGAGCGCACCTCGGCTGACGTGCGGATGTCGGCGGTGCGGATGTCGTCCAGCCGCAGGGCCGACCGATCAGCCTCGGGGGGGCATCCCCGCCGCCGCGACCGGCCTCGGCGACCGCCTCAGGCACAGGCCCTCCCACACACTCGTCGCCAGCCGGCGCAGCCAGGGCGACAGCCAGCGCCAGCGACCCTGCGAGCAGCGCAACGCACAGCAAGCTGAGCACGCGCCTCATCAGCAGCCTCATGGAGCCTCTCCTCGCTCTCGCCTCGAACCGAGCATGACCGCCGCCTGTCTCAGGCAGCACGTGAACCCCCGTCACGCACCGAGCCCGCATTAGTCATACCGTGCCACTGCACCACGAAGCAGCCCCCCCCCTGCGCAGGCGGCCCCTACCTTGAAAGCCCGCGCGCGAGCGCGCCCCGAGAAGCGCGGCACCGACACGCGCCTCGCTGCCCAGCACGGTGAAAGCACGACCTCCGCCGGAAGCCGGCCCGACGCTGCGGGGAGAAGGCCTCGCGACGATGAGGCCGTCGGGAAGCCCAGCGGGCGCGGGCGCCGCCCGGCGGGGCGGCCGCCACCGGGGCCTCGTAGAACCCCGCGCCCCAGACGGCGCGCGCCCGCGAGCCGCTCGGGACGCCACGCGCCCGTGCGCCGCCGCGCGCCGATTTCCGCCAAAAATCGAGGTCGTGCGTCGCCTCACACCCCGCTTTCCCCGCGCCAGACCCACACAGCCGCCGTTTCTCCCGCAAAAAGCCCCGGCTAACTCCCCTCCGCGACAAAACGCCCCCGAAAAACGGCGCATAACCTCGATTTTTGGCAGGAGCCGCCCCCGCTGCGAACGCGCGCCGCCCCTAGCGCCTCCAGCGCCGCTCGGCCGGCGGGTAGGCCAGCCACGCCATCCCGTAGCCGACGAGCAGGCAGACGATGGAGCCGACGAGCGACGCGCCGAAGCCGAGCGTGTCGTTGAGCACGCCCCACACCACGGTGGAGGCGCCCATGCCCACGTCGATGGCCAGCTGATACAGCGCGTTGGCGGCGCCCCACCGCTCGGGCGGCGAGCACTTCACCGCAATGGTCTGGTTGAGCGGCTGACACACGCCCAGGCACAGCCCGTAGGGCAGCCCCGCCAGGTAGAACACGGCACTGCGCGCGCCGCCCTCCAGGGCACCGGCGGCCAGCAGCATGAGGAACCCGACGATGCCGCAGACCACGGCCGCGCTGAGCACCTTGATGGCCGGCACGCGATCCATGAACGCGCCTGACTTGAGGCGCACGGTCACCATCGACACGGCCGACACGGTGTAGAACAGCCCCGCGTTGCCCACGCCGAGCACCGTTCCATAGAGCCCGACGAAAAAGATGACGAAGCCCACCGAGGGGATGATGCAGAGCGCCGGCAGCGCGCCGTGCAGGGCCTTGGGCTCGATGACGCGCGACACGAGCGACTCACGCGGAGCCGCGTCCCCCTCGGCGCGCTCGAGCGCGCGCTCGCCCTGGCCAACGTCCAGCTGCGCGCGTTCCCAGCGCACGCGGTAGGCACTCGTGGCAGGCAGGACGGCGGGGTTCTTCTCGTAGCGGCACAGCAGCGAGAACACGAGCGCGAGCGCGCCGGCCGCCGTGACGCCGACGAACAGGTTCTCATGCGGCTCGGTGGACACGAGGAACAGCGAGAGCGCCGGGCCGACGGACATGGCGAGCGCCTGCCCCAGGCCGAAGTAGCCGATGCCCTCGCCCAAGCGCTCGCGCGGCAGCACGTCGGCGGCAGCCGTGGCCGAGGCGGTGGTGGCAGCCGAGAAGCCGACGCCCTGGAGAAACCGCCACAGAACCATGAGCTCGGAGTCGCCGGTGAACAGAGGGCCAATGGTGCCCGCCATCATGACGACGCTGCCCGCCACCATCGCCACGCGGCGCCCGCGATCGTCCACGATGGGGCCGCAGATGAAGCGCGCCGCCGCGGCGGCCACCGAGAACACCGTGGCCAGAAGCCCCGCGTAGGTGGCCGTGCCGCCCAGGGTCGTGATGTAGACGGAGGTACCGGCGTTGAGCCCTTGGCCCACGAGGAACGTGAACAGCGTGACGCCGATGACGAAGAGGAACACGGGCGTCCACAGCCGGTCGTCGCGCACGGGGCGCCCGCCGCGCGGGGCCGCGTCGGCTCCGGAGCGCGACGCGCAGGCGTCCGCGGGGCGCGTGGCGGCGTCGGGTCGCGACGCGCAGGCGTCCGCGGCCTCGCCGGCTCGCGTCTCCCCCGTCATCGCCTTCCCGTTGCCCATGCCCGTCCTCTCCACGCAAAAGGGACGCCCGGGAAACCCGGACATCCCTTCCAGTGTACGCCTTGCGCGCCCAGAGCCAAGGCTTAATTCCGCCGCCGTCCTACGTCCCCGGCAACCGCAGGGAAAGCGAGGCGGGCCGCCGCGCGGCTTCGGCGCCGCAGGCCGCCCCCTCCAAAGGCAACGCAGGCGGGAGCCACCGCAGGCGGGAGCAGCAAGCGCGGCGCAGGCCAACGTGGAGGAGCGCGGGGGCACGCAACGCGGGCCGTCGCAGGCGAAAGCCGACGCGGAGAGGCGAGATAGCACGGGCCGTCGCAGGCGGATTCGGGGGTCACGAACGCGAAATCGCGTCTTTTCTGGCAAGAGATTGCGGGTTTGCGACATTTCCCGGCGACGCATTCGCACAAAAGCTGCGGCCCGGCGCGCAAAATGCCTGGTCGGTACCAATCGGCTATTAGCACAAGGCGACAAGGCGCCTGAAGAATGTCGCAAACTCGCAATCTCTTGCCAGAAATCGGGCGTTTTCCCGCCCGACCGTACTCGCGCGCAGAGAACCGGGAGGGCGGGGGGCCGGAAGGGCGGAGATGACGGGTAGAGGGGGTCGAAGGGACGGGGACGACGGGCGAGAGGTCGAAGGGAACCTTCGTGCGCCAGAAGATGGTCGAGCGCGAGCGACGGAGTACGCAGCCTTCCGCGGAGGAGGGAGCGACGGGCGGGCGGCCTTCCGCGGAGGGGACCTCCACGAGGCGCCCGACCGCGCATGAGGGACGACCGCCTTCCCCCACCGCCCGGCCGCGCACAGGGAGGCCGCCGCCCCCGGCGCCCGCGCGCAGACGGCGCCCCCGCGCCCCCGCCGCAGGCGGATCCCTAGTACGGCTCGTCGAGGTCGGCGTGGGCTTGGGCGTCGGCGTCAAGCCCCATGAAGCGCCCGGCGCGGTAGCGGTCGAGCGCCACCAGCGCGATCATCCCCGCGTTGTCGCCGCAGGAGTGCAGCGGCGGCATCACCAGGCGCACGCCCATCTGGGCGCAGAGATCCTCGTAGGCCGCGCGCAGCACCGGGTTGGCCGCCACGCCGCCGCCCAGGCAGAACGTGGGCGCGCCCGTCTCCTCCAGGGCGCGGCGCGCCTTGGCCACCTGCACGTCCACCACCGCCTGCTGGAAGCTGGCCGCGATGTCGGGCACGTTGAGGGCGCGCCCGGCGGCCCGTTCCTGGTTGACGTAGGTCACCACGGCCGTCTTGAGGCCCGAGAGCGAGAAGCGCAGATCGCCCGAGTGCAGCATGGCCCGGGGGAACGGGATGGCGTCCGGGTTGCCCTGGGCGGCGAAGCGGCTGATGACCGGCCCGCCGGGGTAACCCAGCCCGAGCGCCTTGGCCACCTTGTCGAAGGCCTCACCCACCGCGTCGTCGATGGTAGCGCCGAGCGTACGGTAGTCGCCCCAACCGCGCATGGAGACGAGCAGCGTGTTGCCGCCCGACACGAGCGAGACGACGGCCGGCGGCGCGAAGGCGCCGTTGCCGATCTTGTTGGCGTAGAGGTGGCCCTCCAGGTGGTTCACGCCGATGAGCGGCACGCCAAGCGCCCACGCGGCGCCCTTGGCGAAGGCGACGCCCACCACGAGCGCGCCCACGAGGCCTGGCGCGTAGGTGACGGCCACGGCGTCCAGGTCTGCCCAGGCCACAGGGCGGCCGGCGGCGGCCGAGGCCACGTCCAGGCACTCGTCGCACACGCCGCAGATGGCCTCGATGTGCTTGCGGCTGGCAATCTCGGGCACCACGCCGCCGAAGCGCGCGTGGAAGTCGACCTGCGAGGCCACCACGTCGGCCAGCAGGCGCCCGTCGCCATCGGCCACGGCGGCAGCCGTCTCGTCACAGGACGACTCGATGGCCAGGATGAGCGGGCGCAGGGGCTCGGACGCGGGGGCCGACGCAGATGCAGGGGCGCCGCCGGGGCGGGGGCCCTCGGCGTCGCGCGCGCCCCCCGCGCCAGGCGCCGACCCGCCCTCGCCGGCGCCCGCCGAGGTGGCATCCTCCGCATGCGCCGCCTCCGCCGGCTCGGCGTGGTTCACCACGGCCATGCCGGCCACGGTGGCCGCATCCGCACCGCCGAGCGCACCAGCATCCGCCGGCAGCACCTCGGCGCGCATGATCACCGCGTCCTCGCCGTCCGAGTAGTAGCGCGGGCGCGTGCCCAGGCTCGCGAAGCCGAGCGCCTCGTAGAGCGCGCGGGCGCCCTCGTTCCCCGCGCGCACCTCAAGCGAGGCCGTGCGCGCGCCCAGGCTGCGGGCGTCGGCCGCCACGCGCGCCACGAGGGCACGGGCCAGCCCGCGGCGGCGGAAGGCCTCGTCGACGCCCACCTTAAGCACCTGCGCGTCGCCGTCCACCACCCAGCCGCCGGCGTAGCCGACAAGCGGCGCGTCGGCCGGCAGCGGCATGGCGGGGTCAGCCGCGTAGGCGGCCCACCACACACGGTCGGCGCGGCCCAGCTCGTCGGCCACAAGCGCTTCCGACCAGGCGTCGCTGCCCATGACGCGCGCCTCGAGCGCGGCCACCGCGCCGGCGTGGGCGCGGTCAAGCGGCTTGAGGGCGACGCCGCGCGCATCGGCCCGGGCGTTGGCCACGGCCGTGTCGTTCATGGTGACATGCCGGCTGCCGCGAGCGCCGGCAAGCGTCGGATCGTCCTTCGCCAGGCGGGCGCGCTCGGCCTCCTCCGCGTCCGAGAGGCGCGTGTACACCGGCAGAACGAGGGCCGGCTGATGGCGCGTCGCGTCCAGGGGGTCGCACTCCCCCGCCCGCCAGGCGTCCTCGAGCGCGCGCAGGAGCCCCGCGCCCGTGGGCGTCCACGTGCCCTCGGGCAAGAGCGTGCCGGCCGGCTCGAACAGCGCGGCGTACTTGCGCAGGGCGTCGCCGGCCACGAGCAAGCCTCCCTCGGCCACGGCCTCCGCAGCCGCCTCCTCCGCCTTGAGCACGCGGTCGGCGCCCTGCCGCACCGGGCCGTCCGCGGTTAGCGCATAGCGCACCGGATAGACCTCCTTGCGCATGGCGTCGGCTGCCACGAGCGCCTCGCCGCGCGCGCCCGCAGCCCAGGCGCCCCAGGCCACGGCGTCGAGCGTGGACACGCCCACCAGCCCGATGCCGAGCGCGCTCGCGATGCCCTTGGCCGCCGCCAGGGCGATGCGCACCCCGGTGAACGACCCCGGGCCGCGCCCCACGCACACGCACGCCAGCTGCCCGCGCACAGCGCCGGCCTCGGCCAGCAGCGCATCCACGCGGGGGATGAGCTGGGTGTTGGACGCGCGGCGCGCCTCGACCTCAGCCGTGGCCACGGGGGCGACGGAGCGCCCCGCCGCGTCAAGTCGTCCCAGCCCGATGGCGATGACCTCGTTGGCCGTGTCGAAGGCGAGCACCAGCGGCGACGCGATGGGTTCCATGGAGCGTTTTCCCTTCCTGATCTGCGTTGAGAGCTGCCTGCATTCTACCTCATGGGCACCTGCGGCACGGGAGGCGCGGCAGGGGCGGGCGCTGCGCGGGCGTCAGAGCTGGGTCTTGCCCAGCCGCGCCTTCGAGTCGTTGGCCCACACGCACAGAAGCTGGCGCGAACGCGAGCCGTAGGAGTGCGCGACGACGCGGCGCGTCCCGCGCTCATCGGCGGTGATGGTGATCTCCAGGTAGTCGTAGGGCAGCTCGTCGGGAAACTTCTCGGCCCACTCCACGAACGACGCGCCGTCTCCGTCAATGACGCCGAAGTAGTCGATGTCATCGAGCTGGGAGGGCTCGTCCAGACGGTACAAGTCGAAGTGGTAGAGCGGGAGCGCGCCCTCGTGGTACTCGAGCAGGATGTTGAAGGTGGGGCTCGTCACCGCGGCGCGCACGCCGAGGGCCGCCGCCACCCCTTGCACGAACTGGGTCTTGCCGGCGCCCAGGTCGCCGTTGAGCACCACCACATCCCCCGCCCGCAGGTAGGGAGCCAGCGTGGAGGCGAGCTGCTTGGTCGCCTCGGGCGTGGTGGTGTTGCGCAGGTAGGTAAGTCCGTTAGCCATGGGGCCATGGTACGCCAACCGGCGCCCGGCGCCCGAAACCCCACCGACTCTCCGCTTTTCCGCGTCCGGCCAGCCGCCCTCCGCGGCGCTCCGCGAAAGCCGCCGGGTCGCTGACGCCAGCGGCGCCTCCCCCTGCGCGAGGCCCGCCTACCTCATCGACCTCGTGAGGTAGCTGTCCAGGTGCTTCCCGACAGATGACACGACGATCCGCCCGCTCTCCCGGTCGAAGCCGAAGTAGAGGCGCAGGCTGCGGCTGCTCGAGTCGTCGTTTCCCTTCGCGAGGTGGGTCTCCGCGTTGATCTCGCGGCCCTGGTAGACATCCACGTACTGCTCCATGAGCCGGCCGTCCTTGCGCGTCATCATCCCCGCCCCGCGCTTCAGCGTGAACTCGGAGCGGGAATTGAACGCCTTGGCCAGATCCCCCGCCTCCCCGTCGGCGTAGAGGGGATGCGCGATCTCGCACAAGTCGCGCAGCGCGTTCCAGACGAGGTCGACCTCGGTGATGCACGTGCCGAAGGACTTGCGCGCGCGGTCGGTGAAGTCGATGCGCTCGCCATAGTGCTCGCGAAACAGCAGGGCCACCGCGTCGTAGGACAGCGGGAAGCGGCCCAGGGCACCCACGCCCGGCTCGGCGCCGCCGGCCCGGGCCGCCTGGCCCTCAAGCGCCTCCGCCTTCGCGTTGGCTACGTAGAGGGCGGCCTTGAGCTCATCGCAACGCCGTTCGAGCTGCTCGTTTTCCTGGCTCAGGTCCTCCATGAGCTCCTCGGCCGTCATCCGGTCGCCCTCTGCCTTCTCCACCAGCGCGAAAGCGTCGGACAGCGACCGGTCGCGCACCTGCCGCTCGAAGACGAGACGCCCGCGCCGGCGCTTCACCGCGTCTGCCCGCATCATGTCCTCGTAGAAGTGCACGTCTTGGGCGAGGGCCCGGCGGAGCAGCAAGACGAAGTCGTCCTCGCCCATCGCCTCGATGTCCCGCGCCA
>ERZ777306.4840-NODE-4840-length-11679-cov-5.006194_pt1 | contig 11679 bp, 12 predicted proteins | sample MGYA00374966_ERZ777306 | MGnify/ENA primary metagenome ERZ777306 (study PRJEB29329, sample SAMN06343882) | mouse gut metagenome | isolation source: Mouse cecum | place: Austria: Vienna | collected 2014-11-15 ...
GGTAGCCCAGGCCCGGCAGCTGCTTCAGACCGGCGAGGCGGCCACCGTCAACGCCGCCGCCCAGGCCGTGGGCATCAGCCGCAGCGCGTTTTATAAGTATAAGGATGTGGTCCGGCCCTTCCACGATATGCTGGAGGGGCGAATGGTCAATTTACAGCTGCTCCTCCGGGACGAGCCGGGGCGGCTGTCCAGCCTGCTGAACCTGTTCGCCGGTACGGGGGCCAACATTTTGACCATCAACCAGAACATCCCGGTAAACAACTGCGCGGTGGTCACCATCACGGTGGAGACCTCCGGTCTGAAGGGCTCCCTGGAGGAGCTGCTGGCGGCGGCAGGCGGCTGCCCCGGCGTGATTAAATGCGAAATTTTAGGCGGATAATTTTTGATATGAGGTGAATGATATGGTAAACGTAGCGATTTTGGGCTTTGGCACTGTGGGCTCCGGCGTGGCGGAGGTGCTGTCCACCAACGGGGGGCTCATCGACCAGCGGGTGCCCAACCCGGTGCGGCTGAAGTATATTCTGGATGTGCGGGACTTCCCCGACAGCCCCTTTGCCCCCCTGTTTGTGAAGGATTTTTCGGTTATTGAGCAGGACCCGGAGGTGGACGTGGTGGTGGAGACCATCGGCGGTGCCACCATCGCCCTGGACTTCACCCGCCGGGCTCTGGCCGCAGGGAAGAACGTGGTCTCCTCCAACAAGGAGCTGGTGGCCACCCACGGCTGCGAGCTGCTTCAGCTGGCCCAGCGGGAGGGCGTGAGTTATCTGTTTGAGGCCAGCGTGGGCGGGGGCATCCCTATTCTGCGGCCCTTGACCGCCTGTCTGGCCGCCAACGAAATTACCCAGGTGTGCGGGATCCTGAACGGCACTACCAACTATATTCTCACCCGCATGATTAAGGCGGGCCTCACCTTCGACCAGGCTCTGAAGGAGGCCCAGGACAACGGCTACGCCGAGCGGGACCCCTCCGCCGATGTGGATGGCCACGACGCCTGCCGGAAGATCTGCATCCTGGCGGCCCTGTCCTATGGCCGGCACGTACGCCCGGACCAGGTGCCCACCCAGGGCATCCGGGGGGTGAGCCTGGCCGACGTGGCCTATGCGGACTCCTGCGGCTATAAGATCAAGCTGCTGGGCCGGGCCATCCGCCAGCCGGAGGATAAAATCTGTGCCTTTGTGGCCCCCCATCTGGTGTCCGACGAGAACCCCCTGTCCGGAGTGGAGGACGTGTTCAACGCCATCTCCGTCACCGGCAACGCGGTGGGGGACGTGATGTTCTATGGCCGGGGGGCCGGCAAGCTGCCCACCGCCTCCGCCGTGGTGGCAGACGTGATTGATATCGCCAAGGATGTGCACAAGGCCCGTCCCGCCCAGTGGGGCCCCGGCGCAGATGATCTGGTGGTCTCTGACGACATCCTCACCTCCCGCTGGTACGTTCGGGCGGACTGCTCCGTGGAACAGGCCCGGGCCGCCTGCGGAGAGCTCCAGCCCCTGGCCCGGGGCGGCGCACCCAAGGAGGAGACCGCTTTCCTCACCGGCCCCATGACCGGGCCCCAGGTGCGTAAGGCCACAGAGGGCTTGCAGGTGCAGTCCCTGTTCCGGGTGCTGGACTGAGGCATAGAATATAGGAGACAAAAAGATTTCAAATTAACCAACCTAAGTATTAGGGGGATGCTATATGTCACTCATTGTACAAAAATTCGGCGGCAGCTCCGTGGCCGACGCGGAGCGGCTGCGCAACGTGGCCCGCATCATCACCGAGACCCGGAAAAAGGGGCATCAGGTGGTGGCGGTCCTGTCCGCACAGGGGGACACCACCGACGAGCTGATTGAAAAGGCCGCGGAGCTCAACCCCAACGCCAGCAAGCGGGAGATGGATATGCTGCTGGCCTGTGGGGAGCAGATGTCTATTTCCCTGTGCGCCATGGCCATCCAGGCCCTGGACTGCCAGGTGATTTCCCTCACCGGCTGGCAGGCGGGGATGCTCACCGGCTCGGTGTACGGCAACGCCTGGATCAAAAACATCCGTACCGACCGGCTCCAGCGGGAGCTGGACCAGGGCAAGATCGTGCTGGTGGCCGGCTTCCAGGGCATCAACAAGTACGACGACATCACCACCCTGGGCCGGGGCGGCTCCGACACCTCCGCTGTGGCCCTGGCCGCCGCCCTCCACGCGGATTTGTGCCAGATTTACACCGACGTGGACGGCGTGTACACCGCCGACCCCCGGCTGGTGAAGGGAGCCCGGAAGCTGGAGGAGATTACCTACGACGAGATGCTGGAGCTGGCCAGCCTGGGGGCACAGGTGCTGCACAACCGCTCGGTGGAGATGGCCAAGCGCTACAATGTGCGGCTGGAGGTCCTGTCCAGCTTCAGCGGAAAGCCCGGAACGAAAGTCAAGGAGGTTGTAAAGAACATGGAAAAGACGCACGTGAGCGGTGTGGCGAAGGACAAAAACGTGGCCCGGCTGGCCCTGGTGGGGCTGGCGGACGAGCCCGGCATCGCCTTTAAAATTTTCTCCCTGCTGGCCAAAAACAGCATCAACGTGGATATCATCCTGCAATCCATCGGCCGGGACGAGAGCAAGGACATCAGCTTCACCGTGGTCCGCTCCGACGCCCAGAAGGCCCGGGAGCTGCTGGAGGAGAACCGGGATTACATCGGCTTTGAGTCCATCGAGGTCAATGACAAAATCGCAAAGGTGTCCATCGTGGGAGCGGGCATGGTGAACAACCCCGGCGTGGCCGCCAGAATGTTCGAGGCCCTGTACGGCGTGGGCATCAACATCAGCATGATTTCTACCAGTGAGATCAAGGTCTCTGTGCTGATGGACGAGCGGGATACCGACCGGGCGGTCCAGGCCATCCACGACAAGTTTTATCCGGAATTTGGAACCGCCCTTTAAAATTCAACGGCCAGGTATCCTTTTTTTCCGGATGGGAATGCTAAACGTAGGAATAGCGGACGGAAGAAAAAAGGTTTTTATGCAAAATTTCCTTTTTTTCTGTTGCAAAATGCTCTCCTATCTGGTAAAATAAGAATTCGAGCGGACCGCCGCTATTTTTTGCGCGGTCTTTCCGGAAACAGGTTGAAGCAAGGAGAATCAGGATACATGGATAAAAAGCAGAAAGAGATGCAGAGGCATCAGGAGGACGCCGCCCTGAACCGGGGACTCATTTGGGTTGCCGGAGCCATCGTACTGGAAGTGCTGCTCCTGCTGGTCAATCAATATTATTTCCACTTTACAACAAATCCCCAGTCCGTAGCCATCGCCCAGGCGCTGAACTCAGGCATGAAGTTCCTGCGCTTCGCCGGAATGATTGCCGCCGTGGGCGCTCTGGTGTGGCTGTATCTGGACGTGAAGAAGCTGGGGAAGATTCGGGCCCTGCCGGTGGCGGTGGCCGTGGGCTGCGCGGCCGTGGGGGTGTGCAGCCAGATTATCGTGCGCTTCCAGGGCTCCGGTATGCGGATGCTGTTCGTGCTGGTGGCCGGGTGGGCCGCTTTGGCGCTGATCTACTACCTGTACCAGACGGAGATGTTCCTGGCTGCGGTGGCCGGCGGGCTGGGGATAGTCGGTATGTGGTTTGCCCGCAACGGCTATACCCCCGTGAACTTCTACACCGGCGCGACCCTGATTGCCATTGTGCTGGCGGCGGCGGCGGCCTTTGTGCTGTCGAAGAACCAGGGGGCGCTCAAGGTTGGGGGACACAAAATTGTCCTTCTGCCCCAGGATGCCAAGTACGTCCTGATCTATGCAACCTGCGCCATCAATCTGGCGGCGGTGGCGGCGGCGATGGCGGCGGGCATGGTGGTGGCCTACTACCTGACCTACGTCCTTCTGGCGTGGCTGTTCGCCCTGCTGGTGTATTACACGGTAAAAATGATGTAAGTGCAAAAACCAGGGAGCACCCGCTCGGGTGCTCCCTTTTTAAATCACCAAATTACCAAAAAGGGGAATTTGTATGCGAATGCGCAAAAAGCCCAACCTCATCCCCCGGATGGAGCGCTGCGGGGACCTGCTGGTCCGGGAGCCGGAGTCCCTCCGGGGCCGCTGGCGGGACAAAATGCCCCAGGCCCGGGCGGTCTGGCTGGAGCTGGGCTGCGGCAAGGGCCGATTCACGGTGGAGACCGCCGCCCAGCATCCGGAGGTGCTGTACTTAGCGGTGGAGCGGGTGCCCGACGCCATGATTATCGCCATGGAGCGGGCCCGGGACCGGGGGCTGACCAACGTGTTTTTCCTGGACGACGACGCGGCCAGGCTGCCGGAATTTTTGGGGGAAAACGAGATCGACCGGCTGTTCATTAACTTCTGCGACCCCTGGCCCGGCCTGCGCCACGCCAAGCGCCGGCTGACCAGCGAGGGGTTTCTGCGGACGTACCGGAAGGTCCTCTCTGACGGCGGGGAGATTCACTTTAAAACGGACAACGCGGACCTGTTCCGCTTCTCCCTGTTCCAGTTTCCCAAGGCCGGATACGAGCTGTCGGAGGTCACCCGGGACCTCCATGCCGGCGGGGTGCAGGGGGTTATGACCGACTATGAGGAAAAGTTTTACAATCTGGGTACGCCCATTAACCGGTGTGTGGGGACCAAGCTGCCCGACCCGCCAGAGGAAAGGAACGAACATGAAGAAACTGCATAAAATTTCTGCGCTGCTCCTGGCGCTCAGCCTGCTGTTTTTGACCGCCTGCGGACCGAAGGAAAAACCCGTCAAGCCCTATGTCTCCGGCGATATGATTGTGCTGGACCAGATTACTGATCCGGTGCTCACTTTGACCGGCTATCCCGCCTCCACCGTGGTGGGGACCGTGGACGGAAAGGAGATCACCCTGGGGGACACCCTGTATTGGATGGCCGCCAACGGCGACCGGCTGACCCAGCTGTACAGCTATTTCGGCGGCGAGGTCCCCTGGGAGCAGGCCGATGAGGACGGCAACACCTTGGCCCAGGGGCTGAAGGAGGACTGTCTGCGCCTTGCGGGGCTGTACGCCCTGGTGCCGGACAAGCTGGCCCAGGCAGGGCTGGAGGTCTCCCAGGAGGCGCTGGATCAGGCGGCCTCCACGTTGGAGACCATGGAGAGCGAGATGGACACGGAGCAGGCGTTCACCTATAATATGTGGTACTACCTCCTGACTCCGGACCTCTATACCAGATTGATTTCCGTGCAGGATGGTATGGAACAGCTGCGGGAGCACTTCTACGGCGAGGGCGGGGCCGAATATCTGGACGACGGACAGATGCTCGCCTGGCTGGATGGGGAGGGCTTCTATTTCGTGAAGCATATCCTGCTGTCCACCCGGGATGCCACCACCCGGGAGCCCCTGGACGAAGAGACCGTGGCCCAGAAGAAAAAGGCCGCAGAGGACCTGCTGACCCAGCTGGAGGGGAGCAGCGAGCCCGCCGCCCTGTTTGACGAGCTGATGAACCAGTTCTCTGAGGACCCGGGGCTGGCCTCCAACCCCGAGGGCTATCTGGCCCAGGTGGGGCAGATGGTGGAGCCTTTTGAAACCGCCTCCCTGGCCCTGGGCGACTACGAAATCAGCGGCCTGGTGGAGAGCGAGCACGGCTACCACATCATTCTGCGTATTCCTCTGAAGGAAGCGGTGGGCCCGGAGGAGCTGGAGTCCTACCGGACGCAGTATGGGGACACGAAGATGCAGGAGAAGCTGGACAGCTGGCTGGAAGAGACTCCCGCCCAGGGGAACGAGCTGTATGAGGGCATGGACCTGACGCTGTACTATGAGGGGCTGAACGTGATCCGGGAGGCCATCGAGACGGAGCTGGCTCCGGCGGAGGACGGGTCCGGCAGTTTGGCGGATGGTTCCGCGTCTGCCCAGGGATAGCAGAAAACGCCCCCGGCGGTTTGGGTGACCGCCGGGGGCGAAAATATTGGGGTTGACTCCCGCAATGGGCCGCGTTATAATAAAAGTGTGGAACCCAGACGGTTGCCACAAGCTGATACAACCAACTGATTAGGGGGGGAGCGCCCCCGCAATCCGTGAGCTGTCTGCTGTCACAGACGGCTCACTTCTTCTTTCGCGTATCGAATTTATCATATGCCTGGTATAAAATCCAAGCGATTGATACAATCCAAAATACCTCTTGAAGCGTAATATGTATCACCTCCCGTGGGGAAAATTTCCCGTGAGAGCTGCACATATGCCTCCATTCCGCTCTCGCGGGATGACAGGCAACCGTCCTTTAACCTCCACCATGGTGGTGGCTGGATTCCACAGGAATCATTATATAATGTGAAGCAAAAAATGTCAATTCCTGCGCATAAAACGCCCCCGGCGGTTTGGGTGACCGCTGGGGGCGAAATTTTGGGTTGACTCCCGGGGTGGGTGTAGGGGCGGCCTTTGGCTGCCCGCATTGTGTGCCTGTGTGACTTGCGGGCGGCCAAAGGCCGCCCCTACAGAAAGCTGCGGAAGAGATCTCCGAAAAAGCGCCCCTGGAGGTTCAGAGACCGCCGGGGATACCGTTTCATGAAGTTTCCGCAGAACGTATTATAAAAAAGATAATGCGGACTAACATCACCAAATCGACTGGGATTCTTATGCTACTAAAAAGAGTTAACAGGCAAAATAAATATATAAAACTTTCCAATTTGCCATATTTACGTTTGTAGATAATCTGTGAGTCTATTGAACTTACATATAGGAGCATTATTATGCTAATAACTTCACAAATTAAAGTAGCGTACGGATAAGGACATAATATGGCAATTAGAATTAGTAAAATCTGTAACAGAAGCAAAATCCAAAGCTTTAATGGGACACGCTTCATATTAAATCCCTCATATCATTTTAAATGGAGAGTATATTCCTTTGTAGAAAGTTCCCCATCTTGATTTAATGTGATACGGTGTATCTCGTATCGTTCAAGAACAGTACGCTCACCAGTAAGGCGATCTTCATCATATACAACCTTATTTACTGTAAATGTTAATTGAAGATTGAGCAGATTCTTTATCTAAATCCAGAACCTTCATAGATTCAGCATAATTTGGTCTTTCGTATGCTACAGTCGTATTCAAGGAGCAATTACTATAATCAAGGAAGTTTAAAGGAATACCCGGGCTAATGGCTTCCACAATGGCGTATAATTCATTCATATTTTCGTCAGTATAATTATACAACGCAACGTCAATTTGGTTAGTCATTTCGTTTGCGTCTAACATCGCGATGTCATATTGGGCCATATAATTTGCAAGAGAATCCTTAACGTCCTCTAATTCCTTTAAGGAATGTTTAACACTTTTATATCTGATACTGCTGTTGTCAGAAATAGGAGTAGGCAAACCGGAAAAGATTTCAGTAGGTTTACCTACAACATTCACTACTAAAGTGCCATCATCATCATAGTATATCCCGCCAAAGAAATCGTGATCTACCTGGTCTTGGAAATATTGAATTACTTCCTGTTCGGAGTCTTGCGCTCCTACATTGTCAATGGTGCTGTAATCAATGGAAGAAGCATTTCCTACAAGACCAACCATCATTATGGAACATAGAGCCAATGCGAAAAAACGACGTTTCATGTAAGCCTTCCTTTCTTTTAACATATTTCTGATTTCTTACCGCTCCCAGCCAAGGAGTATATCAACTGATAATGCTATAATAGCACAGTCCAAAGAGTTCGTCAAGAGCGTATTCTAAAAAAAAAATATTATTCGTTTTAGGAGTTATAACAAACAAATACAAAAAAACAGCCCCCAGCGGTTTGGGTGACCGCCGGGGGCATTTTTGCAAAATTATGATAAAAATATATGTTGCGCGGAACGCTGGCCGATAAACAGAAATAAGAATAGGTTGTACTGCAAGTTATTCAATACACCGATTTTCGCTTCGATCGCAATCAATATAATCCACACCAAAAACGAAATGCCCCAGAATATCATGACTTTAATAGGGGAAACTCTCTTATCTGTATTTTCTGCCACCAAATCGTCAATCAAGCCAAGTACAAAAGCTAAAATATCAAGCAAGAATACAGCTACAAGAGACGGGGTGAAGATCATAACGCATAAACTGCATATGATGCAGTACAAAAGGATGAACCAATCCCAAATAAGCTTATTTTTGATACAAATCAACTCACTTTATTTTAAGTTCAATCTATGCGCAGCGCTACCCTTGTAGACGCCATCTTGATACAAAGCAAAGGACAAAAGGAATCAAACGCTTTTTCAGAGTAGGACGATCCTTTCTTTTTATTTGCTCCCGGCCAAGGAGCTTATTAGCTGATAATGTTATAATACCATATCAGACTCATTTCGTCAATAGCATAGTCCTAAAAAAGATTATATTTCGACTTGGCGTTTCAGCAAACAAATACACAAAAACAGCCCCCGGCGATTTGAGTGACCGCCGGGGGTATTGTCACAATTTTAAGAAAGGGAGGCCGCAGTCCACAGAGAGAGAGATGCAAAACCTGCCTGACCTTGACCGCTAGCGGCTACAACCCACTGGTCGTTGTCCTCCAAAATCACTCCGGGATCCAGAGTGCGTACGGTGCCGGTCTGAATAGCGCGCCACCATTTGGCATATCCAGCGGCATTATTCCGAACAGCGATATTGACCGGCATATCTCCAGAGATATAATCGAGGTAGATATAAGGATATGCTTCAGTAATATTGAAGGAATTGCCAAACACAACACTTTCAGTGCCGTTCACATTTTGCGGGAGGCGAACTGTATTATCGAAGATACGCTGTCCCAGTTCGGGAGTTCTAGCAACAGAGTAGGTACTCGCGTCGTCCAGATAGCACACCTGGAAATCGCGCATGAGCGGGTATCCGTCCGGAGTCATGCCGTGGTTCAGCCGGACCACCACTTCGCCGTCCCGGTCATACACCACGTCGTCCCGCACAATGCAGCCGTTTTTCTCGATAGTGAAATCGTTGTAGTAGTTGAAGGGGTCTTGTTCCGCTGCACTGACACTGATCGCCAGCGACAGCATCATTACGCCGGCCATGACCAGTCCGAACAGACGTTTTGTCATTTTTTTCATGTCTAAAACCACGCTTTCTTAATTTGGATTGCTCCCGGCCAAGAAGCGTATCAGCTGACAACGCTATAATACCATCTCCCTGCGATTCTGTCAATAGCTTACTCTGAAAAAAGATTATATTTTTAGCTTGACATTTAATGGGATATAGTATATTCTATTTTCAAATCAAAGAACAGGAGCGGATATGAAGGAGAAAAATGAAAACTATACCCCTATGCTCGTCTCCGCCTGTGTGGAGGTACTGACTTTGCACCTCCTCCAGCAGAAGCCCATGTACACCTATGACCTGGTGAGCGAAATTGAGCGGGCGAGTGAGGGAAGGCTTTCCGCACCCAAGCTGTACAATGCGATGGTGCGGCTCAAAACAGCTGATTTAGTGGCGGAGAGCGAACAGAAGATCGTAGGCAACCGGGTGCGCGTCTACTACGCGCTGACAGAGAAAGGAGTGGAACGGCTCCGGCAGTCCGCAGAGCTGCTGGAATTTTTAGCGGGAGCACTAAAAAACACGGGAGGGGAACCATGACGATTTCGAGCCAATATATGCACCAGGTGCGGCGGGAGTTAGCTTGTACCCCGCCCTGCCGGAAAAAGTTCGTCCGGGCGCTGGAGCCCTTGGTGGATGATTTCGCGGGGGAGAATCCGGAGGCGTCTCTTGCCGAGTATGAGGAGGCGTTCGGGGCACCCGAGTCATTGGCCCAACAGTATATGAGTACGTTGGATCAGGAGGAGGTGCGCAGGTACAGAGAGCAAAAGAAGCATCTGCGCTGGGCGGCGTGGGCAGTAGTCGCGCTGATTTTTGTGGGCATGGCGATTGGACTGGTTGCAAAGTACACAAGAGTATTCGAGCCGCCTGTTACTGCGGAAACAACGTTAATTGTAACGGAAGACGTTTCGATTGAAGAAATGAAAGAAATATTGAGAGAAATGGGGTTAGCGGATTGAAAAAGTTATTAAATATGCTGTTGGCCTGCTGTATGGTTTTTGGCCTGATGGTGTCGCCGGTGTATGCCGCGCAGGTCGAACCGGAAAGTGATGTGACGGTAATTGAATTATCGGGTAATATCACCGTAGAAATTAGCACAAGTACATATTCCACCTACAAGGCAAACAGCAAAATGGGTACTAAGACATACACTGTAAGAGCTGGCGGCCGCGAGGTGGGTTCCGCGACCCTGATTGCCACCTTCGAGTACAACGGCACCACTGCCTGGGTTACAGATACCGACTACACAAAAACCACCACCAGCGGCTGCACCTACAGCCACGGCGGCATCACCACCTCCGGCAACCAAGCCACCATGTCGGGCAGATTTTACTATGGAGTGTCTGGAAACCACCCCTTCAGCATCTCCCTCACCTGTTCCGGCAGCGGAACCGTAAGCTGAATCCAATTTTGCGGAGCGTCTTTTGGATGCTCCGCAATTTTTTTATTTTTCGCAAAGTTGGGACTTCCATTTTGGGGAAAACTCATGTATAATGAAGCAGAACATTTGTAGCATTGCGAAAAGGAGTGCCACCCCATGCACAGCCATATCTATGTGAAAGGCGCCCGCGCCAATAATCTGAAAAATATCGACGTGAAAATCCCCCGGGACAAGCTGGTGGTTCTCACCGGCCTGTCCGGCTCAGGCAAGTCCTCCCTGGCCTTCGACACCATCTACGCCGAGGGCCAGCGGCGGTACGTGGAGTCGTTGAGCTCCTATGCCCGGATGTTTCTGGGCCAGATGGAAAAGCCCGACGTGGACTATATCGACGGGCTGTCCCCCGCTATCTCCATCGACCAGAAAACCACCAGTAAAAACCCCCGCTCCACCGTGGGCACCGTCACGGAAATTTACGACTATCTGCGTCTGCTCTGGGCCCGGGTGGGCACCCCCCACTGCCCCATCTGCGGCAAGGAAATCAAGCAGCAGACCATCGACCAGATCATCGACCAGGTGCTTCAGCTCCCGGAGGCCACCCGCATCCAGATTATGGCCCCGGTGATCCGGGGCAAAAAAGGCGAGCACGCCAAAATTCTGGAGGACGCCCGCCGCTCCGGCTATGTCCGCTGCCGCGCGGACGGCATCGCCTACGATTTGTCTGAGGAGATCAAGCTGGAGAAAAACAAAAAGCACGACATTGACATCGTGGTGGACCGGCTTGTCATCCGGGACGACATCCACCGCCGCCTCACCGACAGCGTGGAGGCGGCCTCCGGCCTGGCGGGGGGGCTGGTGGTCATCAACGTGGTGGGGGAGGACCGGGACATTCTGTTCTCCCAGAATTACGCCTGTGAGGACTGCGGCGTTTCCATTGAGGAGCTCACCCCCCGGATGTTCTCCTTCAACAATCCCTTTGGGGCCTGCCCGGAGTGTACCGGTCTGGGGAGCCAGCTGAAGGTGGACCCCCAGCGGATTATCCCAAACGCCAAGCTGTCCATTGTGGACGGGGCCATTACCGCCTCCGGCTGGAACAACATCAAATCCGACGGCATCTCCCGGATGTACTTCGACGCGCTGGCAAAAAAGTACAAGTTCAAGCTGGATACCCCGGTGGAAAAGCTCCCCAAATCGGTGATGGATATTATTCTTTACGGCACCAAGGGGGAGGAGCTGACCCTCCACTACGACCAGCCCCGGGGGAAGGGGACCCTGCACCAGCCCTTTGAGGGCATCTGCAACAATCTG
>ERZ777306.4843-NODE-4843-length-11671-cov-6.958850_pt1 | contig 11671 bp, 10 predicted proteins | sample MGYA00374966_ERZ777306 | MGnify/ENA primary metagenome ERZ777306 (study PRJEB29329, sample SAMN06343882) | mouse gut metagenome | isolation source: Mouse cecum | place: Austria: Vienna | collected 2014-11-15 ...
GCCAGCCAAGCATGTCATACATGGTTTGATCGCTAAGGGTATAGAAGCCATCCAGAAGACGCTCCATTGCCCGTCCGACAAAGCCTGATGCGCGACCAACTGCAAGGCCATCCGCTGCAGTAAGGTTGTCGATACCAATGTCCTGGACAGAAATCTGATCGTGTAATCCAGTATGGACGCCTAACAGCATACAAGGGGAGTGCGTCGGTTCAGCAAAAAAGCAGTGAACATGATCGCCAAACGCCAGTTTAAGCCCGAATGCGACACCACCAGGACCACCACCAACACCACACGGCAGATAGACAAACAGAGGGTTATCAGCATCGACGATACGACCTTGCTCGGCAAATTGCGCTTTAAGACACTGGCCAGCGACGGAATACCCAAGGAACAACGTGCGGGAATTCTCGTCATCAATAAAGAAACAGTTCGGGTCAGACTGCGCTGCTTTACGTCCTTCCTCGACGGCAACACCATAATCTTGCTCATATTCCACGACCGTAACACCATGGCTGCGCAGTTTCGCTTTTTTCCATGCCCGGGCATCAGCAGACATATGCACTGTCACCTTAAAGCCAATGCGGGCGCTCATTATGCCGATTGATAACCCCAGATTTCCGGTTGAGCCCACCGCAATGCTGTATTGACTAAAGAACTGTTTAAACTCCGGAGACAGCAGTTTGCTGTAGTCATCTTCAGGCATCAGCAACCCCGCTTCCTGAGCCAGTTTTTCTGCATGTGCCAGGACCTCATAAATCCCGCCGCGTGCTTTTATGGAGCCAGAAATGGGCAAATGGCTGTCTTTTTTCAGTAACAGTTGCCCGCCGATCGGTTGTTGATATTCCTTTTCCAGCCGTTTTTGCATAGCCGGAATGGCAACCAGTTCTGATTCAATAATTCCCCCAGTGGCAGCAGTTTCAGGAAATGCTTTTGCCAGATAGGGGGCAAAACGGGATAAGCGCGCATGGGCGTCCTGAACATCCTGTTCGGTCAGGCCAACATAAGGTAAACCTTCAGCCAGTGAGGTCGTGCCAGGATTAAACCAGGTGGTTTCTTTAAGAGCAACCAGATCCTTTACCAACGGATACCGGGCGATGAGCGAGTTCATTTTAGCGTTTTCCATAATACGTCTCTTTGCGCTTAGATGATAAATGACAGCAGGAATGTGCCCGCCAGAGCGACGACTGAAGCGATAAATGTCGCTGTCGTATAGTATTTAAATGTTTCATTGAGCGTAGCGCCGCAATATTGCTTCACCAGCCAGAAAAGCGAGTCCGTAACGATCGTGCAGCCAATCGCACCTGAACCGATAGCAATCGCAATAATTTCCGGGCTGATGTCGGGATACAGCGGCAGCATGGGTGCAACAATTGCCGTTGCCCCCATCATTGCCACGGTAGCGGAGCCCACCGCAGCATGCAGAATAAGTGCCACCAACCAGGCCAGAAGAATCGGGTGCATATGCATATTGGAGAGAATAACTGCCAGCGTATCAGCGAGACCGCTGCTTTTCAGAATGGCGTTGAATGCGCCTCCGGCCCCGATAATCAGCAAAATATTAGCAATAGAACCGAAGCCATTTTCCGTATGTGTGAGCATCGTTCCCATGCTCATATGCTGACGTATACCCAACACATAATAGGCGACAAACACGGCGATAAACATGGCAGTGATAGGGTTGCCAATAAACTCAAGCAAGGTATACAAACCACTCTCACGCGCCATATTCAATTCGGCAATCGTTTTAACCAACATCAGCGCAATGGGTAGCAGTATGGTGAATAACGTTGCGCCTAATGACGGTAGTGTTTTTTCATCGCGAACTTTGAGATCGGCAAACTCTGTGGGTACAGGTTTAAAGGGCAGTCGTTGACCCAGAAATTTAAGGAAAAGTGGGCCACCGATCAGTGATGCCATCAGCCCAACCAGCAAACCGTAGACGATCACCGAACCGATATCTGCGCCCAGCTTATTGGCAACATATAAAGCAGCCGGATGTGGAGGAACCACGCAGTGCACTGCCATCAATGCGGTACACAGCGGAATGGCAAGCTTTAATAATGAGGTATTGGTTTTTTTGGCAATTGAAAAAGCCAGAGGAATCAATAGCACGACGCCCACTTCAACAAACAGCGTGATGCCACAAATCAGGCCAACCAGCACCATAATGACATCAGCCGAAAGCCAGCGGCAGCGTTGAAGTGTCAGACCAATTCTTTCTGCGGCCCCGGATACTTCCATCATTTTTCCCAGTATCGTGCCAAGGCCGATCACCGCAGCAAGGAACCCCAGCGTTCCGCCAATTCCACTTTCAATAGCATTTACCATATCCAGTGGCCCCATGCCCATCATCGTTCCCACAAAGAAGCTGGCCAGTAACAGCGCCAGAAACGGGTGGAATTTGAACTTCACGATGGTCAGTACAATTAACACGATGCTGATAAGCAGCGTGCTCACAACCCAGATTTGAGAGTGCATATCTCACCTTCCCCTGTGATTAATCTGATGATATTGGACAAAAAAACAACGCAGGCTGACAAACGATAAAATTTGCCTTTCACATGAGACAAATTGCATCAATGGGGTGATTTACATCTAAAAATGAAGGTGAATTGAGATATGATTCACTTTAGCTCACCTTACAGCTGAAGTTTTGCCGCTATTTTTTTACACTTAAGCGAAAAATGAGGTGATTATGGAACCCCTTCGTGAAATAAGAAATCGGCTGCTTAACGGCTGGCAATTATCAAAACTGCATACATTTGAAGTGGCTGCCAGGCATCAGTCCTTCGCCCTGGCGGCAGAGGAATTGTCGCTGAGCCCCAGTGCGGTAAGTCACCGTATCAATCAGCTGGAAGAAGAATTGGGTATTCAGTTGTTTGTCCGTTCCCATCGCAAAGTGGAATTAACGCACGAGGGGACTCGCGTTTATTGGGCGCTAAAATCGTCGCTGGATACCCTGAACCAGGAAATTCTTGATATCAAAAATCAGGAGTTATCGGGAACGTTAACTCTGTATTCCCGGCCCTCTATCGCCCAATGCTGGTTGGTGCCCGCATTAGGTGACTTTACACGCCGATATCCGTCTATTTCGCTCACCGTGCTCACTGGTAATGACAATGTCAATCTGCAACGTGCCGGAATCGATTTGGCAATCTACTTTGATGACGCGCCGTCAGCGCAACTGACTCATCACTTTCTGATGGATGAAGAAATCCTGCCAGTATGTAGCCCGGAATACGCTCAAAGACATGCTTTAACCAACACGGTAATTAACCTGCGTCACTGTACCTTGCTTCATGACAGACAGGCATGGAGCAACGACTCCGGTACGGATGAATGGCATAGTTGGGCGCAACATTATGCGGTTAATTTGCCGACATCTTCTGGAATTGGCTTTGATCGTTCTGATTTAGCTGTTATCGCCGCGATGAATCATATTGGGGTGGCGATGGGAAGGAAACGCCTGGTACAAAAAAGGCTTGTCAGTGGTGAGCTCGTCGCGCCGTTTGGCGATATGACGGTGAAATGCCATCAGCATTATTACATCACCACATTACCGGGCAGGCAGTGGCCAAAAATTGAGGCATTTATTACCTGGCTAAGAGAGCAGGTATGTCAGTCTTGTCAGTATCAGTGATACCGGGGATACCGACAATATGGAAGGGCTCATTGCCCTGAAAACAACATTGGTGTCGGATGTACCGGGCCGCAGACATTGCGCTCCGTCATTTGTACGGCACAGCCCATCACAGTGATAAAGTTTCTCAGTATGTATCAGGGATCCACACGCAGCAGCTTAAGGAGGCCGGATTGCAAGCATCAACAGGGCGTACAGGCGACTCGTATGACAGCGCGATGGCGAAGAGCATCAATGATCTTTACAAAGCGGAATACACCATAAGAGCTGGAAAAATCGTGCAGAAGTGGAACTGGCCACACTAACGTGGATGGACTGGTATAACAATCGACGTTTACTGGAAAGGCTGTGGCACATCCCTCCGGCAGAAGCAGAAAAGCTTATTATGCGAGCGGAAGCAAATGGCAATACCATTGCATTACTTCAGGACGACTTTTTCAGAAAACGAGCTAAGGGCGTCAACCACGCCCTTACTGTGACATACAATCTGGCACCGGATGCCGTTTTACAGGGTAAAACCTGCCATCCAGTAGACGCCCCGGTCCACGACTGCAACCATAATTACATTGACCTGAGCCGTCATGCTGCTTCGTCTCATACTTCACGAGATAACGGGCTCTGTTCCGGGCTTTCTGCATCGCTTCCACATCACCACGCTTGATCCAGAGAACTGCGGCTTCACCAGACTTTTTGTCTGAAACCTTTCTGATTTCAGAACATCCACCCGACAAAGGCGTATCATCGGAAGAAGGGCGAGCATCAGATGATGTCGGTTTACGGAAAGGCGTCCGCCTGGAAAAATGAACCAGTCCATTACCCTGCCAGGGCTCAAGATGCAGAGCGCTGCACCATGCCAGCTGGATCAGCGTCGCCAGCGAAGATGGTTCGCTGAAATTCCCTGGCGAGCGCCAGGTATCTTTGTTGAGCAGCAATATCACGTGATAATGTTTCCTGCCTTTTTCCTTGCCAAACTCCCGACACCAGAAATAACCCAGGCTGGTTGCATGCACACGCTGATTGGCACATCTTTTTTTCCGCTGGTAAGCCTGAATTTTGGCTTTCAGGGATGCAAAAAAACGAGAAATCACCGCTGAATCCGGATCGGGATCCATGATGGTGACAGGCATATACTCAGGGAAACGTAAATCCACCCGGATTAACGAGACGGCACGGTGCTGCTGCGTATTTTCATGATGAGAGATCTCCGTTGATTTGGATTGACTTCACATCATTAATCACCGCAATAAAACTTTACGGCATCATGTCATTAAGCAATGCTACAACTCTCTGATTAAGAGAGATTGAAACGTAATAAACCATCCCGTAACGAAAAGAGAATCCTGCACGTAAGGTAAAAACACGCAGCAACAGCATGAATGGATTTGAAAACAATATGGATGACGAAAAAAGTCAAAAGGGAAACGGATCAACAGAACGTGAAAACAAAACATCAAAAACGCAATCAGAACGCTTTCTGGTAATGCAAATCAACAACAACGCCAAAACCTATAGCTTAATCACACAACTCAATCACGGATGCGAATGACACGTTTAAAACCTGTTTACAGATAACGCCGTTACACAATCATCCCCATCAGAATCGATTTTCCCTTCCTGAAAGCGTTATGTTTCACTACGCACCATAAAAACGATTAACCATCGATAACGTAAACTTCATCTGAATCAAAACAACAAAACCGTTCATCACACTTTCGCAATGCAAGAAGAAACCTCATGACGAAAACAATAACCTTACACGGAAAAGAAAAACGTCAGGAATCGTTAATGCCTCAATCTGATTGTTATCAAAACATCCAGAAAGTCATTTAACAGAATCGTCGTAAGCACATCGAAAAGAACGTCAGATTACTTCAGGAAAGTTCGGGTTGATTTAGCGTAAAGATACTTTTCTCATGCTAACGTCGAAACTCGAAATATCAGGAAAGGTTAAACGTAATATCAGTAAAATCGAATAGCAGATTGATTGCTGAAGCAGAAAGGTTTTACAGCAGCATTAAACTGATTTAGTTAACGTAAAGATTTACTAAACTGGATGTGTATAGCAATGCTTAACGAAAACACTTGTAGAAGTGTTTATGAAAATACGTGTATAACACTTACTGAAATGCTTAGTTAAATACGTGTATATAGTATCATACCGACATTCTCAACTCTTCCAAACATCCATGCAGACTGAATGTTGATTACCCGTTTTCACATCAGGCATGGTTCTTTACTGACCAAAAAACAAACTGGTTTACTCTTGAATTATTTTCTCTACCTCAGAAAATATGGTCTCAGGAATCTGTTATGGCTTCGTAGTTTCTGTTGTTCTTTTCATAAAAGTTATAAGTTATTGTCATAATCATACGATAATCACTTTATGTTAGTTTTTACTGTCACACGCTACTGACTTTTTCAGTCATTGCCAGAAAGGGGCTCTTTTTACTTCCATTTCACCACTCAACAAATGCAAAACTTGTCCAGTAAAGCGGACCACCACTTGCTCACAAGCAACGAATCGTCTCCAGGAACAGCCCTCAAACATTGCAGAAACAAAAACAACAAGATCCTCATTATTACTGATGTTCGGAAAATTTCTATGACCAAAAAAACGAAATTTAAATGAGACGCATTATCATATGTGTAATCAAAAAGACGTTATGGTAGCTTTCAGTTAAATGGTGCTATTTCTCATAAATCCACTTGACTTTTTTTACTGATTCATCCCAGAGAACCACTTTATCAGTAAAAAATGAATTATATAGATTGACGAGTTTTTCTGTTTCAGTTATTCCCAATGTATTATGTATCAGTTGTAGATATGCTTTTATCCAGATTTCTTTCCCCTCCCTCCACTTATCTATAAAACTTTCCAGCTTACTTAATCGTTGATTTATAAAAAATGAATCAATATCATGAAAAAACTCAACAAGAAAACAGCATGAGACAATCTCAACAAAAAACAAATTCTCCTTAAAAGCATTATAAAACCTTATCAACACATAACGAAAAACACCTCCTGTTAACCTTTCCTGCTCATAAAACAACAAACCAAAAACAGGAGAAAATCTTTTAACCACACCACTTTTAATCCAGTAAGGATGATGATTAGTCTTTACTGGCAGTGAATAAAAGAACAATTCGGTTTCTCTTTTCCCACCACAAACAGACAAAACTGTCTTATAAAGACTTTTTGAATCATTATGTCCTGGTACCCCAGACGAATTAGCAGAGTATTTTCTTTTTACTTTTTGCCTTAATGGAGCTGGAAGGATAATAAAACGGGATGGCAGATAACAATCGCTTTCAGAAGACCGGCATTCGCACACATGAAGATTTATATTTACATCCGGACAATTCAAAAACCACACAGAATAATTATCGCCCCGTTTGCAATATGAAACCCATGAATAAATTGCATAAAGTTCAGAAAGCGCATCTAACTCTGCTTTTGACTTAAATGTGATGCCATTTATTCGAATTCTCGTTTCCAGCGTTCTCCATGCCGGAGTTTTCAGTATCTCACGAACTTTTTTATTAAGTTCAGCCAGCGATGGTCCCTGCTCCTGTTTATGTTTTTTTCTGCTGTTAATGATTTCTCTTTCTTTTACTAATTTTTTCTTACTTTTGGGTCCTTTTATCTTTCTTGGCAATGCTTCATTTAATCTGTGAACAGGATTTTGCTCTCTTCTTTTTTTGAGCTCACAAAACCTCTCATAATGTTTTCTGCACAGTCTTTTCTCCACTGCCATTTTTACTGAGAAAACCTGATTGTTACAATTTTTTCTGACACATTTGTTTTTACGTCCGGTCATCCTCTCATCTCCTGAAACCGCAGTATGTCATTAGTTCCCGTTCGGAAAAACTCACTTCATACTCTATTACACTTTAACAATCATGTCCGTAATTCAGACATTCCATCATTTTTCACGTCCATATTACATGAATGATAAACCGGATTAGTGTGATCCGGTTCAGCGAAATCAACAGGATAACGGTATGTCATTCAGCCATTCTTCCCTCTCAGCACAAGTGAAATCATATCTGACGTTTCTTCCTGAAGAAATTCGCCAGAAAATCCTTGAACATCTCCACGGTGTTATTCATTACGAGCCCGTGATTGGCATTATGGGTAAATCCGGCACCGGCAAAAGTAGCCTGTGTAATGCTATTTTTCAGTCCCATATCTGTGCCACGCATCCCCTGAACGGCTGCACCCGCCAGGCTCATCGTCTTACCCTGCAGATCGGTGAACGCAGAATGACGCTGGTCGATCTGCCCGGCATTGGAGAGACGCCGCAACATGATCAGGAATACCGGGCGCTTTACCGTCAGTTACTGCCGGAAGTGGATTTGATTATCTGGATCCTGCGGGCAGATGAACGCGCGTATGCCGCCGACATTACCATGCATCAGTTTTTACTGAATGAAGGCGCAGATCCCTCGCGTTTTCTGTTTGTTCTCAGCCATGCCGATCGCGTGTTTCCTGCTGAAGAATGGAATGCCACAGAAAAATGCCCGTCCCGTCAGCAGGCGCTTTCACTGGCGACGGTGACAGCCCGGGTGGCAACCCTGTTCCCTTCATCATTTCCGGTACTCTCCGTTGCTGCACCTGTCGGCTGGAACCTTCCGGCGTTTGTGTCGCTGATGATCCACGCACTGCCACCACAGGCAACCAGCGCGGTGTATTCACATATCCGGGGAGAAAACCGCTCTGAACAGGCCCAGAAACACGCACAACAGACTTTTGGTGAAACCATCGGGAAAAGTTTTGACGTCGCCGTTGCCCGTTTCAGTTTTCCGGCCTGGATGTTACAGCTTCTGCGTAAAGCCCGGGACCGCATTATCCACCTGCTGATCACACTGTGGGAGCGTCTGTTCTGACACACTCACGCCGACAGGATGTGTCGCTGGATTAACGAGCATTCTTCTTTTTATGAAGTCATGCTTAAAAATCAGATAATTAAAAGAATATTTTTTCTGCTGCATTTTATTCCTGATTATCCGGATGCGACACATCCTTTCAACATCATGATGCATAATAACATCATGAAATAAAAGATGTTTTCTTACGGAGTGCACATCTATGTCTGATAATCGTTCCCGGCATGATCGCCTGGCGGTTCGCTTATCACTCATTATCAGCCGACTGATGGCCGGAGAATCTCTGTCACTAAAAACACTGTCAGATGAATTTGGCGTTACAGAACGTACTTTACAGCGCGATTTTCATCAGCGTCTGGTTCACCTGGATTTAGAGTACAGAAATGGCAGGTACAGCCTCAGACGACAGAGCAGCCCAAGTGCGATCCCTGAAATGCTTTCTTTTATACAGAATACCGGGATCGCACGGATACTTCCGCTCCGGAACGGACGACTGATAACCTGTCTTACCGACAACCAGGAGCCCTCTCCCTGCCTTATCTGGCTACCGGCGCCGGATATCACTGCAACGTTCCCCGAGTGTTTCTCGCAACTCATCCTGGCAATAAGACAGTGTATCCACATCTCTCTGATGACTGAGCGATGGTATCCGTCACTGGAGCCCTGCCGGCTCATTTATTACAGCGGTAGCTGGTATCTGATCGCGTTACAGAAGGGAAAACTGCAGGTCTTTCCTCTGGCAGATATCAAATCAGTCAGCCTGACATCAGAACGGTTTGAACGGAGAGGCCACATCCACAGTCTGGTCGCTGAAGAGCGTTTTATCTCCGCCCTGCCACATTTCTCTTTCATCCATAAACTTATCAACACCTTTAACCTGTGATCGCCGGCCTGCCAAAGCCGTCCCGACAGGTATGGAGACAATATGTTGAACAGAAAACTAAATATACGGCTACGTCATTCCCTGAACAGTCACTGCATACCTTCCATCATTATCAATAACACCGTACGTTCATTTCAGAGGTCAGTCATGAATACCAGAGCTCTTTTTCCCCTGCTGTTCACTGTGGCATCATTCTCCGCCTCCGCCGGCAACTGGGCTGTCAAAAACGGCTGGTGTCAGACCATGACGGAAGATGGTCAGGCGCTGGTAATGCTGAAAAATGGCACGATTGGTATTACCGGCCTGATGCAGGGATGCCCGAATGGTGTACAGACGCTCCTGGGCAGCCGTATCAGTATTAACGGTAACCTGATCCCCACATCACAAATGTGTAATCAGCAGACGGGATTCAGGGCTGTTGAGGTGGAAATCGGACAGGCGCCGGAAATGGTCAAAAAAGCCGTTCACTCCATAGCAGAGCGTGATGTGTCCGTTTTACAGGCATTTGGTGTACGAATGGAATTCACCCGCGGTGATATGCTGAAGGTCTGTCCGAAATTTGTCACATCACTTGCCGGTTTTTCCCCGAAACAGACGACCACTATTAATAAAGATTCCGTCCTGCAGGCTGCCCGGCAGGCATACGCCCGGGAATATGACGAGGAAATAACAGAAACCGCTGATTTTGGCTCTTACGAAGTAAAAGGCAATAAGGTTGAGTTTGAAGTATTCAATCCTGAAGACCGTGCGTACGACAAAGTGACCGTCACGGTTGGTGCTGACGGTAATGCCACCGGCGCCAGCGTTGAATTTATCGGAAAATAGCCGGTATGTCGGACTGCCACCCTGTTTTATTGCCCGAAGGCCCTTTCTCACGCGAACAGGCGGTTGCCGTCACAACAGCTTACCGCAATGTGCTTATTGAAGATGACCAGGGAACGCATTTCCGGCTGGTTATCCGCAATGCCGAAGGGCAGCTACGCTGGCGGTGCTGGAATTTTGAACCTGATGCCGGAAAACAGCTAAATTCGTATCTCGCCAGTGAGGGAATTCTCAGGCAATAAACGTCTTCATTTCATCCATCAGGCCGCGTCTTCTCCGGGAGACGTGGCTTTTTCATTTATTACACCAGTAAATCTTAACCACCGATAAGGAGCAAATTATGCGACTAGCCAGTCGTTTTGGTTATGCGAACCAGATACGCCGTGACCGTCCGCTGACACACGAAGAACTGATGCACTATGTGCCGGGGATTTTCGGGGAAGAGAAACACTCGTCCCGAAGCCAGAACTATACGTACATCCCCACCATCACCGTACTGGAAAGCCTGCAGCGGGAAGGCTTTCAGCCATTCTTCGCCTGCCAGACCCGTGTGCGCGACCCGGGCCGCCGGGGATACACAAAACACATGCTGCGTCTGCGGCGGGCCGGAGAGATAAACGGAGAACATGTCCCTGAAATTATTCTGCTCAACTCTCATGACGGTACCTCCAGCTACCAGATGCTGCCGGGTTACTTCAGGTTCGTCTGCCAGAACGGATGCGTCTGTGGTCAGTCTCTGGGGGAAGTGCGTGTTCCGCACCGGGGAAATGTGGTGGACAGAGTCATTGAAGGGGCTTACGAGGTGGTGGGGGTTTTTGACCGGATTGAGGAAAAGCGTGATGCCATGCAGTCGCTGATTCTGCCGCCACCAGCACGCCAGGCGCTGGCACAGGCGGCACTGACTTACCGTTATGGTGACGAACATCAGCCCGTCACCACCGCCGACATTCTGACGCCACGACGCCGGGAGGATTACGGTAAGGACCTGTGGAGTGCTTATCAGACCATTCAGGAGAATATGCTGAAAGGCGGAATTTCAGGTCGCAGCGCTAAAGGAAAACGTATCCATACCCATGCCATTCACAGCATTGACACTGACATTAAGCTCAACCGCGCATTGTGGGTGATGGCGGAAACGCTGCTGGAGAGCCTGCGCTGATTCAGCCATTACCCTGAAAACCACGCATTTATTTGTCCTTTAAGGAGTCATTTCATGAAAACCATTTCACATAATTCCACCACATCTTCTGTTTCCGTAACCGCTGCATCAGGGAATGACCAGCCTCAGCTGGTTGCCACCATAGTCCCTGATGAACAGCGCATCAGCTTCTGGCCGCAGCATTTTGGCCTCATTCCACAGTGGGTGACCCTGGAGCCCCGTGTTTTCGGCTGGATGGACCGTCTGTGCGAAGACTACTGCGGTGGTATCTGGAATCTGT
>ERZ777306.4846-NODE-4846-length-11657-cov-98.226685_pt1 | contig 11657 bp, 10 predicted proteins | sample MGYA00374966_ERZ777306 | MGnify/ENA primary metagenome ERZ777306 (study PRJEB29329, sample SAMN06343882) | mouse gut metagenome | isolation source: Mouse cecum | place: Austria: Vienna | collected 2014-11-15 ...
GCTCCGGCGTTCAGCAACTCGGTGTTTAGCCCGCTCTCATTCTCAGGTAATGCGGCCTGTGGTAGAGCAGCCTCCGGCAAACACCGCTGACGGCATTGCCCCCTCCAAACAATGCCTCGCCTTGCGATAGTATTGTCCAGCCGACGCGCCTCTCTGGAGTTTTGTTTCATTGACTGACAAATTTATGTAAATAATGGCTTACTTAATTTCGGCAATAAATTTGGTTTGTTGCCGAAATTAAGCTATCTTTGCAGCGAAATATAATAATCGAGATGAGTACATCTGATATGATATTGAATTATGCCGATAGCCATGACACGTTCACGCTTTGTGAACTGGCTAATTATGTCCGAAGTCAGGAAGAAATTTCTGATTCTGGTATATTGTGGCATATCAAAAAACTTATCAAGCAAAATAAATTATCCCGATTAACCCGTGGACTTTACGGGAGTTTTATAAAAAGGGAGTTTACGCCGATGCTGACCAATGAGTTGAAAGAATTATATGGCGACTTAGCCTCTAAGTTTCCGCTCATTGATATTGTTGTATATTCGGGACAAGACATAACCGCATTGCAACATCACATATCAGCCAATAACGCTCTATATGCCGAAGTCACCAAAGAGGCATCTGAAGCGGTGTTCCACTATCTGATTGATAAAAAGATAAAGGCTTATCACAAGCCCGATAGTGATTTTATGTGTGATTATGTTGACTTGGCCGAACAGTGTGTAATAGTCAAACCTCTTGTAACAGAAAGTCCTGTAAAGAAAATCGACGGCATCTGTACGCCCACGTTGGAAAAGTTGCTGGTGGATATAAATGTTGATGCGGATTTTTATTACATCCAAGGAATTGAAGCATCCTACATTATGGAGAATGCCAAATCCCGATATCAATTGAACATCCCTAAAATGTTGCGCTATGCTTCACGAAGGGGTGTCAAAGAAAAATTGCAGTCTTACTTGAAGAACGATACTGACCATGATTAAACCCGAATGCTTCACAAGAGAATGGTGCGAACAAGTAGCACAACGACTTAACTATAAGGATACCCAACTTATAGAAAAAGTGGTCCGTGCACTGTCGCTGCTTGAAATGCTCGTGCAGTCAGGATGTCCGTTCCACTTCAAAGGGGGTACGGCAACGATGCTCCTGTTGGGCGGAGTGACCAATCGTCTGAGCATAGACATTGATATAATCTGTCCTCCGGGAACAGTTATTGAACAATATCTTTCAAGGTTCAAAGAATTTGGGTTTACCAAAATTGACCTTGTGGAACGCAAGTCTCCCGGAAAGAATATCCCCAAGAGCCACTCCAAATTCTTTTATCAACTCACCTATACTGATAAAGTAGATAAAGAAGGCTACATATTGCTTGATGTGCTGTATGAGGATTGCCATTACCGGAATACACTTGAGATACCCGTCGTCAGTCCATTCATTGAAATTGAAGGAGAACCGCTTAATGTGCGCGTGCCATCTGTGGATGATATATTGGGAGACAAGCTTACGGCATTCGCTCCGAATACAACCGGTATTCCTTATTACAAAAAGGATAAGGTTTGCTCGGTAGAGATAATCAAGCAACTGTATGATATAGCAAGGTTGTTTGACCGGATTGAAAGCCTTGAAGTTACCTCAAAATCATTCCTCAGTATTGTCAAGGTTGAAATGGCTTACAGAGATATTTCCGATTTGGAGGCTGTATATGATGACATCTTACAGACATCATTGCTCATATCCACACGAGGGAAAGAAGGCATCGGTAATTTTGATGTTTTACAAGAGGGCATTAAAAAGATCAAATCGTTTATCCATACATCGAATTATCACATTGAAAACGCCATAACCGATTCAGCTAAAGCTGCCTATGTATCCACCTGTATAAGGAAAGGTGTGGCAGACATTGAAAAATACAACGGTAATCCGGAAGTCGTTTTGGGCATGACTATCGCTCCAACGCTGACAAACAAACTGAATAAACTGAAGCGTACCATACCCGAAGCGTTCTATTACTGGGTGAAGACAAGCGAACTATTACAATAGCTTAATTTCGGCAATAATAGACTTTTATTGCCGAAATTAAGGACAATGCGAGTATATACTTTTAATTCATATCTTGGTAAGCGAATCGGTAAACGAACCAGCAATTCTAAAAAAGGATTTTTTAATGGATTTTTAACATAAGACCCATTGATATTGTCCTATAAAATCCCTAACTTTGCATATTGCCATGCAAAATATGGCGCAGAACATTGAAATCTGTAGGTGTACAAATCGGGAACAACGGCAATACACCGCAGACTAAATGGTTGATAATTAGCGTATAAGATATTAAAATCCGTGTCCCAGGCGGATCACAGAAGGGTCACAATTTTGTGGCCCTTTTTTCGTGTCCGTAAGTGACTGATGTACAAGTGTTAGTAATTTTATAAAATCTTGATTTAGAAAGATTTAGCACAAACCGCGTTTCCTGCCGATAGACAAAGTTAGCATTTGTTAGTTCGGAATTAGCACATTATCTTTGGTACAGATTTCGTGAATGTACCACAAAAAAGTACCACAAATGTACCAGCTTTTCCATCAAATATCAGCCGTTGTCTCCTGCCCCGGTCTTGCCATAGCGTCCGGAGCCTGTTCAGAGTGCCAACTCTCTGATATTTGCTATTTTGTGCTAAATGTTTCCAAAAGATTCGGGGCGTGCAACAGCCTCGTTGCCGGATGCGTTGGAATGGTATGTGGTACACGTGTGGTACATTTCCCGGAATTTGTGGTACACGCTTTTTCGTGTACCACATCACGAGAAATTTTAATGTATCATTCTTAAAATCTTTTACTTATGGCAGGAATACCACAGATTAAGATTGTTTTCGACCGCCGCAAGAAGGCATCGGCCGTCAACCCCGGCACCGTGGAGATCGAGGTGTCGTACAACCGTGAGCGCGTCCGTCTCTCCACCGGCGTCGCTGTCCTCAAACAGCAGTGGAGCGGCAAGGAGGTGGTCAACCACCCTCAGGCCGACCATCTGAACGAACAGATACGCCGTGTCTATGACGGTATCCATGAGAAGATGTCGTCCATAGCCTCGACAAAGGGCGAATACGACCTGTCGCTTCTCAAAAAGGTCAAGAAAACGAAGTTGCAGGGTTCGTCGGCAAGTTTCCTCGACTGGCTGGAGGAACGTATCGACATGCGCCCGGTCACGGAGTCAACACGCAAGCAGCACAAGGTGATGCTCAACTGCCTGCGCGACTTCGGGCTGATACGCTTTTTCAGCGACCTCACCCCGAAGAATATCAGACTATGGGACGATTTCATACGCAAGCGTGTGACAGCACAGGCCTCGGTTCATGGCTATCACAAACGCCTCAAACCCTATATCGTGGAGGCGATACAGTTTGAGAAGCTGGAGTCCAACCCCTACGACGGCATGAGGATTTCGCGTGGAAAATCGGAGGGGATAAAATTCCTTACCGAAGAGGAACGTGACCGCGTGGAAGCCCTCGAACTCTACGGCATGACGGAGAAAGTGCGCGATATGTTCATCTTCTCATGCTACACGGGGCTGGCATACTCCGACCTTGTGAAGATCAAGAAGTCGGACGTGTTCAGGCAGGGCGAGGACTACTGCATACGCGACAAGCGTATGAAAACCGGTATGCCCTATACGATTGTGCTGTTGCCTAAGGCGATAGCCATACTGAAAAAGTACAATTACGACCTCAATCTGATGAGCAACCAGAAATGCAACGACCAGCTGAAGATAATCGCCAATCTTGCCAAGCTGCACATCAACCTGACAATGCACGTCGGCCGCCACACGTTTGCGACGTGGGCGTTGACAAAGGGCGTGGGTATCGAGACTGTGAGCAAGATGCTCGCCCACTCCAACGTGACAATGACCGAGAAATACGCCCAGGTGCTTCAGACGAGTGTCATAAAGGGATTTGCATTATTGAAGTAGTAACGTACTTTTCCAGTAATCCCGCCACATTTGGGGACACTTGTTCGGACACTTATGGGGACACCTTTGGGGACATATATTATATATAGAATAATAAATATATTTCTTCTCTCTCCCACGCGCGGGGGAAATCTTGTAATATTTTAGAAAAGAGATAGAATTATCGATATTTAACAATTCTTGCCTTGGATGGGTGAATATATTGCCCATGGATTATATTACCTTTGCCTCGATAGTCAAAGTCTCAAAATAATTTAGTAACTTTGCAATCCACTGCGCAAGCCGCTGACAAAGACCAAAAATGTAAGAACTTCTTATATTCAACATATTAAGGAACTTCCTTGTAGTCGCAAAAGGTTTGGTCGCCTGTCAGCACTACTTGGAAGTTCTTGTTTGTATAATGGCTGATGTACTCTCGCAAGAACAACGGAGTCGTTGTATGTCGCATATCAAGAGCAAGAACACCAAACCCGAGGTTTTGGTACGACGCTTTTTGTTTGCTAACGGATTCCGTTTTCGACTGCATAGGAAAGACTTACCGGGAAACCCCGACATTGTACTTCCGAAGTATAAGGTTGCCATTTTCATTAATGGTTGCTTTTGGCACGGACACCGAGGTTGCAAGTATGCAACTATTCCAGTCAACAATCACGATTTTTGGCAAACAAAAATCTCAGGAAATGTTGAGCGTGACAAAATCAACGTCGCCAAACTCAATGAAATGGGATGGAGAGTTATTGAAATATGGCAATGTCAGCTGAAACCGAAGAATAATGAACTTACTCTTTCAAATCTGATAACAGAACTTCAAAATGAGTAAAAATAGATTGACCTTTACGCTAATGGATATGGGCTACAAGAAAGCCGGTCCGGTTCAGATATTCGACGAGCGTACATGCTACGAGAATGGAGAGATAATTCCGTTCCCGGTTCAATTGGCTATTGTTACACATGCCCTAATGCTCAAAGACAGAAAGCACGGCGAGATTTATCAATCTAAGGCTGACAGCCTTATTGATGCGTGGACGAACTCAACATTGCCGAGCAAGGTCAATATTGACTGCTCAATCGCTTGCGAACCGCTGAGTCCTTTTCAGCGGTCTCTATTCGATGACTTGAACGAAGTACCTTTTCCGGGTCCCAAGAAACCTAAATTTACTTTCATAGACCTCTTTGCCGGTATCGGAGGCTTCCGGATGGCATTTCAAAACCTTGGAGGTCAATGTGTATTCTCATCCGAATGGGATGCACAGGCACAAAAAACATACTTTGCAAACTACGGAGAAGTTCCGTTTGGAGATATTACCTCTGAACAGACTAAGCAATATATCCCAGACAACTTCGATATTTTATGTGCCGGCTTCCCATGCCAAGCATTTTCGCTTGCCGGCAAGCGACTTGGTTTCGAGGAAACCCGTGGTACACTCTTCTTCGATGTTGCAGAAATACTTCGTCGCAAGCAACCAAAGGCTTTCTTCCTTGAAAACGTAAAAGGTCTTGCCATTCATGATAAGGGTAAGACTTTGAAAACCATCTTGAACACTCTTGATGAAATAGGTTATGTGGTGCCTGACCCTCAGATTGTAAATGCCATGTATTTCGGTGTGCCACAGCATCGTGAGCGTATTTATATCGTAGGCTTCCGAAAAGACTTCGGCATAAAACCGGAGGACTTTGTTTACCCTGAGCAAAAAGAAGTCACAAGACATTTTATTGACGTTAGAGAAAAAGACCCCGTACCTGCTAAATACTATTTGTCAACGACATATGTTGATACTCTCATTCGCCACAAGGAGCGTCATGAGAGCAAAGGTAATGGTTTTGGCTATGCTATTGTCGGTGACAACGAAGTCGCTAACGCTATTGTTGTTGGTGGTATGGGACGCGAGCGCAATATAGTTATTGACACTCGTCAAACAGACCTCACACCGACCACTCGCATCAAAGGTGAATACAATAAAGACGGTTGGCGTCGTATGACACCGCGAGAATGGGGGGCATTACAAGGCTATCCCGTTTATGACAACGGCGACGGCACCCCTGTTTTCCAAATTCCTGTTGCTGACGCATCCGCATACAAGCAATTCGGAAACTCTGTTGCTGTTCCTGCTATTCAAGCAACTGCACAACAACTTCTCAAAGTATTATCAGATAAAAAAATTCTCTCTCTATGAGCAACGACAATAAAGAAATCACCGGCAATATCGGTGAATGGAGTGAAATATATACACTGCTGAAACTCCTCGGTGAAGGTAAAGTGTATGCCGGAGACCAAAATCTTGAGAAAATCAAAAATTTGGTTTATCCAATCATTATGATAATTCGCCAAGAAAAAGAGGGCGTTTATGACTACTTGGTGTCAAATGCCGACATCGTAATTCAGAAAGCAGATGGCACTGAGCTGCTGCGCCTTTCTGCCGAAAAGTTTTTGCACGAGGCCGAGTATCTTCTTTCAGCTATGCAGAATAAACCGGCTGGCGCACGTTCTTTCCCCATTGCCAAGACACAGGCATTTATGGATCAGATTTACTGCTCGACCCTCAAAGCAAGTTCTTCGGACAAAACCGATATTCACATCGTTTTGCACGACCAAAGAACACGCATGAACAACAATTTGGGGTTTAGTATAAAATCTCAACTTGGCGGTGATTCAACTTTGCTCAATGCGAGCGGAGCTACCAACTTCACCTACAAGGTGGTTGGATCTGATTTTTCCGATGAAGAAATCGAAAAAATAAATGCTATTGCAACGCGCACTAAAATCATCGATCGCGTTGATGCCATTCGTCGAAAGGGTGCAGACTTGCAATTCGACCATGTGGATAACTCGACTTTCCGTACCAATCTCGCAATGTTGGATAATGGCCTCGCACCGACCATTGCTCAGTTACTCGTTGAACAATTCAATACTGGCGAGAGAAATTTTGTTGACCTTATCAAACCACTCGCAGATAGCAATCCGCTTGGCTTTGATATGGAAGACAAAGAGGATATGTATATCTACAAATTGAAACACCTGCTCACTTCTGCTGCTCTCGGCATGATGCCGGCAAAGAAATGGACAGGTCGCTACGATGCAAATGGTGGCTATCTCGTAGTTAAGAAAGATGGTGAAATTCTATGCTATCACTTCTATGATAAGAACCGCTTTGAGGATTTCTTATTTGCCAACGCCTACCTTGAACGTGGAAAAACTCGCAAACATGGGTACGCCTCACTCTATCGTGGTGAGGACGGCAACGTATATTTCAAACTAAACCTACAAGTTCGTCTGAAATAGCGACTTAACATCTACATTCCTTGGTTATGATTTTATCAGATGTATCTTACTTGTGTATGTTGTCAACACCAGGCTTTCAGCTGATTAAGGTACCACTCTTTTATTTGCTGACATCCGCAGTATGCTCATCCAATTTTACAACGTAGTTTAAATGGCTATAATTGATCCACCTTTATATTTTTGTATAGATTCTTGGACGAGAGTTAGGGAAGTAAATACAACAGGCACCCGTGACAAAGGAGTTTATATTGCTCCTACGCGCCAAACTTTCTATTTCAAGACCTCTATTAAACAAAATAGGAAAGATTATCCTTTTGAATTTTGGTCTGAAATTGCAGCTTCACGATTAGGCATACTGTTAGGTTTACCCGTGTTAGAGTATCATATTGCGAGTTGTGGAGATAAGATTGGATGTATTTCCCCTAATATGATAGATATACGCAAAGAAGAACTTATAGAGGGCGTAAATCTTATTCTCCAGTTTGAGCCTAATTTCAGAGATGTTTGTAAGACTAACCACCATTTTGAAAAAATTGAAACGGCTCTAAAATCAGTAAATCTAATTGAATATCGAAGAATTGCAGTAGAAATGATAATGTTTGACTGCATTATAGGGAATACCGACAGGCATTCCGAGAACTGGGCTCTCATTAGGAACAAGGATGGTGAAAGTTTGTATACATCCTTTAAGAAAACTAATTTATTCAAGCGATATTTAGCTTATTGGAAAATCCACAAAGAGTTTGATATTCCTTTCTTCAAGGTTCCTAAATTACTTGCAATTATTAGACATAGATTCGCTCCTTTTTACGACAATGGTAGTAGTCTCGGGAGAGAGTTATCAGAGGAGCGTATTGAGAAATTATTAAATGATGATGGATTGTTCGATAGTTTCTTTTCTAAAGGTAAGTCTGACATTATTGTTGATGTCGAAAAGAAATCTTTTTTAGAAACCATTGATTATCTCCTTGCTCATTATCCTGATGAATGCACTCATTTTTTGAGCAAGCATTTATCTCGTTACAATAAAGAGGATCTAGTTACGTTAATTTATAATATGGATGCTCGTTTCCCATCTAATGGTTTTGACGATTCTCGTATTTCGAACAATCGAAAAACTTTCATCGTTAAACTTATAGATTCAAGAATCAACTACATCCAAATGAAACTCAAAGAATATGGCGCTCAAATATGATTTTAATCGCATTGCGCTAATGTGGCGTCCAGAGAAAGGACAACGTCGCATTTGCGTCGGATACATCACGATTGCCAAAAATAGTGATGATATACGCTTTGAGTATTTAGATTCTGGCATGGCAGAAGCTAAAAAAGTTGATTCTAATTTCAGTGGTTATCCAGGGCTTTCTATTGATGACAACAAACAATTTTCTTCTTTACAGGTTTCAGAAGTATTCTTTGGTCGACTGATTAATCAAAGCCGTAATGACGCTGATGATTTTTATGACTTTTGGTTAGTAGACAAGAGCCGAGTAGAAGATTCACTATATGTATTAGCTCAAACTCAAGGTCTATCTTTTTCTGATATGTTTGAGTTCGTTCCCCAATATTTTAGTTCTCATAGGCCTTCTTTTATTACCGATATTGCTGGCCTCTCCAAAAGTGACTTTAAGTTAGATAAATTAACTATTGGCGATACATTGCAATTTACTAGAGAAACTGACAACAAGTTTGATCCAAAAGCCGTTTATGTGTCATTCAATGGGGAGAAAATTGGTTACATCAAAAAAGGTCACAACTCCATTTTTAATCGAAAAAATATTTCGGGCATTAAATTGACAGTATGGAGCTATATCGATTTACCTGGTTTTGAAAAATTATATGTACGGGTAGATATAAAATAAGCAATATTAACTATGGCGTTGCGGTCCGCCGTAATGTGTCGACCAAAAGGCTTCAATTCCATAATTCGGACTCTCGGAGAAATCCGGGAGACTATTGTTTTTTGTAACCATGCGACACCTCACTGAGAGAGTGGCATGGTGCACTTCGTTCCAGTAAGGATTTTACCGTTCGATGATGCTTCTGTTGTTGGAAATATGTAGGTTTCGCAAGTGCTTTACAGCGGTGTTTGTCACATTTGGAATCTACGCGACATTTATGTAGCTTTTGGATTCCAGTGATTAAAAATCGGCGAGTTGCGAGCTGATTTTCTCCGCCCGACAGGGAGGCAAGTTACTTTTCCATCGGTAAAACTCCGTTTTATCCGGGGAAAAGTACAACTTGCTTAACAAATTCTGCACCTTTGGCACGAGTGCCCCGATGCACTCCCGACCTCGCTTCGCACGGCGAAGTTAGCTCACTCCGGTTGACCGCGCACAAATTCCGAACATAATCTTTTTATCTGACAACTTGGAACACCGGTATTTAATCATAGGATAATGATTTGCCCTATGTATCATATACTCTTATTATCACATACCACTGTTATCCGATAATGACTGCTGTTGCAGTCACGACAATCACATTATCAGATACTGAGATATGGCTTGTGTCAGTGCATGAAATGATGTGAAAATCAGATGAATATGTACTAAAATAGTGGCTTAAAAACTTGCATAAGTCGTTGAAATTTAGTATATTTACATACTCGGAGCATTACTTCGGGCGATAGTTTGATGATGTTGAAATGACATTATCGGACTATCTGAACATCATAATATCTCTCACCATGTTCGCACTTCTATTGATGATATATCTATTGCCCGTTGCGATAGTTGCAGGATTGTTGCTCCGCTTTATCCGATGGTCGCTTGTAATGATTATACGTCTTGCCTGCCGGATTGTGTCTTTGGTATGGCGTATGATTTGTTGGCTGCTTCTGCTCGGCTGGAGAGGATTGCGGTCGTTGTGGAGGCAGTATCGACACAGGACTGCTCCGTGAAATTTTCTTTAAGGGAGAAAATCAGGAGGGCAGGCATAATCTTCTCCCTGCGGTGGGATTTTTCAGACTGGGAAGCAAGTGGGAAAAACAGTACGGATTTCGGCTGATATGCGCCACCTTTGCCGTCACCTTGACCGACACCTTATCCGCCACTTCTGCCGCCACCATTTCAGACACCCGTTCCGACACATTTACCGCCACTGATACAGACACACTTACATACACTCTTGGGGACACTCTTTCGGACACTTATGGGGACACCTTTGGGGACACTTTTACAGACACCTTTTCCGCCACTTTTTCGGTCAGTGTGCGCCACCTTTTTCGCCACCTTTTTTGAGGCTCCCGGACACCCGTCCACAGCACCGAACTTTTGCCCGAAAACAGGCGTTCAAGTATGAGAACCACAATTTTTAATAGTTAAATATTGTTTAATTGGCAAATATTCGGATAATAAGTGTTAATTTTGTGATGCTCTCGCAGGTAGTGATAAATCAGGGCAATTTTGCCCTCCAAAATAGAGCGGAAAATGTGGTACAAACCGTGGTACATTGCTTCTCAATTACATCAACCAACAAATTGAAAATCAACAAGATAACGCCACTCTCACAAAGCCCGCTCGGATCACAATTGAGGATTATCGAGAGATAGTCCTCTTTTTTGTTTTTCAGCTATTTAGTTGATTTTAAGGGATTGAGAAGGGCTTGATTCGGATTTTGGCGTTGTCTTTCCTTATCGGATTTTGGCATTGTTTTTCAGTTTTGTGATACAAAAGTGATACACGCTGTGATACACCGTTAGTAGATTGTGACCGGAGATGATTTTGAAATAATAAAACTTACCAAACAATCTAAAAAATGGACTTATATCCAACGACTAAAGTGATTTTCGACCGACGAAAAAAGGCAGGACCTAAGACACAGGGGTCGGTCGAGCTTGAAGTGTATTTTCAAAGGAAGCGGAAATGGATCTCCACGGGAGTCAAGGTGCTCCCCCGCCATTGGGATGACAGGAAGCGAGTCGTCGGGCGCATAGACGCCGTCGACTTGAATCTGCGTATAGATGCCTTGGAGGGAAATGTGCTCGGCATAATCCGCAAGCTTATGGTGGACGGCAAGCCGTTCACCTGGGGAAATCTCGATGCCATAGGAGGAAATGACATGGGCGGGAAGGAGTCATTTGTTTCATTCGTGAAAAAACGTGTGGAAGAACGGAGCGACATAAAGGAAAGTACAAAGAAGAACCACAGGAAACTTATCAACGCCCTCGTTGAATTCGACAAGATAAAGAGATATTCAGACCTGACCAAGGCGAACATCCTGCTGTATGACGAATGGCTCAGGCAGCGCAAGGACTACACCCAATCGACAATAGCGTCATACCACAAGTTCCTGAAGATATACGTATATGAAGCGTTGGGCAATGATTCAATCCAAAGCAATCCATACGAAAGCGGGTCAAGCCGAAAGCACGGTGCATATGTTAAATTGGGCAATTAGAAGTGTTAA
>ERZ777306.4852-NODE-4852-length-11625-cov-4.401901_pt1 | contig 11625 bp, 11 predicted proteins | sample MGYA00374966_ERZ777306 | MGnify/ENA primary metagenome ERZ777306 (study PRJEB29329, sample SAMN06343882) | mouse gut metagenome | isolation source: Mouse cecum | place: Austria: Vienna | collected 2014-11-15 ...
TGTCTTTCACTACGTCGAATATATCGAAGTCCTCGCCCGCCGTGCGCGCGATTATCATTACCGCCGTATCGTCCGCGGTCAACGTCTCTTCCGCAACAGCCCGTACTTCCGAATACGGGGCTTCGTTCACCTCAAACCACGGCATATAGTTGGACGCCGCCGAATTATCGTATCCGTTCTTGCCGCCGTACGACGCTTTCAATTGCTTATACTTCGCCTCGAGCTTGTCGTTTACGGTAAAGCCCTTGCCCTTGAGCTGCGAGCCGAGCGTGCCCGATTCCTCGGAGATTACGTCCACCTGACCGGATCCCGTACCCGTGAACATATAATTCTGCGACGCTATGCCGAACACGCTCACGCGCGCGCCCGACTTCAAAGGCAACGCGTTGCCCTTGTTCCACAGCAAAACGCTGCCTTCTACCGCCGTCTGCTCGCCGACGCGCTTGGAATTTTCACGCATCGCCGCATCGTTTCGGATCGTGCTCTTATTGCCGTTTTTGTCCTTGACGTATTCGATCTCGCCGTTCGCGTCTCTTTCTATATAGTCGGATTTATAATGGTCGAGATCTTCCCCGCCGTTGCCCGTTTGTACGAGCTTTGTGTCTTGCGTATCGAACGTTTTATTCAATGCCGCGGCGTTTTCGCTCGCAATGCTCGTGCCGACTGCGAAAAATACGAACAACAGCGCAAAAAACGCGGAAAGCATCGTCCAAACTGATTTTACGAATACGGTAAATTTACGCCTGCGTTTTATCATGCGTTTATTCCCCCTTTCTCCGTTTCCAGCTCGGCTGCCGGCTCGTTCGGCTCGGAATGTATTTCGCCGTCCGTCTGCGCGGGATCGGATTCTTCTATGTATTCAAAATACTTTTCGTCACCCTCGGCTATAAGCGCCGCGCGTTTCAAAATGAACATGACAAAAGCGGCGATCGTCGTCAACGCCGCTATTATCAATATCACAAACAACAAAACTTGCCACCAATTTTCAAAAAACGAGATCGTTTTATTGGTTTGCTCGGCAATGCCCGACAAAACAACATACGCCAAAACAAGTCCGACCGTCGTAAAAAACACGATAATTCCGCTTACGCCGCAGATTATCCCGAACGGAACTTTTTTTGTTTTGAGCAAAGCCTTGTTTGCCTTATTATCCATCAATATCCTCCGATTGATTTTTACCGCTGCTTTGCGCAGTTTACAATCGGAAGTATATCACAAGGCTACCCCCCCCCGTCAATATGCAATACTTATTCGGTAGTTCGCGATACTTATTCGGTTTTATCGGCTTGCGCAATCGGGAAAAGCAGATTCAAATCGAATACTCCGTCGTCCGCGGCGACCGAAAGATTGCCGCCGTACTTTTCCACGAGATACGATACGCTCTTTATACCGAAGCCGTGATAATTCTTATCGGACTTTGTGGTAACGGGCAAACCGCGCTTATCAAGCTCGAGGTTTCCGTCGAATGTGTTTTTCACATTGACCGAAACGAAATTGCCGATCTGTTTTATCTTAAGCCCTATCGTTCTCCCGTCGCGTTCGGGTATTTTGACCGTCGCCTCGATCGCGTTATCCATGACGTTGCCGAAAAGCGAGTAAATATCCGACTCGCTCATAAAATTCAAAAGCGATCCGTCCGCGACGCACGTAAACGAAATATCGTTGCCGTGACAGCGCAGGCTCTTTTCGGTGAGTATAACGTCGAGCGCGGCGTTACCCGTTTTTACCGCGCTGTCGTATATTGAAATTGAGTTTTCTATCTCGGCTATCTCCTCGGCAGACAGCGTATTCTCTGTTATACTGCGTATTTTATGCCGCATATCGTGGCACTTGATATTTATTAGGTCTATATTATCTCTCGAAACCTCGTACTGCTCTTTTTCCTGCTGCCAAAGTCTCCGCACGAAATCAAGCTCGCCTTGTATTACGTTCGTAGACAACTGATTGAACTGGCAACCGAGCAGCAGCACGCAGCACAGCATATTGGTGATATATGCAATCACCGCGCCTATAAAATGATCCGTAACGTAATACGTGACTACCGAGCTGATCACGATGTCGGCGAGCAGACCCGCCGCGATAAGACCCAAAAGCACCATGCTTTTTATTTTCATGTCCGTGTCTTTTTTTATCTTGCGCCCGAACAGCAAAAACAGCAGCCAATACGACATCAAATAACACATTAGGTACAGCGTTGCCGCGAGCACAGTCGACCTGTCGAACTTTGAAAAATCCATCGGTTCGTTGCTGTACATTCCGCGCATAGGGCTTGTCCCTATCTCGAGCAGAGCCAAAAACAAACACGACAGTTCGTACGCGAAATGCTGCACCGTATACGACGCCATAGCGCAAAAGAACACGTTGGCAAACGATTCGTCATAGCAAAACCACAAGCCCAAAACGGAAAGACCGAACATCGCCAAAAACACGAGCGACGTCGACCAAAACGCATTCATGGGTATAGGTATAGCCGCAACGCCCATAAGCGCGATCACTACCGCGGCAAACCTCAACGGGTAATACGAGCGTTTTTTGAGTCTGAACGTGAACAAAAACTCGGCAACGGATAGCTCGACAGTAAATAAGAGCTTGTAGAACGCTATGTAAGTGAGCATATCATTCACCGTTCATTGCGATATAATTGTTGAGCGCGCTCAAAAACGGCGCGCGCTTTGCGCGCGATACCGCAAGAGGTTTGCCCGCGACTATTACGTCGCCGTCGTTTCTCATCGCCGTCACAAACGCGAGATTGACGAAAAAACATCTGTTACACAGCGCAAACGGTTCTTGAGCCAGCTCTTTTTGAAGCGTAGAGAGCGTGCCCGTCGCTCTGTACTCGCCGTGCACGGTATGATAAACCAGTATATGCTGTATTACTTCAACGTACTCTATCTCGGACGTGTTGAGTTTTATCCTGCCGTCCTTGTTCGATATCCAAATATCTCTGCCGCGCTTGAACTTGAGCGCGGACAGCGCGCTCTTGAGCTTGACGGAAAAGTTTTTATACACAACGGGCTTGACTATAAAATCAAACGCCCGCACCTCGTAGCCCTTTATTGCCATTTGCATCATGTTGGTAACGAATATGATAATAACGTCGTTATCTTTTTCACGCAACAGTTTAGCCGCATCCATGCCGTTAAGTCCCGGCATGTCTATGTCCATAAACACAATGTCCGCGCTTTTATATGCGGCAAAAAAGCTCGCCGCATCGCGGTAACGCGCGACGGCAAACTTCTCTCCGTTTTCCGATCCGTATCTCGAAACAAAAGAATCGAGTATATCCGCGGCTTCGAGTTCATCCTCTACTATCACGATGTTTTTCATGGGCAATCTCCGTGTCGGTTGTATATAGTTATATTTCCGTTCGATCAACCCCCGTAACGATTATAACCCGAAAAATCGCGGTTGTCAACCTCTATGCGAAGTTCAAGCTCGAAAAATATTCCACTTTTCCTTTTTGACCTTTCGGCGCTTTTTTGTCGGCGAGCGCCAAAAGATAATTGAGCCGAGCCGCCGCGCCTTCCGCACCGTCGTATATCTTTATGCGTTCGCCGTAAAACTCGCGCACAAGCCCGCGCAAGTACGTGTAATGCGAACACCCGAGTATGACCGATTCGGCGTCCGGATACGGACGCAGCACGTCGAATACGGGCTTTCGCAACAGCTCGAGATCGGCTTTGTGCATTTCCACGAGCCGCGCGAGGTCGTTCTGCGGCGCGACTTTTACCCTGCCGTCGCATACGGACACGAGGTTTTTGAACTTTTCGGAACGCGCAGTCGCTTCCGTTACGAGCGCAACGGCGTAGCCCCTGCCAAGCTCGCGACAGCACGGGCGCACCGCAGGTTCCAATCCCACCGTTATCAACGCGGGATATTTGCGTCTTATATCGTCTATCGCGACCTCCGTGGCGGTATTGCACGCCACGACTATCGCCTTACAGCCTTTTTTTGCCAAAAAGTCCGCGGCGGCAAGCGCGGCGTTCCTTATCTCCGCCTCGCTCTTTTGTCCGTACGGCATATTTTTTTCGTCGGCAAGATAGACAAAACTCTCGTCGGGCAAAGCGCCCAAGCACTGCGTAAGCACGCCGAGTCCGCCTATGCCGCTGTCAAACACTCCAATCGGCTCGAATTGCATAGTCTTTATATATGAGCCGAACCGAAAAAGTGTGATGATCGACACGCGCGTTTTACGCGATAAGATAAACGCCTGCGGTTTTTATTTTTCTATTAAATGCGCAAAAGTCGCGTTTATCGCGTCGGCAATGACGAGCGCGCACTCCTCAACCAACACGTCCACGTCTTTCGGCGTGACTATCATGTCGCGCTTTGCCGAACGATGCTCGCACGAGCCGCACGTTTCGCGCGCTATCGTAGACGCGCACACCACGAGCGGAACGCCTACGGACACGACGGGCATGCCGAGCGAACTGCGGTCGAGCCTGCGTCTGTGGTTGAATACGCCGCTGCCCGGAGTTATTCCGCTGTCGGTTATCTGAAACGCCGACGCTATTCGTTCCGACGCCGCGGCGGTAAGCGCGTCTATCGCAATGATGAGATCGGGCGATATTCGGCTCGACACAGCCGAAATCACGTCGTAGCTTTCTATGCCCGTCATGCCGAACACGTTCGGGGTTATGGCACATACGTAGCTGTCGCGGTCGTACTTACGGCTTACGTCGAGCCGTTTGAACACCCTGTCGCCGAGCGCGTCGGCGGTGAGATCGGGATTGCCGAGCCCCACGGCGAGCACGCGCTTCGCATCGCCGCAATACGCTTTTAAGCTCTTCGATAGCGCGTCTGACACACGCGGATAAACGTCGCGTTCGCCGTTTACGACCGCGCTCGTCTCGAGCGTGGAATACCTGCCCTCGGGCTTTCCTAGCCGCTTCGACAGCCGCGCGTCCACTTCGGTCTCGTAGTATTTTATAATACCGTCCGCGCCCGTTTTTTTCGATCGGCAAAACTCGAGCGCCATATCTGTGGTGATTTTGCGTTTATACATAAAAATATTGTTTGTAAAAACAAAAAAATTAAACATAAAACCGTTGCGTAACAGTTGCAAAATTATTTTCGCTATGCTATAATTATAGGGTTAAAACAAAATGTAGACGATAGGAGTCAAAAATGCCTAACATTAAATCCGCAAAAAAACGCGTACTTATTACCAAAAAGAAAAACGCACGCAACCGCAGCGACCGTTCGAGAATGAACAACGCGATCAAAGCTTTCAACAAAGCTATCGACTCTGCCAACATCGACGAAGCCGAGCGTCTTCTCCCCCTCACCATGTCGATCATCGACCAAAGCGTGACGGCGGGCATCATTCATAAAAACGCAGCCGCCAACAAAAAATCGGCTATTTCCAAACGCTTGAGCGACATAAAGAGCGGCAAAGTGACCATAACCGTCAAAAAGGATAACAAGACCATTGCCGCCGAAAAAGCGCTTGCCGCAAAGCAAGCCCGCGAAGCCGCTCGCGCAGAGTTCCGCGCAAAGCAGCTCGAAAAGGAAGCCGAAAAAGCGCAAGCCAAAAAAGGCAAAAAAACCGCTTCCAAGGACGATAAAAAAGCCGTTAAGGAAGACAAGGCGGAAAAAGCAGAAAAAGCAGAGAAAATCGAAAAATCGGAAAAGCCCAAGCGTACCAAAAAGGCAAAAGCGGAAGAACCCGCCGACACCGAGTCCGCCGAGGGCAAAGCAGAATAACGTCACCTCGATCCCCTCGCCCATAGCGAGGGGATTTTATTATAAAAACCAATCAAGGAGCAAGATATGCGCAATGACGTTCGGAAAATTCGCAAATACACATACGTATCGGTAATCATATTCGCCGTCGGCATATTTGCTCTCTCTTTCCCGTTCGTTACCGCATCGGCAAACTCCGCGCCCAAACACTGGTACGGCAGCGAGGCGCTCGGCACTGTAATTACGGGCGATACTGCGGACTGCCCGCTCGATGTCAAGCACGAAACGTTGACTTTCGATATAGGCGACCTTCCAAAGTCGCAATACAACAGCGCGGACGAGTTTTCGGACTACGACGGACGCGTTACTGCCGAATATACTTTTTATAATCCCGAGCCGTACGACGTGAGCGCGACGCTGATGTTTCCGTTCGGTAAAATGCCAACATATTCATATCATGAATACGACGAAAAGATAAACGACGCCGAGCTTGCCGAAAAATACGACGTTAAAATAAACGGAGCGGTCGCCGCCAAACGTCTGCGCCATTCCTACTCCGAATACAAATACGTTTACGGCAGAGAGTTCGATACCCGCGCCGAGCTGAACACCATGTCCGACGAGCGAATAGCAGACGATTTCTACAAACCCGATGCACCCGTAACGGTTTTTCGATACCGCGTGCGCGATCTCGTTCACGACAACAAAGGCATGCCGCGCGCTGTCACGGTTATAAACGCCGATAAAAACGTTACGCGCATCATGACCGAAGATAATTGCAACATCCGCAACGTTACCGACCTCACGATAGAGAAATATATCGAAAACGACGACGTTATAGCCGTCAAAGTTATAGGCGAGCCGCTCGAAACAACGCCGAAATGGACTATATACGAAAACAACTCGTATCGAGAAACACAAAGCGGAAGATTGGAGCTTATCGCAACCGAAACAACCACGTACGGCGAGCTTGTAATGTCGTACTACGACAGCGAGCAAGCGACAAGCGAAACCGACTTTTACAATGCCGCATTGAGCCATATTCGCAAGTATGACAACATTTACGCAGGCAGCTGCAAAGACATATTCGTCGATCTTTACCGACACATGATGCGCTGGTACGAATACGAATTGAACGTTCCCGCAAATTCGACTGTAATAAACTCCGTCACCGCGCCTATATATCCCGATATAGACGACGCGGGCAAAGACACCGTTTACGGCTACAAGTATCTTCTCTCGCCCGCGCGGTTTTGGCATTCGTTCGGCAAGCTCGACATAATAATAAATACCGATTTATTCATTGCCAACGACGGCGACGGTTTTACGCTCGAACAAGGCGACGAAACGGTAAACCGATACACGGCGTCCTTAGACGGACTGCCCGACGAAGAACTCGTATTTTATACATGCGCAGACGGTTCGGTCAAGTACCCGCGCAATACGACGGCGGGGATTTGGACTGCGATCGCCGTAATAAGCTTTATTTTAATCGCTTTTTCCATAGCTGCGATAGCAACGCCTATAATTGTGGTCTGCGTGTATTTAGCGCAAAAGAAAAAAGCGAAAAAATAATTCCGCGAATCTTAGGCAACACAAAAACGAGCATACGACGCGATCGCATATGCCCGTTTTTCGATTCGGAATTTACAGTCGGATTATTCACTCAATCGTCTATTAGTACGCCGAGTTCTTTCATTATGTCCTTGAGGTCTTGTTTCGGGTGCAACGCTTCGGCAAACGAGAAGCCTGCGGGCGATCTGTCGGTATATTCGTCGTCGGCGACATTTGCGGCTACCTCGCTATCGTCGAAAGACGACGTTACGGACTCGGCAAATTCAGGCTCTTCGCTATCGATAGATTCGCGCAGTCTTTCGCGCTCTTGCACGTACTGCTGCTCGACGTCGCTAGCCTTGCTCAACACGTCGGCGATCTTACCGCTCACCTTGCTTGCGGCTACAAGCTCGTCCTCGAGCGGGTATTTGGCTATGATCTTGTTGAAATACCCCACCCACTTATCGTGAAAGCTCTTGAGTTGCGCTATTTCCTGATTGTATTTAATGAGCGAAACGCGCTCGATATCGTCCGCCTTTTTGAGCGCGGAAGTGATCGCCTTGTATACAAGCCCCTTTTGGCTCTCGTATTCGGCGTTCTTTTTTTCGGCTGCTTCGAGCGCGCTGCGCAACTCGTCGATGCGTTCGCGTTGACGGGCAAACGTGAGTTCGTACTCGCGCTTGACAGACTCTATATAGCCTTTGACTTCGGCGTTTGTGTATTTTCGCTTTTCTTCCATAATTACCCTTTGAAGAATACGTCTACTTGTGCCGTCTGTTGTTTTTCAAAATGGTTTGTTTAAGCTCGTAAAGCTTGTCCGAGAGATTAACCTTGTATATATGCGGATTGTCTATGCGCTTGTACTCGTCCCAGAACTTGGCGCGCTCGGCGTTTGCAAACTCCACTATCTGCTCGAGCGACGGACGCTCATAGATATTTTTGCCGTTTTCAAATATCTTATACAGCATTTTGCGCACGTCGTAATCATCGAGAGTGGTCGTTTTCCAACGCTCGGTTTCGTGCGTGAGAGTGAGCGGTTTATTCAAGCTCTCGTCTTCGAGCGCGATCAGATCGGCAAACGCCATACCGCTCTTTTTATCGTAAATGCGATACAGCGTTTTGAACCCGGGGTTTGTTACCTTGACGATTGAATCGGAAATTTTCATGCGCGGCTCGAACTCGCCGTTACGCTCTATCGCGGATAGCTTGTACACTCCGCCGAGCGACGGCATGTCCTCGCTCGTTATGAGCTTTGTGCCCACGCCGTACAGATCGATGGCGGCGTTTTGATTGTTGAGCGATTCGAGCAGATATTCGTCGATATCGCCCGACGCCATCACCACGGTATCGGGGAAACCCGCCTCGTCAAGCATTTTGCGCGCAAGCTTTGAAAGATACGCAAGATCGCCGCTGTCAAGCCGTATCCCTATCGGCTTGTGCCCCGCCGCCTTAAGCTCGTTGAAAACGGTTATCGCGTTTTTTATGCCGCGAACAGTGTCGTAAGTGTCGACGAGAAGCAAACACGTGTCGGGATAAACTTCGGCAAACGCGCGGAACGCCTCAAGCTCGCTGTCATAGCTCATGACCCAACTGTGCGAGTGCGTTCCCTTTACGGGGATATTGAACATCTGCCCCGTAAGCACGTTGCTCGTTCCGTTGCAACCGCCTATAATGGACGCGCGCGCGCCGTATATGCCAGCGTCGGGTCCTTGCGCGCGGCGCAATCCGAACTCGACTACGCTCTTTCCACGCGCCGCTTGAACTATGCGCGCCGATTTGGTTGCAATGAGCGTTTGATGACTTATGATGTTCAAAAGTGCCGTTTCGATGAGCTGAGCCTCTATAAGCGGCGCTTTGATTATAACTATAGGCTCTTGCGGATAAACCACGTCGCCTTCGCGCACGGAGTACATATCGCCCGTAAAGCGAAAGTCTTTAAGATATTTCAAAAAGTCGGGATGAAATATTCCGAGCGAGCGCAGATATTCTATATCCTCGCCCGAAAAGTGCAATCCGTCTATGTATTCTATGGCTTGATCAAGCCCCGCAAACACCACGCAGTTCATGGTGTTCTTTTGTCTGAAAAACAAATCGAATACGCTCGTCTGTTTTGCCTTGCCTTGCAAAAAATAACCGTTCATCATCGTCAGTTGATAAAGATCGGTCATCATCGTCAAATTACGCATTTTCACCTTCTTTTTTCTTTTTAAGAAAATACGCGTCGACCCCGTATGCTATTACGCAAACGCCGCCGAACGCCGCCAAAAGTCCGCCCGTAAGCCCCCAGCCGCACGTACCCGACGACTGCAATGCGAACAGCGCGGCAAACCCGCCGAAAAACAAAATCGCTTTTAACAACGCGAACTTCGTCTCCGAAAATATCAATGCCGCCAAGCACCCGACTGCGGGCGCGGCTATATATATAGGATAAAGATTGGCGTATGTCGCCGGCGTCGTCACATCCAAAAGCGACGCAAGCCCGCAAGAAAATAACACGCCCGCTATCCACATGGACAGCGAGTTTTTTGCGACTATCGCACTGAAAAGCAACGCCGCGGCAAACGCGAACAGTATCGTCGGTGCGGCTATCTTGCGCACGGGAGTTTTTATAACGCCCGCGCCGGCAAGTATCAATATTATTCCCGCGACGACGAGCAGCACGCCCATTACCACGTTGCAAGCGCATTTCTGTTTTTTGGTGAGCGGTAAAACCTCAGTCATCCCACTTGTCTTCATACTGCTCCTCCGCTTTCGCCGATTCGATCGAACCGACGGTAGAACTTCGGTCTTTACCGTCATTCGGCTTTTCGTTCGTTACTTCGCTTTGAGCATCCGCACCGCTCGGCGGCGCGGCGGTTTCGTTTTCGTCGCCGACGGCTATTGCAACGCCGTTGCCGTCCACCTCGACTTCGCGCGCGGATTTCTTTTTCTTTTTGTAAAACGGCGTGAGATCGGGCATAGGGTGCGCAAGTTTGGTTTTGTCGTACTCGAAATATTCGTTGCTCAATTTTGCTCTGTCAACGAAAATAAATATCTTTTTGCCCGCTTTTTTTGCGCGGATAATGTGCTGCAATATGTACGCTACGCCGAACAGAATCAATAATATACTTAACAACTGACTTACCCTCAAACCGCCTACGTCCGGCATACCGTTTACGCCGTGTTCTATAGGCGGAACAAGCCACAAACTGTCGGAGCGCATGCCCTCGATCCATGCTCTGCCTATGCCGTAATATATGCAATACAGCGAGAGGTTAAAACCGTCGAAACTCTTATATCTTCCGGCATACAAAAGGATTAGCGCGACGAACCCTATAACGTTCCACACCGATTCGTAAAAGAACGTAGCGTAATACCATGAGCCGCCCACCTCTACGCCCATCGGGAACCACATTAACGACGGATCGGTTATTTGATAACCGTGCGCCTCTTCATTGGCAAAGTTGCCCCATCTGCCTATAGCCTGACCGAGTATTATAAACGTAAAGCCGAGATCGAGAAGTTGCGTAAACGATATGCGCTTTTCGGGGGGATTGCTTTTTCTGTTACGCCACACCCAAAGCAGGATCGCGCCTATAACGGCGCCGATCAATCCGCCGTATATGGCAAGCCCCTCGAAACCTACGAATTTTCCGTCTATAAAACCGAAGAAACGCGCAAAATCCCAATTCCCGCCGTCGATAATATCGAAAATCACGTAGTAAAGTCTTGCGCCGAATATAGCGAGCGGTAGGCAGAACAAAATAATATCGATAACGATATCGCCTTCGATACCGCGTTTCATTGCGGTAAAGTAAGCTCCGATAACGCAGATCACTATTCCGCTTGCTATGATAAGTCCGTACCAATTCATAGTACGATTATATTACATATTATGCGTTTTGTCAAGTGTTACGGCGATATAGCGGTAATTTGCGGCGAGCTCTTGTACGAATTTTCGCGAATTTTGCTCCTGTCTGCGAGCGTGCCGTTTTTATATACGTTCATATATGTTTCGCTTTTCACTCCCGCTACGCCGCCCGATATTACCAATCTGTCACCCGCCACGCTGTCGTGTCTGAAATATTTGCGTTCGGTATCCGTAAACTCTATGTTTTCGGGTTCCGTGCGCTCGAGCGTCACGCTCTCAGGCTTGTAAACGAACTCGCTCGGCTCGCCGTAAACATTTACCGTTGTACGCCTGTCCGCGCTCTTGACCGAAATATATATCGTATGTTCGGTATCGTTGTATATAACGAGGTCGCTCATCGAACTTATCATTGCGTCCAGCCCCGGTTCGCAGTACGACGGACAAATGGAATGTGCGTTGGCGTTACACCTAAGCCCCGCGCGAAGCGCGGCGTTATATACCGCGGTAGACGCTTGACATACGCCGCCTCCAACGCC
>ERZ777306.4857-NODE-4857-length-11611-cov-3.665282_pt1 | contig 11611 bp, 7 predicted proteins | sample MGYA00374966_ERZ777306 | MGnify/ENA primary metagenome ERZ777306 (study PRJEB29329, sample SAMN06343882) | mouse gut metagenome | isolation source: Mouse cecum | place: Austria: Vienna | collected 2014-11-15 ...
CTGTCTGTCGGTGATTTCCCCTTCCCGTATCTCATGGTAGGAAGCTCTCTGCTGCCTGCAGGTCGCCTCTAAGACCTTACGCACCTCCGGCTTCTGGGCCGTACTCACCACCATGGTATCCGGCTTGATAATACCTGCCTTGATTTTTGCAATTTCCTCCAGGGTATTCCCCAGAAATCCCATGTGGTCCATGCTGATAGAGGCAAATACCGAAATCAGGGTGCTTTTTACCACATTTGTAGCGTCGGTCAAACCGCCCATACCGGTTTCCAGCACTACGATGTCACAGTTCATTTCCTGAAAATACAGAAATGCCATGGCTGTCTCCACCTCAAAGGCCGTAGGATGAGCCAGGCCCTCGGCCAGCATCTCCTGCCCCTTTTCATAGATCCGCTGTGCCAGCCCGGCCACTGCTTCCTCAGAAATATATTCTTCATTTACCTGGATCCGCTCCCGATATTCAAAAATCGTAGGAGAAATATACCTTCCTACCCGATAGCCTGCTTCCTTTAATATGGTAGACACATAGGCCAGTATGGAGCCCTTGCCGTTGGTTCCGGCAATATGTACAAACTTCAAATCATCCTGAGGGTTCCCCAGCCGTTTAAGCAGCTCAGTTACCGTATCCAAGCCTAAGATATAGCCGTATTTTGATGTATCATCAATGAAGGCTCTTGCTTCTTTGTATGTCATTTTTTGTTCCGCCTTTATTCCTTTATCGCATTTCCAGTATATTACACCCTCCGCTTTATTTCAATAGAATTTCTTCCCGGCTTTTGGCGCATACTATCCACATGAAAAATAAATTTATCCTCTGCGGACTTATCGGCTGGTGCCTGGAAATCTTCTGGACAGGCCTCAAATCCTTTCAGCGGCGGCAGATGAAGCTCATAGGCCATTCCTCTATCTGGATGTTCCCCATCTACGGAATGGCTGCTTTTCTGGCTCCTGTCTCCCGTTGGATTCAAAAAAAAGGGACGCTGTTTCGGGGGAGCGTCTATGCCTGCGCCATTTTTCTTGGGGAATTCATCACCGGGAGTCTGCTGAAAAAACGTGATATGTGCCCTTGGGATTACAGCAAGGCACGCTGGAACATTGACGGTGTGATCCGTCTGGATTATGCTCCGGTGTGGTTTCTCACCGGACTGCTTTATGAAAAAATCTTCCGGCGGCTGTGAAATGCCCGCAGGAGCTGCCGCAAAATAACGACAGCTCCTGCCAATCTCATTCTTTTCCTTTTTGTGTTGCCGGAACAAGACGAAATCTACCTATGAGTCAAATACCCCGCAGCAAGCTGACGGGGCATCAAGCTTGCAGCACAACAGAGCTGCGGGGTATTGGACCCCTGCGACAGTCGCCAAATGGACGTGCAAGCACGTCCGCTTGGCTCGTTGCCCACAGGAATAATTTCCTTTGCTCAAATTCATCCGGCTTACTTAATTTTTCCGCAGTCCCTTTGGATAGTGGTTTTTTACCATTCCGCCTGCCTGCTTTCCCCAACCCAAAGAATATCCGTCCACCAGCATAAGCTGCCAGCCCTTCTCTCCGGATTTCTCAAAAACCGCCCCTTTCAGATACTCCTGCGCTTCCTGTACATTCAATAAACAGCATTGAACTGCTTCCTGATGCTTCAATGCCAAAGCCAGTGCATGAGCCGGCTCGAATCGGTTCTTTTTCACTGTTCCCAAGTGAAGTCCGGCTCGCAGCACCTTTAAACCCTTTAATGGGAATGCCTGAGGCAAAAGATATAGCTGTTCGCCAAACAACGCCGGAATTCCCTCAAATTCACAGTTCAAAGAATCCTCCTCAAATTCTTTGTAAAGCTTCCATATATTACGTTCAACTGCCTGCATCTTCCAGGAAAATTCTCCGGAAGGTACCTCCCCATTCTTTTTAAGAATTGCTATAAAATGCCCTTCTCCTTCCAGGCAATGAGGCCAAAGGCGGAAAGTATCTCCTGTCTCTGGCCGGGCGTCAATCCACTCTGCTCTTCCTTTTGAAAAGCTGTCACAGGCTAATACCTTTTTCACCGAAAATTCCGGACAATCATCCAGAAAAGTACTGATGCTCCCCTCATTTTCCTCTGGTGAAAAAGTACAGGTGGAATATACCAATATACCGCCTGGCCGCAGCATACCCGCTGCTGCCTGAAGAATCTCTCTTTGGCGTTCAGCACATATAGACACATTTTCCAGACTCCACTGCAAAGCCGCCTGCTGCTCCTTCCGAAACATTCCCTCGCCGGAGCAGGGGGCATCCACAACAATCCGATCAAAGAACCCAGGAAAGCGCTCTGCCAAACGCTCTGGCTTCTCATTGGTAACTATGCAGTTCCGAATTCCCATGCGTTCCACATTGGAAGAAAGAATCTTAGCCCGTGCAGGATGAATCTCATTGGATACAAGAAGCCCTTCCCCTTTCATAGACGCTGCCAAATGAGTTGTCTTGCCGCCTGGCGCAGCACAGAGATCCAGCACTCGTTCTCCCGGCCTGGCATTGGCAAGAGCTCCCACTGCCATGGCACTTGGCTCCTGGATATAGTAGAGACCCGCCTCGTGATAGGGATGCTTCCCGGGCCTGGCATCTTTCCCATAATAAAAACCAGTGTCTGCCCATGGAACCGGACGCAGGTCAAAGGGGCTAAGCGCTGCAAATTCTTCTCGAGTTATTTTCAGAGGATTTACTCTGAGAGCCAAAGCCTGTTCCCGATCCCAACTCTCTAAAAACGCCTCATATTCTTCTCCCAAAAATTGTTCCATCCGCACCTTAAATTCTTGTGGCAGAGTCATGATCCCTTTTCCTTTCAGTATTTTTCCAAAACTCTATTTTTCTTCACACACCTGGAAAATATAAAACTTCAGATAATACGATTCATCTGCCGCCCACAAAATGGGATGATCTGGTGCCTGGGTGCGGTATTCTACTTGCCGCAGGCGCTTATGAACACTTTTTGCCGCCTGATGAATTGTCTGGGTAAACAGCTCATAAGTCATAAAATGCGAACAAGAGCAGGTAACCAGAAATCCGCCGTCCTTCACCAGCTTCATACCACGCATATTAATCTCCCGATAGCCTTTGATCGCATTTTTTAGAGAACTGCGGGACTTGGTAAATGCCGGCGGGTCTAAAATTACCACATCATAACACTCTCCTTTGGCTTCCAGTTTTGGAAGCAGATCAAAAACATCGGCACAAAGAAATTGTACCCTATCTTCCAGATGGTTCAATGCCGCATTCTTACGAGCCTGTTCCACCCCCAGTTCCGAAGCATCCACACCCAAAACCTCTTTGGCCCCGGCTATTCCTGCGTTCAGCGCAAAGGAACCTGTATGGGTAAAGCAGTCCAATACTCTTGCTTCTTTACAGAGTTTCTGCACAGCCAGCCGATTGTATTTCTGATCCAGAAAAAAACCTGTCTTTTGTCCATCCCGCACATCCACCAGATAGCGAACGCCATTTTCCTGAATTTCCACATTGGTATCAAAAGCTTCCCCAAGAAAGCCCTTGTACCGCTCCATACCCTCTTTTTCTCGCTCCTTAGCATCACTCCGCTCATAAATGCCCCGAATAAAAATTCCGTCTTCTTCCAAAATCTCTTTCAGAAGCCGTACCAAACTCTCTTTCATTCGTTCAATTCCAAGCGCTAAGGACTGAATTACCAACACATCAGAAAACTTGTCCGCCACAAACCCCGGCAGAAAATCTGCTTCTCCAAAAACGAGACGGCAGCTGCTTGTATCCACGGTATGCTTCCGATAGTCCCAGGCATTCTGAAGACGCATCTGTAGAAATGCTTCATCTATTTCCTGATCCTTTCTTCGGGTCATCATACGAACTCTGATTTTGGAGTGGGTATTTATAAAACCTCGTCCCAGACAATACCCGTCAAAATCATGAACCAGTACCAAATCTCCATCTGTAAAGCTTCCCATAACAGAAGCAATCTCATTATCATATATCCACAGGCCGCCTGCTTTAAAAGCTCGGCCCTCACCCTTCTTCAGGGTTACTGCTGCATGCACCATGAGTCAATCCTCCACGCCATTTCTGGCACAGATATCTTTTACACAGCATTTATCACAGTAAGGCTTGGTTCTGGCTGTGCACACATCTCGTCCGTGATATACCAGACGATGACAGAAGTCGCTCCCTTCTTCTGGAGGTATCAGTTTCCAAAGGGCCATTTCTACCTTTTTAGGATCCTTGCAGTTGTCTATAAGGCCCATGCGGTTTGTCAAACGAATGCAATGGGTATCTGTGACAATGGCCGGCTTTCCAAACACATCACCCATAATGAGGTTTGCGCTTTTCCGCCCCACACCAGGCAGTTTTAGAAGCTCTTCAAAGGTATTTGGTATATTTCCTCCATACTGTTCCATCAGAATCTTCATGCAGGCACTGATATCTTTTGCCTTGCTATGGCCCAGACCGCAAGGCTTTACAATAGCTTCAATATCCTCCGCCGGCGCTTCTGCCAAAGCTTTTACATCCGGATATTTTTTATAGAGATCCTTTACTACCACATTTACCCGGGCATCTGTACATTGGGCGGCCAGGCGCACACTCACCAACAGCTTCCATGCCTGATTATAATCCAGGGTACAGCCAGCATCCGGATATTCCTTTTTTAGCCTGTCAATCAGCTCTAATGCCAGTTCTTTTTTTGTCATAATCATTTCCTTCCTCTGATACTTTTGCAATTGTTTTCATTATATAATGTTGCTGATGCACTTTCCAGTATTTTTTACAGAATGCTGTTTCAATTTCTCTCCAAATCCTCAATCAGACCTAGCTTCTTTGCAGCAGATACGGTAAAGGCAGGCAATATATCTCCTTCCTCACTATACTTTTTTTGCTTTTTATGATAAATTTAACTGAGAAACATCCGCATCTTCTGAAATTATAGGGAGCCTGCGGAACAAGTAGTCCGTACTACTAGAATAAACTCTGAAACAGGAGGCACCCAAGTTTGAAAAACAAAACTACTCGATTTTTAACCATCAGCCTGATTTCTGTGTCCATTCTCTGCGTTTTCGTCTTCACCTCCCTGGCCGCCCGGATGAATGGGCGAGGTGCCAAGACCATCCAGGAAATCGGCGAAATCTACATGGCCGGCATGGGCAAGCAGGTGGACACACACTTCAAAACCATCATCGAGCTTCGTCTCTCCCAGGTAGGAGCACTGGTAGATTCCGTTCCTCCGGCAAGCTCTGAGGTAGACACCTCTGCGCTGGTATCCTTGACCTACAACGCAAGAGCCAGGGGCTTTGACTATCTGGCTTTCTATACCAATGACGGCCTCTTCGACATGATCTACGGCTCCCAGGTGACGCTGACTGACCCGGAGGCATTTCATAAGTCCTTAAGCAATGGAGCGAGCAAGGTAGCTGTAGGAACCGACATCCAGGGAAATGATATCATACTTATGGGAATTCCTGCTGCCTACAGCCTGGATAACGGAACAAGCTGTCTGGCACTGGTGGCCGGTCTCCCCAGCAGTTACATAGGGGAAACCCTGGCCCTTAACATGGACGATCCCATGATCAACTACTCTGTCATCCGCTGGGACGGCAGCTTCATCATTCATGGAAATGGTGTGGAAGGAGAAAATTATTTTGACCGTATTCGGGAGCTCTATGACAATACCCCTGAAAAAAATGTTCAGCAATACCTGAATGAGATCCAGGCTGCCATGGAGCTCAATCAGAAATACGCTGCCACCATCTCCATTGAGGGAGAACGACGAAACCTTTACTGCACCAAACTGCCCGATTCCGAATGGTATCTGCTTCTGTCTATGCCCTACGGCGCACTGGACGAATCCATCGACAAGCTTGGATATCAGTGGAACATATCCGCTCTTGGAAGTTGTCTTCTGGTCCTCGGCGCCCTGTTGCTCGTATTTGTAGGATATTTCCGGCTGACAAAAAAGCAGCTTTATGCTCTGGATGCTGCCCGCAGAACCGCTGAACAGGCCAACAAAGCCAAAAGCGAATTTCTATCCAATATGAGCCATGATATCCGCACCCCCATGAACGGCATTGTGGGAATGACGGCCATTGCCTCTGCCAACATTGAAAATACCCAGCAGGTACAGCATTGCCTAAAGCAGATCACCGCTTCCAGCCGCCACCTCCTGGGGCTTATCAATGATGTTCTGGATATGTCCAAGATCGAGAGCGGCAAAATGACATTGAATATTGAACAGATCTCCCTAAAAGACATTATGCAGGGCATTGTAAATATCATGCAGCCCCAGATCCGGGAAAAACGACAGTATTTCAATGTCTATATACAGGATATTTCCGTAGAAAATGTATGCAGCGACAGCCTCAGGCTTAACCAGATCCTTCTGAATCTTCTGGGCAATGCCGTCAAGTTCACTCCTGAGGGCGGAAGCATTCAAGTAGTGCTCTATGAGGAACCTTCCCCTCTGGGCAGCCACTACATCCGCACTCATCTGCGTGTAAAAGACAACGGAATCGGCATGACAAAGGAATTTCAGAGCAAAATCTTTGAATCCTTCATCCGCGAGGACAATGCCCGGGTTCAGAAAACTGAGGGCGCCGGCCTTGGCATGTCCATTACCAAATATATTGTGGACGCTATGGGCGGTACCATTGCGGTAGACAGTGCTCCCGGAAAGGGTACGGAATTCCACATTACTCTGGATATGGAAAAGGCCATTGACCAGGACGGAGACATGATTCTTCCCAACTGGAACCTTCTTATTATAGACGATGATGAGATGGTCTGCGAAAGCGCCGTAACCTCCCTGAAATCTCTGGGCGTTTGGGCGGACTGGGCAGCCGACGGGGACACGGCCCTGCAAATGGTGGAAAAACGCCAGGCTCAGAATCAGAATTACCATATCATTCTTCTAGACCGGACACTGCTTCAGACAGACAGTCTGAACACAGCCCGCCGGCTTCGGGAACATTGCGGCAATGAGGTGCCTATCCTTCTCATATCCGCCGGGGATCGAAGCGATCTGACCTTCGATGCTGTTGAAGCAGGAATCAGCGGTTTTATTGCCAAGCCCTTGTTCCGCTCTACCCTGTTTTTCGCCCTTCGCCAGTTTGCTGAGGGGGAAACACACAGAGAGGCAGATGAAGCACCTGCTTCTGTAGACTTTACCGGAAAGCGTATTCTTCTGGCGGAAGATAACGATCTGAACTGGGAGATAGCCAACGAGCTTCTCTCGGATCTGGGGCTTACCCTGGACTGGGCAGAAAATGGGAAGCTTTGCCTGGAGAAATTCGAGCGCTCAGATGTCGGCTGGTATGATGCCATCTTGATGGATCTGCGGATGCCTATAATGACAGGCTTTGAAGCTACGGAGGCTATTCGCGCCCTTGACAGACCGGATGCAGGCACCATTCCTATTCTGGCTATGAGTGCTGATGTATTTGCCGACGATATCAAACACTGCCTTGACAGCGGTATGAACGCTCATATGGCTAAGCCGATTGATGTGGAAGAGGTTGCCCGTCTACTTGAACAATATATAAAGTAATATTTCAATCCTTAAGAAAGGAAAGGTGCTCCTATGAAAAACAAATTAGGATTGGTACTGATTATTTTTTCCCTGACTGTGTTTCTCATTCTCTGTCTCAGCCTTGCATCCTGCCAAACCGTTCCTGGCGCAAGTGCCTCTGACAGCCAGACAGAAAGCCGGGAAGCTGCTGCCTCTGCCGGCCATTCCGAAAAGGAACCAGACCTTACTGAAATCTCTCTGTGGACCTATCCTATCGGCAACTGGTCCAATTCTACCATGGTTGCAAGTCTGTTGGCCGATTTTAACAAGCAGTATCCCCACATTCGGGTTTCTGTGAAATATCTGGATTACAACACCGGCGACAGCCTTATGGAAGACGCTATCGCAAAGGGACAAGCCCCAGATATTGTCTTTGAAGGTCCTGAGCGCCTGTGTGCCAACTGGGGCGACAGAGGTCTTATGGCGGATCTCTCCCAGCTTTGGTCCTCCAGCTCTGCCAGTCAAATCTATGATCATGTTCAGACTGCCTGTCAGTCAGAAAATGGAGCTTATTATATCTTTCCCGTCTGCGAAAGCGCTCACTGCATGGCGATTCATCACGATTTATTTGAAGCAGCCGGAGCACTTCAGTATCTGGATGAGGAAACTCACACCTGGACCACGGAAGGTTTTATCAAGGCGGTTGCTGCACTTAAGGAATATGGCGTAGAACAGGTGGGAGCCGTCTACTGCGGCGGCCAGGCAGGAGATCAAGGTACCAGGGCTCTGGTGAATAATCTTTACGGCGGCTCTTTTACAGACCCCGAGCACAGCTATTACACCATCAATACACCGGAGAATATTGAGGCTCTGCAGCTTTTATATGATTTGGAAGGGATTGATTTTGCACCGGATATGACTGGTGCCGATGAGGTAAAGCGCTTCTCCAGTGGAGATCTGGCTATGACCTTTTGCTGGAATGTGGCTAGAGAGATCAACGAAACCCTGGTAAATCCCGATCTTAATTTTGATGTGTTCCCCATGGCCTTTCCCTCTCCCACTGGCGTTCCTGTTTTAGAGGGCGGCATCTGGGGCTTTGGAATCTTTGACAATGGCGATGCCGCACGGATAGAGGCTGCCAAGACCTTTGTGGATTTTATGACTGGAACGGACAGCCAATACGCCAAAACAGTTCTTTCCACCACCTACTGGCCCGTGCGTCCCATGGAGGATCTCTATGTCAATGACCGGCTTATGACAGAATATGGAACTTTCACCCAGTATATGAGCGATTACCATCAAATAACCCCCGGCTGGACGGAGGCACGTACCGCATGGTGGAAGATGCTTCAGGAAATTGGCTCCGGAGGCGATATTGAAGCTGCTGCAAAAGCCTTTGATGATACCGCAAATGAATCTGCCGGCCATATTCAAACTGAGTAATTTTGATTGTTAATAATAAATAGTTTTTTAAAATAGCCCCTAGTCAGATACCGGGGGCTATTTCAATCATCATTTTTCTAAAATTTTTTAATTCCTTCTCAACGCCTCAATCGGACTTAACTTCGCCGCTTTCCTGGCCGGATAGATTCCAAAGAAAATACCCACGCAAGAAGAAAAGAAAGTTGCCAGAATAATCGTTGAAATGCTGATCCTGGCAGGGAAGCCCAGCATGGGCAGAGAACAGATGGCCTTGGCTCCCATAATTCCCAGGACAATGCCTATGATACCGCCCATGGCCGTAATAATGGCGGATTCTGAGAGGAACTGCATCATAATAGACCGGGTTCTGGCGCCCAGAGCCTTTCGGATGCCGATCTCCCTGGTCCGCTCGGTTACGGATACCAGCATAATGTTCATAACACCGATGCCGCCTACCAGCAGGGCAATGGCCGCAACAAATGCGATAAAGGCAGTCAGCATATCCAGCACATCCGTGATCATTTTAATCTGGCTCTCCGCATCCTCCACATAGAATTTATCCTCCCCCTGGACCTGATAACGCCGCTCCAGAAGACTTACAACCTCACTGCTGACAGCTATGCTGCTGTAGCCGCTGTCCGCTATGACAAAAATACCATAAAAATCCTCTAAAATATAACCAAATGCATAGTTGGCCGTATAGGGCATGTAAAGGGACACCCGGTTGGAGTTGTACATCATGCTGTTCACAAGGCCGCTCTCTTCCGTCTGCTCTTCCTTGATAACGCCGATCATGGTGATCTCCTGAGTTGTGTCGTATATAGTGGCCTCCACGCTCATTCCCACCACATCGTCCGTTCCGAACAGCTTCCGGGCATCATTTTCACCTATAACCGCCACCAGGTTCATGGCCTCCACATCGGAATCCGTAAAATAACGGCCGTATTTCATCTCCGGATTGTGGGTATATTTCACATCCTCCGTTCCGGTGGTAATTCCCACATCAAATTCAATATCTCTGGGAGAAATCAGCTTTCCGGACATACTGTCATTCGGCGTTACGCCCTTGACGCCCTCCACCCCTTTGATTGCCTCCAGATCCTCCGGCGTCAGATAAATCAAGTCACTGTCTCCATAAGCGCCGCTGATGTATATCTGACCTCCTGCAACGGCATTCAGCTGATCTCCAATCTCTCCTTTGGCTCCCTGTCCGATGGACATAATCATAATTACGGAAGAAATACCGATGATGATTCCAAGCATGGTCAGAATGGAGCGGCCCTTGTTGGCCCGGATATTATCCACAGCCATTTTCAAATATTCCAGTAATTGTGCCATCCCTATTCCTCCATAGGCGTAACTCTCATGCCCTCTTCCAGCATCATGCCGGTTGTATTGCGGATTACCTTATCTCCGGCATTTAAGCCTGATTGAATCTCAATTTCCATGGAGGAAGCAAGGCCGGTTACCACATCTCTTCTGACAACAACGCCGTTCTCGTCAACCACATAGCAGAAGCTTCCGTCCATACCCGTGTTGACTGCCTCCACCGGAACCACAATCACATTCTCTACCTTACGGCCGCTGATTATTACCTTAGCCTCCAGTCCCAGGTAAATGTTATCGTCCGGATTGTCAATATGTATCTCGGCGCTGACCACCGGTGTTCCCTTGCTGTTCTCCGCCGCCAGACGGCTCAGCTTGCTCACCTCTCCGGTGTAGGTTTTTCCTGCCAGACTGATCTCAGCGCTCTGGCCTACCTCCAGCTTTTCCAGGTCAAACCGTGTCACGGACATGTCAACTATAACATCTTCATTGCTTGCTACGGTAAAGAGACTGCCGCCCTTCGCCGCCGGTCCGCCGGATACGGCTGCTACCTCCGTCACAACACCGGAGAATTCCGCCTGGATTCCGGCCTTGCCCTCATTGATCTCATCCTTGGTCATCTGAGCGTTGAGACTGCTTAGATTATTATTGGCTGACAGCTCATTTCTTGCCGCAGAGGTCAGTCTGGAGGCATCCGTAGAATCCTTGATTCCTTCTTCCTTGGCCTTGTTGGTCTGAAGCTTTTCCAGGTTCTCGGTGGAATCCTTTAAGCGATCCTGATATTTGTTCAGCTTTTCGTTGATTTCATTTAAGGCGCCCTGCTCTTCCCGGATTTTCTGGAGAGCGGCATCACGGATTGCGGTCTGCTCTTGGATCACTTTTTCCGCATTTGCCTTTACACCCTCCCATTTTGCCTTTTCCTGTGTCAGATCCGGGGTGGAAGGAGCTGTTGGTGCAGTTGGTGCAGCAACCGGATCTGCCCCTGCATCTGACGCAGGGGCCGAGCCGTCGGCTGAAGCCGCTTCCGGGGCTGCTGACGGAGCCGTATCCATACTTGCAGTCGATGCTCCCATTGCCTCCAACTCCTGCAGCTTCTTTTTCGCTTCCGCCAGGTCTGCCTGTGCTTGGTCGATTTTGGCCTGCGCATCCGCAACTATGGCCTGCTGTTCGCCAATCACCATAGAGGAAGCGGCCTGCTTTTCCGTATACTCGGTAATCCGATCCTGCACATGCTCATTCTCGTTCTTCTCGTCCTCCACCTGCTGCTCAAGAACGCCCAATGCAGCAGAGGAACGGTTGTATTCGGATACATTTTTATTATCTCTCGTAATCGCATCCTGATAGCCATAGCCTGCGGCACTTCCTGTCAGCTCTGCCTGCTGATAG
>ERZ777306.4863-NODE-4863-length-11594-cov-4.998180_pt1 | contig 11594 bp, 12 predicted proteins | sample MGYA00374966_ERZ777306 | MGnify/ENA primary metagenome ERZ777306 (study PRJEB29329, sample SAMN06343882) | mouse gut metagenome | isolation source: Mouse cecum | place: Austria: Vienna | collected 2014-11-15 ...
CCATTTCCAGGCCGAAAACGATGGAATCCAGCAGCACGTCCACGCCGCTCTCCTCGCACATCTGGAACAGGATGGGAATCAGCGCCTCGGGGTCGAACTCCACGCGCATGGGCGGATCATCAATGTCGGTATAGGCGCCGCCCGCTTCTTTGAGGCGGTTGCACATTTCCAGGGCAATGCCCTTGACCACCAGGGGCGTGTGCTTGTCCGTCATCAGCATGGAGCCGGGTCCCTTCGAATAATGGCCCTGATGCACGCGCATCCCATGGAAACCCGTCACCAGCCCGCCGGTCATCATGCCGCCCAGATAGGAATGCTTCTCGATAATCAGCGTTTTCGCACCGCTGCGGGCAGCAGCCAGCGCTGCGCCGATTCCCGCGGGGCCGCTTCCGACAACCACAACATCATAAGTCTTGTTCACGATAGGCATAGTTATTTTTCTCCTTTCATCGTTAACCTGGTATAAGCCACACTCAGACCGAATGTGATGGCAATGAGAATCCAGCTCAACGCGGAGGCATAGCCCACGTTGTACTTGGAGAAGGCTTCCTTGTAAAGCTCCAGCGCGTAGAACTGCGTGTAGTTGGCCGGGCCTCCCCCCGTGAGAACATAGGCGATGGGGAAGTTGCGCAGGGCGAAGGTGGTGCGGAAAATCAGCGCCACCAGCAGCACCGGCTTAATCAGGGGAATGGTGATACGCGTGGTGCGCTGCCAGGGATTGGCGCCGTCGATGACCGAGGCCTCCAGAATGTCCACCGAGACGCTCTGCAGCCCCGCCAGCACGTTCAATACCACAAACGAGGTATTGATCCACACATCCACGGCCAGGACGGAGAAGAAGGCCAAGTCCTTCCCCAGCCATACCTGCTTGGCCGCCGCGCCGAAACAGGACGCCAATATTTGATTGATGATACCCCGATCATAGTTCAGCATTAGCTTGAACACCAGGGCAACCACGGTAGGCGACAGCATCATCGGCAGAAGCACAACGACGCGGACAAACTTGCAGCCCTTGAATTCCGTGTTCAGGAACATGGCGATGAGAAAGCCCAGCAGCATTTCCAGCACGACGCTGTACACCGTGAACTTCAGCGTCAGCCAGACGGAATGCCAGAACGAGGCGTCCTGAAAAATCCTGACGTAGTTCTCCAGCCCGATCCATTTGACGCGTCGGGGCACCAGGTTCCACTTCATGAAGCTGGCCACCACGCTGAAGCCCAGCGGCAACAGCAGCACCAGGGCCATCATCAGGAGGGCCGGATAAATATACCGCATACCATAGCGGTGTTCGGATAATGGATGTTTTTTCAGCATCCTGCACTCCCTCCAAGCGGGGAACAGGAGGGTCGGAGGGGAACGCGCCCCTCCGCCTTCCGTTTCCTGTCATGCGTTATTCACGCTTACTGATAGTCCTCCAGAATATCCATGCACTTCTTTTCGCAGGCGGCCAGGGCGTCTTCCACGGACATATCGCCCAGGCAGGCCAGCTTCACATACAGAGCGATTTCTTCCTGCATCTCGTCGAAGTAAATCTTCTGAGGCCGGGGCACAGAGACGTTCAGCGCCTTGTTCATGTTTTCAGCCTGAGGCACCACCGCCAGGTAGGCGGAATCATCGTAGATAGCCGCGATGGTGGGGGAATTGGCGTTCTGGGTAGCCAAGCGCAGCTGCTCCTCATAGGAGCCGATGTACTTCAGGAATTCCAGCGCCGCTTCCTTGTTATCGGAATACTTGCTGATGCCCACCGCCCAGCCGTCAACGCAGGCGATGGCTTCCGTCTGCTCATCGGCGGAAGGCAGGGCGGGCAAAACAGCCCAGCTGCCATAGCCCTCGGCGCCTTCAGCGTTGACCGATGGATAACGGCTCGTCCACAAGAGGCCCATGGCGGCCTGGCCGGACTTCATCGAATCCACCTGGTCATTGAAGGAATAGCTCAGCACGTCCGGCGGGCAGCAGTCCTGCACCATTTTAACAAACATCTTGGTCGCCTCGATGGCTTCAGGCTGAGTCAGGCCCAGGCCGTCCTCCGCCTCGTTGACGATGTAGCCGCCGTAGCACAACAGGAACTCATACCAGGCCTTCACCACATTGCTGGGTTCCACCAGACCCATGGACCAGCCGTAACGGCTGTTTTCCTTGTCGGTCAGCTTCAGCGCCGCCTGGTACACATCCTCCCAGGTCTTGAGAGATGCGGGATCAATGCCGGCCTCCGCCAGCACGTCCTCGCGGTACACCACCACGTCACCGCCCATGCGGACGGGAATGCCGTACACCACGTCATCCGCCACGAAGGTGCCCAGCATACCGGGCACAAAGGCGTCCAGCATGTCCTGCTCCATGGTCAGGGGCTCCAGGTAGTCCTTGAGCAGCGGCACCCAGGGATCGTTGATGGCCACAATGTCAATGTCATTGGTACCGTTGGACAAGGACAGTACCTGCTTCTCGTACACCTCGTTCAGGGAGAAGAGCAGAACCTCCGTCTTGATGCCCGTCTCCGCCGTAAACCGCTCCGCCGCCGCAGCAATGGCCTTGCCGGAGCCTCCGGCTGAGAAGAGCATGGTGATCTTCTGTGTGTTACCCTCCGCCAATGCAACCGAAGACAACATTACGGTCAGCATCAGCACGGTCAGCGTCCATGCAACGAGTCGGGTCAAGTAGCACTTCATAGAATCCTTCCTTTCTATTTTGGATGAAAAAGTGCCAAATCAAGCATTTTTCCTCTTGACTGCATTGTATAGCAAAGCGTTTCGCGATGCGGAACAGATTTGAACCAACCCCTTTCTTTAAGGAACATATCGCAACGTTAATTTTCTCCTTCCCTGTCGTATCCTGGCGGGCATGGATAACGCCGGCCATCACACGCCGCCCTCCGTCCGCGCTGCCATGCTGACCATCCGTTTCTTATTATAATAGGAAGCGATCACCTATTTTCTCCTCCCAAGTGGGCGCCTTCCTCGCTCTATGCGGCCCGCAGCTCGCCCCGCTATCATTCAACAAGATTTTTTCAAAAAATGCAACGAAAAAACATTTACATTTTTCCCAGAGTGTGATAAACTTTAGTGGTTAGCCTGAAGGCTGATCCAGTGGGCGGCTGCACACGTTATTCAGCGTGTGTTCCACGGGATACGCCGAACGTCTTCTGAATCACGCTTTCCATCCGCACCTTCCATAGCGGTTGGGGAGCGTTGCCGTGCGCTTGCATTCACCAAGGGCGCGGCGAAAAGGTTGCGGGTTTCCAGACTGTCTTTCGGGATGGGTTGCCCGGGAGATGGCTTCGATCCTGCGTCTTTCATGGCGGAAACAGTCCGCCGAAGAACATACGGAGGTGTTTTACACACATGGCACGCATTGCGGGCGTAGACCTGCCCAGAGAAAAGCGCGTTGAGGCCGGCTTGACCTACATCTATGGCATCGGTCTGACGACCTCCCAGAAGATGCTCGCGGAAGTCGGCATTAACCCCGATACCCGAGTGAAGGATCTCTCCGAGAACGACATCAGCAAGCTGCGTGATTATATTGAGCATCACCTCAAGGTGGAGGGCGACCTGCGCCGTGAAGTGTCTCTGAACATTAAGCGTCTGATGGAGATCGGCTGCTATCGCGGCGTTCGTCATCGCCGTGGTCTGCCGGTTCGCGGTCAGAACACCAAGCAGAATGCTCGCACCCGGAAGGGCCCGAAGAAGACCATCGCGGGCAAGAAGAAGGCCGGCAAGTAAGGCATTGACGGGGAGTTTCCCTGTTTACCTGACCGCCGCGACCGTACCTTGCGCCGCACAGGCGGCTTGAGCGCGGGCAGCGCGGCGTGACGAACGAAACGGCCTGCATTTCCGCCGAATGGTTTTCGCCAATGGCGAGTCACCGGTAACTTAAGCGATTTCAAACCGGAGGGATGAATTCAATGGCACCTAAGCAATCCAAGCTGAAGAAGGTTGTGCGTAAGCGCAAGGAGCGCAAGCTGGTCGAGCGCGGCGCCGCCCATATCCGTTCTTCTTTCAATAATACCATCGTCACCATTACCGATACGCAGGGCAACGCGCTGTCCTGGGCCTCCGCTGGCGGCCTGGGCTTCCGCGGCTCCAAGAAGTCCACGCCCTTCGCCGCCCAGATGGCCGCTGAGACCGCCGCCAAGGCCGCCATGGAATATGGCCTGAAAACGGTTGAAGTGTACGTCAAGGGCCCCGGCTCCGGCCGTGAGGCCGCGATCCGTTCCCTGCAGGCTGCCGGCCTGGATGTGAACATGATTAAGGACGTGACGCCCATCCCCCACAACGGCTGCCGTCCGCCCAAGCGCCGTCGCGTGTAAGGTAACGAAGGAGGACTACGAAACATGGCTATCAACAAGCAGCCCATCGCCCGGAAGTGCCGCACTTTCGACATTTCTCCTGCGGTCATGGGCTATGGCAACAAGAAGTCTACCCGCAATCCCGGCGGCACCCGTCGCAAGAAGGTTTCTGAGTACGGCGCGCAGCTGAAGGAGAAGCAGAAGGTTAAGTTCATCTACGGTGTGCTGGAGAAGCAGTTCCACCGTTATTATCTGAAGGCCACCAACATGAAGGGCGTTACCGGCGACAACATGATGCAGCTGCTGGAGCGCCGCCTGGACAACGTTGTGTATCGTCTGGGCCTGGCCAAGACCCGCCGTATGGCCCGCCAGGTGGTTGTGCATGGTCACATCCGCGTCAACGGCCAAAAGGTGGATATCCCCTCCTACTCCGTGAAGGTGGGCGACGTCATTACCCTGCGTCCCCGCAGCGCCGAGAGCGAGATCTTCAAGTCCCTGCGGGAAGGCACCACCGTGCTGACCCCCAAGTGGCTGACCTTCGACGCCCCCAACCTGACCGGCACCGTCAACGCTCTGCCCGCTCGTGAGGATATCGACTTCGAGCTGCAGGAGAACATGATCGTCGAGTTCTACTCCCGTTAAGTTGAGGGGCGCGGAGAGGGGCCAGGCTGATCCCTTTGCCCGCTTCTCCGCAAAGCCCTTCGTCCAGGACCTAATAGAGGAGGATAAACGAAATGATCGTCGAAATCGAAAAGGCACGCATCGAGCGCGTGGAGGCAGGCCAGAACAACTGCTACGGCAAGTTTGTTGTGGAACCCCTGGAGCGCGGCTTCGGCCACACCCTGGGCAACTCCCTTCGCCGGGTGCTGCTGTCCTCCCTCCCTGGCGTGGCGGTCTCTTCTGTGCACATCGAAGGTGTGCAGCATGAGTTTTCGACTGTTCCCGGCGTAAAGGAGGACGTGACCGAGATCATCCTGAACCTGAAAGGGCTGGCTGTGCAGATGTATACCGACAGCCCCAAGCAGGTCACCATTGACGCCCAGGGCCCTTGCGAGATCAAGGCCGGCGACATCAAGGTGGATGACGAGGTTGAGATTGTCAACCCTGATATGCACATTGCCACCCTGAATGAGGACGCGCATCTTCAGATGCAGCTGATGCTGGAAAAGGGCCGTGGCTATGTGAGTGCCGACAAGAACAAGAATCCCTCGATGCCCATCGGCGTTATCGCCATCGACAGCATTTTCACCCCCATTCGGAAGGTGAATTACACGGTGGCGGACACCCGCGTGGGCAACACCACCGACTATGACAGCCTGACGCTGGAAATTTGGACCAACGGTACCCTGTCGCCCGAAGAGGCCATCAGCGGCGCCGCCAAGATTCTCAGCGAGCATCTGTCCCTGTTCGTCAGCCTGACGGATCAGGTAATGCCGGTGAGCATGGTTCAGCCCGAGGACGATAAGAAGGAAAAGGTTCTTGAGATGGCCATCGAGGAGCTGGATCTGTCGGTTCGCGCCTACAACTGCTTGAAGCGAGCTGGCATCAACAGCGTGGCCGAGCTGGTGCAGCGCAATCAGGAAGACATGATGAAGGTTCGCAATCTGGGCCGCAAGAGCCTGGAGGAAGTCGAGCAGAAGCTGGAAGCGCTGGGCCTTGGCCTGCGCCCCAATGAAGAATAAGACGGGGCGGAACGCGGAGACGCCCGGTACACCCCGACTCTTCTCCGCAGCCCGTGAAGGAGGAAATATCCCATGGCATACCAACGCAAGCTGGGTCGCACTGCCGACCAGCGCAAGGCGCTGCTGCGCGGCCTGGTGACCAACCTGATCTGGTACGGCCGCATTGAGACCACCGAGGCCAAGGCCAAGGAAGTCCGCCGCATCGCTGATCGTATGATTACCCTGGCGGTGAAGGAATGCGACAATACCGTCGCCGCCACCAAGGAAACCCACAACGACAAGGGTCAGCTGGTCACCCTGGACGTGGTGAACGACGCTCCCTCCAAGCTGCATGCCCGCCGCCTGATGATGGCCTATCTGTACGATCTGCAGGAGCAGAAGAAGGCTGACGAGAGCAAGGCTGACTACAAGGAGCGTACCAAGGACAACAAGCATCCCGTGGTGGAGAAGCTCTTCCGCGAAATCGGCCCCAAGTACAAGGCCCGCAACGCCGAGAAGAACTGCTCCGGCGGCTACACCCGCATTTACAAGCTGGGACCCCGCCGCGGCGACGCTGCCGAGATGGTCATCCTGGAGCTGATTTAAGCTACATCATCCGCACACTCAAAGCAAGGAAAAAACCCATCCTCTCCGCACAAGAGGATGGGTTTTTTCATCGCTGACAAGAAACGATATGTTGATTTCTGCCCGGTTTGCTTGACAGATGGCGGCTGATCTGCTATGCTTGTTGCATCTTATGTATGGGAAGGAGCGATGCTGTGTGAAGGTTTTTGTGTTGACGGCTGACCGCAGCGTTGCTCCCGGGGCGCTGGCATAACGGATGCTTTTCTTTTTGTATATGGATCCGGGAGCGTACAACGTCCCCGGGCATTTTTTTGCCCTTTTACTTGAAAAGGAGCGCAGCATTGACGTACATTGGCATTGTTCTCACCCAGTCTCACAACCTATACACCGTCTGCCTGGCCGAGGATCATACCCGGCTTCTGACCGCCCGCGTATCAGGGCGCATGATGCACACAGCCTCATCCCCTGCCGATTACCCCACCGTGGGCGACCAGGTTCTCCTGGCTTGGGACGGGCAGGCGGATGCCGCCGTCATCCAGGAGGTAGCGAAGCGCCGCAGCGCCCTGGGCCGCGTGGGCGACCTTTCCACCGGCCAAAGGCAGCTGATCGCCGCTAATTTGGACGTGCTACTGATGTGCATGTCCCTGAACCAGAACTTCAGCCTGGCCGGGCGGAGCGGTACATCGCCGCGGCACTGGCTGGCGGCGTGACTCCCGTCATAGTGCTGACAAAGGCTGACCTGGCTCCCGCGGCCGAGGCGCGTCTCCGGGATACAGAGCAAGCCTTCCCGAACATCCGTGTGCTGCTGAATAGCTGCCCGGATATGCCCGCCGTGCAGGCCATTCGCAATCTTCTGGCCCAGGGCAAAACTATCGCCTTTGCCGGCTCCTCCGGCGTGGGCAAGTCCACGCTGGTCAATGCCGTGCTTGGCCGTGACGTCATGGACACCTCCGCCATCCGCGCAACCGACGGCCGGGGGCGACATACCACAACTCACCGTGAGCTGCTCTTCCCGGACTGCGGCGGCGCCATCATCGACACCCCCGGTATGCGGGCCTTTGCCCTGGACGACGCGGCGGTGGACAAAACCTTCACGGGCATCGCGGACCTCGCGAGCCAGTGCCGCTTCTCCGACTGCACCCATACCCATGAACCGGACTGCGCCGTGCGCCGGGCTGTGGAGGAGGGACAACTCGACCTGAAACAGCTGAACCGCTACCTGCGGCTGAAGAAGGAGGAGCAGCAGCGGCTGAACCGGCAAAAGCGCCGGCATCGCTGATCGCTCTGTTCGTCACAGGAACCCGGAGCGGTATCGGTTTCCGGCGCGAAGCAGATCTCCAGCCCGGTTCAAGGCAAAGGCTCGCGCCCAGCGCAAAGGAAAAGAAAGGACGGCTCCAGCGCGGAGCCGTCCTTTTCGCATCCGGGAAATTAACCGGCAAATGGCCGCCGATCAAGCCTTCGCGAAGCTGTCAATCAGAAGCAACGCTATGCCGAGCATGGTTAATCCGCGCTGTGCTGCGCCCGGTACAGGGCATTCTCCCGCTCTGCCATGGCCCGCATCTGCGCATGGGCGCTCTCCACCAGACGATCACGCTCAACGATGGGCTCCCGACCGGGGTCATAGACAATTTCCGTACCAAAGCTCAGCGTCCGCAGACCCCGGTGAGCGTACATCGGCAGAAAGCGGCAGCGCTTGCCCGTGCGGCTGTAATACACCTGTGCCAACATGGCATAGCCCCGGAACAGTTCGCCCAGGCTGCCCTCGCCATGCTCGTATCCCGGGTGTTCCTCATCGGCATTGGGATTCTCCGGGAAAATCAGCAGATTGTCCCCCGCCTGCATGGCCTCCACCGAGCGGCGGAAGGTCTGCATCAGCTCCCGCGGCTTGTTGCGGAAGACCGGGATGCTTTCCAGTTGGTTCATCGCCCATACGGATAGCACCCCCACCAGCTTGGCAGCCGGCCAGCGCAGCGGGCCCAGCCAGGTCATTTTAGAGATGGTGTAGCGATGGACGTAGGCTGCCACCTCATCCCTATGGATGGTCAGCTCGCTCATCACCCAAGGGCGAATGGCTACGGGAATGTACAGCATACACACCACCGGGCCGTAGACCTCCCCATGATTGCACAGGAAGACCAGGGGATTATTATCATCCTGATGAATGTTTTCCGCGCCCTTGAGGGTGTGGCGGAAGAAGGGGCGGATCATCGCCAGTATGATACGCGTCCCCAGGGGCCGCTTCATCCGCTTCACCACCACCGATTCCAGCTGCTTTTCCAACGCGGGATTCTCGCCGCCCTCCTCCCGCAGGTGCAGAAAGCGGCTGAGTTTGTTCATCCACCGCGCCGTTAGCGGGAAACGCACAACACACAGCAAGGCCGCCAGCACCGTCAGCAGCGCCGGCAGCACCATGATGGGCTGAAAGCGCTCGGCCACCTGGGCGATGTCCCGGGGCAGATCCTTCCCGGTGTAGAAGCACAGCACCGTCAGCGCCGCCAAGGCCAGCATTTCCCCCAGCAGCACCGCCAGGGTGCGCTGAGCCACCAGCATCCAGTGATATTCCTCCGTGTTGTCCTCCCGGGCGGCAAAGCGGGCCACCTGGGCCATGGCGGGATCCATCCGCCGCAAACAGATCATACACAGGGACGCGCCGCCCGAGCACAGTCCCAGACAGATGTATACCTGGGTCAGACCCATCGCCCTGTCCAAGCCGCGGCTGAAAATCATCAGGCCATACAACCACAGGAATAAGCCCACAATGAGCATGTTGGTGGGGTCAGCCGGATGTCCCTTTTCCCGCCAGCGCAGAAACGCCTCCACCACCTCCCGGCAAAGCAGCATGGTGGCCACGGCAATCACCAGGCTCCACAGCATCTGCTCCGCCGTGACCGCCAGAAAGGTATAGATGACAATCAGCGTTATTTCCTGCGCCACCAGAATCAGCGTGGACAGCCTTTCGTACCGCTGAAAGGCGCTGGCTTGGCGGACGATTTCACCTGTGCGTTCAGCATTGGCATTGTTGGGCTTAGGCATGGCCCGCCACGCCATCCGCTCCTTCAGCACGTCATAGCAAGCCATGGCGCTGCTCAGCACATAGCCGCCCAGCATCCACCAGCCCTCCGGCCCCCTCACATTATAAAGGAAGGTGACGGTCATCACCAGAAGCAGTGCCAGCTGGGATATCGCCAAAAGGCCAAGGAACGTGCGGTTCTTCATGGCGCCGCGAAGGCTCAGGCGCATCAGCTGATGATTCACCGTCTCCTGGAGCATCATCATGAGCACAAGCACGAATAGAATCCACATGCGCGGACTTTCCACGCTGATGGGGTAGAGCACCACCAGGCACAGATTGACCAGCAAAAGGAACGCCAGCAGCGCCGTCTGCCACCGCCGCGCGCCCTTGGGCAAAAACGCTCTTGCAGCGCCTGTATAGGTGGTAAAGAAAACCATCGCCACCTGGCCGCACATGAACAGCGCGCCGCCGAATATCGGCATGGCAACCAGGATGCTGCTGGCCATCATACAATACAAATACGCATACAGTCCCTGACGGGAGACCATACCGCCGCTCCCCATCCGAAACCGTCCTGATCTCATGCCGCTTCCCCCTGCCGCAAAAAATAGTTCTGAATAAGGATATTGTACCATATTCCATCATTCGACACAAGCTGCATGCCAAGTTTACACAATGTTCACGTTTGCCGCAACCCCTTGAAAATTAAGGCTTTGCTGGCAGCAACCCAGACAAAATCCCGAGGAGGCGAGCCCCTCCCCCTTGACCCGCCCGCCATTTTGGTGGATAATAGCATTAGGATCCTACCGTGAACCATGAGGAGGCTACGCCATTGTATACCGAACAGGACCTGAAGGCGATCCGCGACCAGCAATCCCGGCGCTGGTTGGTTCTCCTGCTCCCCTGCCTGCTGCTGCTCGCAGCTGTCGTCACCGGCGTTATAATCCGCGCGGAATGGCTTGCCACCGGCGGCACGCTGCTCATCGGCGTCATCCTGATTATGGGCTATGATCTGTTCATCCGGCCTATTCATCGTTACGCCCAGCTGATGCAGAGCGCTCTGACCGGTCTGACCCGTCAGGCGAAATGCACCTATCAGGCCATCACCCCCGGCGCCGAACTGGTGGACGGCGTCATGATGCGCACCATGACCGTGACGCAGCTGGATGATAAGGACAAACCCTATGAGCGTATCTTTTATTACGACGTCCTCAAACCCTTCCCTGCCCTGGAGGCCGGCCAGCCGCTGCAGGTCACTTACCATGACCGGGTGGTGGTCGCGCTGGAGGCCCTCAGCGCCTGACCAAGGAAAGGAGCCCGATCATGGCTGAAACTGTGCTGGTGTGCGTGACCGGTCAGCGATCCAGCGCCCGGCTGATTCATAAGGGTGCGGAAATTGCTCGGCAGCTGCGGGGGACGCTGCTGGTTTTGTCCGTCTCCGGCAGCGGCCTGAATACCCTGACCCATCCGGGGGTGGCGGAGGCCATGGATGAGCTTTATCGCCTTTCCCATGAGGTTGGCGCGGAAATGACCATGCTCCACGCCCCGGACGCTCACAAGGCCATCTGCGCCTTTGCCCAGGAGCGCGGCGTCACCCGCATTCTGCTGGGCGAAGGCCGGGACGGCGCCGGCGCCTTTGTGGCGTCGCTGCAGCGCGCCCTGCCTCAGATCACCTTCAGCATAGAGCCGGAATTAGCCTTTTCTTCCGTAGGCTGAAACATAAGCCGCCCCTCATGCGTCTAATAGATGAACCCTTTTTTATGAACGAACGTGCAACAAGGAGGCTGAACCTATGAAAAAACGTATCCTGGCCATGCTGCTTGGCCTGACCCTGCTCCTGGGCTGCCTGCCCGCGGGCGCGCTGGCCGCCTCCGTCGTCATCGGCGGAGGCGGCATGAGCATGTCCTACTCCATTGGCGGACCTGATGACGCGGACGACCTGGGCATCAGCAAGGTGGGTCAGGTTATCGAGAAGCTGAACAATCCGCCCCAGGGGATGGCCACCATCAACGACCGGCTCTATGCCGGCTGCTGGGACGGGCTGTACGTCCAG
>ERZ777306.4869-NODE-4869-length-11579-cov-5.738199_pt1 | contig 11579 bp, 15 predicted proteins | sample MGYA00374966_ERZ777306 | MGnify/ENA primary metagenome ERZ777306 (study PRJEB29329, sample SAMN06343882) | mouse gut metagenome | isolation source: Mouse cecum | place: Austria: Vienna | collected 2014-11-15 ...
GAAGACCGGGGGAGCGGGCGGCGCTTCGAAGATGGTGAGCATGCCGAGGAACACGAAGGGAATGGAGAAAGGGAACTTGCCGGACACAACGGCGCCGATGTTGGAAGCCAATTCGTCCATCGAATCAAAATCCAAATCGCCTATGAGGGAATCCGCCAATTCGGGAACCTCGACCAAATCGCCCAGCACATCCGTAACGCCGTCAACGACAGCGCCGGGGTTGAGGAGGGAACCGATGGCGTTGACGCCGGACAAAAGCTTGTCGAAAGCATCACCGGCGCCGCCAACGGAGATATTGCGAGTGTTGCGGGCTATCTGGGCCAGCAGTTCGGACATGGTGTAGGAGCCGGAGCCGTAACCTATATCACCGTTGTAGAGCGTACGGGAGTTGAGAAGGTTGTTCGAGTAAAAAAGCAAATCGGCGGTGGAGTAAGTGCGCTCGCCATCAGAAACCCAGGACAGAACCCCGGAACGGTAGTTAACGCTGCGGGTGGTGCGGGCAAGGGAAGCTAATAACTCGGAAATGGTGTAAGAGGTGGAACCGTAACCAATATCACCCTCGTAGTAAGTCCGGCGGTAAAGGAGGTTGTTCAGATGAAAAAGCAAGTCGGCAGTGGAGTAGGTAAGCGAAGAGGAACTAACGCCGGACAAGACCCCGGAACGGTAATTAACGCTGCGGGTGGTGCGGGCAAGCTGCGCAACAAGTTCGGACATCGAATAGGTGAGGGTGCCGTAACCAATATCACCGTTATAGAGAAGACGCCCGGCAATAGATGAAAGACTAGTGCGCTGCTGCTGGGAAAGAAGATTGAGGTTGCCGAGAAGCTCGCCAGCAGTGTATGACTTCGTGCCGCCCCCGAGGTCACCAGACCAGAGAAGACGGGACGCAACAGAGGAAAGGGAACCCTCAACACCATCAACAGCGTTATAGATGTTTAGAAGTCGTGTGGCGATAAGGCCGAGGTTGCCGTTGTTGATTTCGCGGACAAGTTCATAGATGTTGAGGGAGCGGGTGGCGATAAGGCCGAGGTTGCCGTTAATCACATTGCGCAGGGAGTCGCGTATATCGGTCGTGTAGCTGAAAATGGATAAAAGCAGCTGGTCAGTCCGGGAAAGATTAGTACCAAAAATATCAGTAAGAACTTGGGTAATAGAAGAAACAGTACCGGCAGCCCCTAAAGCTTTCGCGGCCCATGCAAGAACCGCAGGAATAGCCCGGGTAGAGCCTACGGGTAAAGTAGAAACCTCGCCGCTAGAAGCGCTGTAGTCGCTCCCAGAGGAACCCTCAAATCCATCGAGGGAATAAGGATAATCAGAAGAGCCATTATCAATAGAAGTATCCCAAGAAAGATATTCGTCCAGTATTCCATTTTTCGATTCATTAGAAGTTACCGCCCCTTCTTCTGCAGAAGCCGCTTCAGGCCCTTCGGCTTCGGCTCGGCCTGGGTCTTCTGCAGCTGCTTCTCCGCCCTCTGAATCTGCTTCATGTTGTTCTTCAGCATCTGCGCCTGAATCTTCTCCAACTCGTCCATTTAGGCCAGCCACCCTATCAACTTGAACTGCCCTTGGATCGTCATAATCAGCTGCAGGAAGAAAATCACCAGCGAAAGCAAATCCGCCGCCAGGAGCAGGGAGAGAACCACTATGGGAAGCGGCTGCTTTCTGTCCTTCTTCAACTGCTTGCCCAGCAAGACCACCAGAAGAGCCAGCCCGGCCACCAAGGAGAGGAGAATTATCAGCATATCCACCGGAAAACCCCATTTCATCTGCAAAAGCATTACCCGCAAAAGGATAACACGACACGGCCAGGGCGAAAGCCATGAACGCAGCCATAGGCGCTTGAAAGCGCATGTTTTTTCACCTCCTAAGACGTAAAAGAATCCGCAACGGGAAGCGGGCAAAAACGCCCGAGCAAAAATTGAGCCCCGGTAAAAAACCTTCGCGGGTCGAGTGCGAAGGCCCGTGCCGCCGGGGCACCCGGCACGGTGGAGGGGGAGGGCTTGGGGAACACTCGCAGAAGGGCTAGCGGGTGAAACGCTTCACAAAGCCCCAGACAGCCGGAACGGCGATGAAGATAGCCGCAACGGACAGAATCGCCGGCAGGTTAGTACCGATGATGCTCTGCAGGTTAGTACCCAGGCTGGTAATGGCCGTGGAAAGAGCAGTAGAGATGGTCTCCATGGTTACACCTCCTAACGGGAAAGCAGGCGGCGGAAGAGCCGCAACAAACCGAAAATGCCAAATGCCGCGAAACCTAGGACCATCGCGAGCAAGAAGCCGATGGGAACGGCGGCGAAGTTAGCCAGGATGAAGTCCAGGAAACCCGCCACCTGGTAGGCGTCCAAAACCTCCATCACAGCACCAGGGCCAGAAAGCAGCAGCCGAGGAGGACGGAGCGGACGCGAGAGGGAAGACGAAGGAACAGAGGGCGCTTGCCCCAGGTTTCCGGCCATCGGTCATCGGCCCAGCGAAAGAAGACCGCGAGGGCCTGGAACAGGACGAAGGCGAAGACGAACACCAAGAGCAGCGAGAGAAAGGAAAGAGCGATAAGCAGGGAATCCATATCTAAAACCTTCCTACATAGCGAAATAACCAGAGAACAAGAGAGAGGAAAACGAAAAGGGAAAGGGAAAAAAGGACAGAAGAAACTAAAAGCAAACTAAGACCTCCATTTGTCCGAAAAGGCCAGCCAAAGCGTAGCGCCGAGGTTGAGCAGAACAGCCACCAGGAGGAAAAGCCCGGTAACCGTCTGCATCCACTGGAACGCCATCAGGTCATCGGCAAAGGCGCCGAAGTCGAAGGCGGGAACCTCCTCGACGGCCACGGAATCGGCCAAGGGAGACAGGGGAGCGACCTCCGGGGACTCCACAGCCGGAACCTCGGAGAACCGGGATTCCAGGAGCGCGAGAACGTCCGAGTTAACGCCCTTTAGCTGGGCAACGTCCTCGCGGATGGAATCGAGCGCGGTAAAGGCGTCAACGGCCAAACTGAAAGCCTGTTCATCGGACGGCATTAGCTAACCTCCTGCAGATTGTCATATGACACTAGGGGAGCCGAGTAAAGCGATTGCGCGGCCGCCCGGGGATACCCGGAAAGCTCTTCGCTGTCGAAAATGTCCACGCACTCGCAGAGCTGCGAAATGATAAGACGGATGGCAAAACGGGCTTCGGGGTTGTCCTGCCAACACATGACCACATGGCCCGTGTATGGGTTCAAACCCAAGTTCAGCAACTCGCCGCGCGGCGGGCGCATGATTTGGGCGAAATCAGAAAAGCCGGAAAGCGGAAAAGTCAAATAAGAGTTGGGACGCATGTTAACCACCAACCAAAGAGCCTTAAAAAGGCTTACAGGGCTTCAAAAGAGTCAAAGGTAAGCGAGCAGAATTTTTCACCGGCGTTGACAGAGAACCGGGCCGTAACGTGAACCTGCTCCTCGGGCAGCGGGCCGGACTGGTCGGAGATGCGGACTTTGAAGATACGGCGGTTCACGAGGTCGTAGAAACGGGCGTTGCGGTACTTGATGCGGTTGCCTTCACGGCCCACAAAATCGCCTTCGTTTTGGTCGAGCAAATAGCAATCGGTAGTGCAGAACATAATCAAAACTCCTTCCAGGAACAACAACCGCCGTTTGCGGTAAGAAAAAGATAGGCCCTGCAAAAGGGCCTAAATAGCAAGAATATGGGCGAATGGTGGATAATGTATGTTATGTAAAGTAGAAATTATTGAACTGATGCGGGCGAAATCCCAGGTAGACTGACGTTTTCGGTTTTCGTCCCCTGTTTAGTCCAGGCATAAATTTATAGAATGCCGGCTGCCACCTCACAGGAAGATCCAGCATGTGCAAGGGGTTTGTTTAATTGGAGGACTCTTGTGCTTGTGGTAACAAGGGTTTCTTGGTGTTCGGGGCGGGTCAGCGTCCTGCTGCTGATTGGAAACCCCGGCGGCCCTTGTCTTTCGTTAAGATAGGCACTGCAGAAACGATGAGACAGGATGCGAGGGCCATGGCCGAAAAACAGAAGAACGCTCCCTACGGAAAACTCACGCCCCTTATGGCGTTGCAGCTGGCGGCCCCTCACACGTGGCCTGCGGCCATACTCCCCTGCTTGGTGGCCGTTGCCTGCGCGATGGCGGCCGGGGGCACTGTCTCTTTTTCGATGGCCGTAGTGCTTTTGGCCATTTGCGTGCTCATGCAGGCGGCCGTCAATACCTTCAACGACTATTTCGACTTCGTGAAGGGCGCCGACTCCGCCGATGACAACGTGGAGGCTTCCGATGCCGTTTTGGTGTACAACAACGTGAACCCGAAGCACGCCCTGGCGCTGGCTGTCGGGTTTCTGGTGGTGGCCTTTGTCTTGGGCGTCTACCCTATCGTTGCGGCGGGCCCCACTCCCCTCGTCATAGCCGCGATCGCCGCGCTGGTGGTGGTGCTCTATTCCGGCGGGAAAACCCCCATTTCCTACTTCCCCATCGGCGAAGTGGTGAGCGGCGGCGTTATGGGGGGCCTCATTCCTTTGGCCTGCTATCAGGTGCTCACGGGCCGTTTGCAGTTCCTCATGTTGCTGTGGGCGCTTCCCTGCATCATCAACGTTGGGCTGATCATGATGACCAACAACTGCTGCGACATCGAGAAGGACATCGCAGCGGGCCGCAAAACCTTGCCGGTGCTGCTGGGGCGCGCGAAAACGGTGGCGCTGTACCATGGCCTCATGGTTGCCAGCATCGCCATTGCCGTTGCGGTGGTGGCCGCGTTCTTCCCCCGCGGGCTTGTGGTGGTGCCGTTCATGCTGCTGGGGCTTTGGGGGAATTTCAAGGCCCTCTGGTCGAACCCGTTGGTAAACCCAAGCCGCATCGGGGCAATGGCCCAGGTGGGCGGCTTCAACGTGATGACGGGGGCCTTCTACGCGGCGGCCATTTTAGCCAACGGCACGGCGGTGCTCGGCTTCTGATTCGCCAAAGCCCCCTACTGCCAGCTGATGGCGAAATGCCGTGCGGCCTTTGGGGCGAAATCTTTTAGCCGGAAAATGGAGAGCAGCTGCTCGGGGGTGGCCGGCTCGTCGTGCGGTTGCAGGCCGCCCACGAAGGCGATGTGGCCGATGAGGGCTTCCGCTGTGCGGTACTTGCCCAGCAGCTGGTCCAAGGCCGCGTCGTGATCGCGCTTGGCAAGGCGCTTCCCGTCTTGATTCACCATGAGCGGCAGATGGCCGTAAGCGGGCCGGGGCAGCCCCAGCAGGGCTTGCAGGTAAATTTGCTGGGGCGTGGAAGACAGAAGGTCGATGCCGCGTACCACGCAGCTCACTCCCTGCTCTGCATCGTCCACTACGGTGGCCAGATGGTAGCCGTAGGCGTCGTCGGCCCGGCGAATGACGAAATCGCCGCACTCCTTGGCCAGATTGCTCTCTTGGGGCCCCTGCAGAAGGTCGGAAAACTGAAACTCTTCATCGGGCACCGCGACGCGCCACGAGCAGTGGCGCCCTGCATTGGTGCGCTGTTGGCGTTCGGCGGCACTTAAGCGGCGGCAGGTGCCCGCGTATACGCTGCGCTCTCCAAGGTGGGGCGCCGAAGCGGCGTGCAGGTCGGCACGGGTGCAAAAGCAGGGGTACACTTCGGCGCGCTCGCTGATGGCCTCAAAAGCCGCTCGATAGGCTTCTTCCCGCCCTTGCTGGTAGAAGGGGCCTTCGTCCCAGAAGAGCCCCAGCTGTTCAAAGTCGCGCATGACCTGGGTGGCGAAGGCGGGCTTACAGCGATCGGGGTCCAAATCGTCGATGCGCAGCACCATGGATCCCCCTTGGCTCTTCACGATGAGCCAGGAGCACAGCGCGGCGTAGATGTTGCCGGCGTGCATGCGCCCCGAAGGTGAAGGGGCGAAGCGCCCCTTGAGGGGCGCTTGCGGTTCAGGGTTGTTATTTGCGCAGGTCATCGACGTGCTTTGCTTTTCCTGCCGCGCGAGCGATGCCGCCGGGCTCCACCAGTCTCACCACCGGCGTCACCAGCAGCACACTGCGCAGCTTGTCACGTATCTCGCCCGCAAAGCCCTTCATCTCCTCGAAGGAATCGCTGAAGGCCTCGGGCTTGATCTCTACTTCCACCGTCATGCGGTCAAGGCCGGTCTCGTTGTCCACCACGATGTGGTAGTGGGGCGCCAGCAGGTCGATTTCGGAAATGACGTCCTCCACCTGGCTGGGGAACACGTTGGTGCCGCGGATGATGAGCATATCGTCGCAGCGGGAGCGCACCTTCTGCATGCGCGCCAAGGTGCGGCCGCATTCGCACTTCTCGGTGACGACGCGCGTGAGGTCGTGGGTGCGGTAGCGCAGCACGGGAATGCCCTTTTTGTCCAGCGGCGTCAGCACCAGCTCGCCCATCTCCCCTTCCGCCACCGCTTCTCCAGTGTCGGAATCTACCACTTCCCACAGGAAATGGTCCTCGGCGATGTGCTGCTGATCGCGATGGGCCAGGCACTCGCCGGAAACGCCGGGGCCCATCACTTCGGTGAGGCCATAGTTGTCGGTGCAGGTGATGTGCATTCGCGATTCGATTTCCGCCTTCAGCTTGGGCGGGCACGGCTCGCCGCCGAACAGGCCGATCTGCAGGGTGGAAGAGGCCCAGTCAAAACCCATCTGCTCCCCTACTTCGCAGATGTGCATGGCGTAGGAAGGAGTGGCGATAAGCGCTGTGGTGCCGTAGTCCTCGATCATCTGGATGTGGCGCTCGGTGTTGCCGGCGCCGGCGGGGATCATGGTGCCGCCGATGCGCTGCACGCCGTAGTGAAGCCCGAAACCGCCGGTGAACATGCCGTACCCGAAGGCCATTTGCACCCGGTCATGGGCGGTGACGCCGGCCATCTGGGCCAGGCGGGCGATGCACTCGCTCCATACGTCCATGTCCTCTTTCGTGTAGCCCACCACTATGGGCTTGCCGGTGGTGCCAGACGATGCGTGGAGCTCCACGATTTCGTCCATGGGAGTGGCGAACATGTCGAAGGGGAAGGTCTCCCGCAGCGCGCCCTTGTCGGTGAAGGGCAGAAGCCGCACGTCGTCGAGGGTGCGGATATCGGCGGGCGTTACCCTCATCTCGTCCATCTGCTGGCGGTACCAGGGCACGCGGGCGTAGGTGTACTCTACCTGCTCGATGAGCTTCGCCAGTTGGATGGCGCGGATGCGCTCGCGGCTGGCGCACTCCACTTCAGGCTTGTAGATGGGCAGGGCGGAGAAATCGATTTTATCGGGGGCGGGCATCGGTGTTCCCATTTACATCGTCTCCCCTACCATGAAGTCAGCCAGTTCGCTGTTGTCCACCACCGCCATGCCGGCGGCCTTGAGCGCTGCTTCGGCGGCGGCGATGTCCCGTACCGATAGGGCGATGTAGGTGGAGGCCAGCGAATAGCAGTAGCTCACGTTCAGCTGCGCCTGGGCCAGCGTTTCCATGACTTTTTGCAGCTGCCCCACCGTGTCGCTGAGCTTCACGCACACCACTTCGGTTTTGCGGGCGGCGGCCCCCAGGCCTTCCAGCACCGCAATGGCCCGCCGGGTGTCGTCCACCACAAAACGCACGATGCCGTATTCCCCCGTATCGCTGGCGGAAAAGCCGTGCACGTTGATGGCATTCTGAGCGAAGGCCCCCAGCACGCGGCCCATGTGCCCCGGCTTGCTCTCCACGAACACGCTGATTTGGGTAATGCTCATGTTACTCCCCTTCTGCCATGGCGGCCCGGCCGGCGCTGAAGGCGGCAAGGTTCGCCTCAACGGTTTTGGCGGGAACCCGCGCCGCGATCACTTCGGCCCATATGGATTCCGGGATGTCGAGGGTGGCGGAAAGCGCTCCCAGCAGCGCCACATTGGCGCACTTGGCGTTTCCTGCCTGACGGGCGATGCGGGATGCCTCGATGAAGCGCCCCCCGGCCGCCTGCAGCCGCTTCTTGGCGTCGCGGGGCATGGAGGAGCGGCCGGTGAGCACCGGCAGCGGTTTGATGGTCTCGTCGTTCACGATGAGCGCGCCGCCTTCGGCCAGCTGTGGCAGGTTGCGCAACGCCTCGGTGGTTTCGAAGGCCATCACGATGTCGGCGCAGCCCAGGTCCGAAACCATGGAGTGCACCTCTTCGCCGACTCTCACCACCGTGGTGACGGCGCCGCCCCGCTGGGCCATGCCGTGGATTTCCGAAACCTTCACATCGCGGCCGGCGGCCAGCGCCACGCGGGCCAGCAAATCGGCGGCAAGGATGGTGCCCTGCCCTCCCACTCCGCAGAGGAGCACTGTTTTTGTCTGGGCCATTATCGGCTCCCTTCGCTCACAATTGCCCCGAACCCGCAGTACTGGGCGCATTGGCCGCAGCCGATGCAAAGGGTTTGGTCGATGGATGCGAGCCCCATTTCCGGATCGCGGGCGATGGCGGGGCAGCCCAAGGTGGCGCACACCCCGCAGCCGGTGCACTTTGCGCTCACCGCGTAGGGCGCCTTCGAGGCGCGCTCCAGCAGTACGCAGGGGGCGCGGAACACCAGCACCGTGAGTTCGGGGCTGGCAAAGGCCTCCTTCAGCGCCGTGCGCACCTCAAGGGCGTTATGGGGGTTCACGGTGCGAATGTCTTCCACCCCCAGCGCGGCCACGATGGCCTCGATGTTCATTTCGCGGCTGGGGCGGTTCTGCAGGGTGACCCCGTTAAAGGGGTTGCCCTGGCGGCCGGTCATGGCGGTGGTGCGGTTGTCCAGGATGCACACAACGCCGTTGCCCTGGTTGTACACGGTGGATACCAGCGAGCTGAGGCCGGAATGGCCGAAGGTGGAGTCGCCGATGACGGCGGCTATGGGGCGATGCTCCGCCTCTCCGAAGCCCAGCTGCATCCCATGGGCCATGGAGATGGAAGCGCCCATGTCGAGGCAGGTGTCCATGGCCGACAGCGGCGGCAACGCCCCTAAGGTGTAGCAGCCGATGTCGCCGGTGACGATGGCGCGGGCGCGGGAAAGCTCCCGGAACACCAAACGATGGGGGCAGCCGGGGCACAGGGCCGGCGGACGGGCGGGAAGGTCGGCGGCGGCGTCTGCATGGGGCGGTGTCGCTTGGCCGAAAGCCTGGCGGATGAGGCCGGGGGAAATCTCGCCGTCCTCCGGCAGCGGATGGGGCGGGTTGTCCGGGGTCACCCCCGCTGCCCGCACCGCGCTGCTCAGGTAAGTGGAACCCTCTTCCACCACGTAGCAGCTCTCAACCGAATTGGCGAAACGGAGGAGTAGTTCCGGCGACAAAGGCCAGGTGACCCCCAGCTTCAATACGGAAGCATCCGGGAGTGCGTCCCTCACATGCTGGTACACCGCCCCCGAGCAGATGACGCCCATGCGGGAGCTGCGGCGCTCGATGCGGTTGAACGGGCAGCTGCCGGCCCACTGCGTAAGCTGGCTCACCCGCTCTATTTGCACCTTCCGGCGCCCTTTGGCGAAAGCGGGCATCATCACCCATTTCGCTGGGCTGCTCTCGTACTCCTTGCGGACGATTTGGTCCCTTTCCCCCACTTCGACGGGGGTGCGGGTGTGGGAGATGCGCACGGTAGAACGAAGGAACACCGGCACGTCGAACTGTTCGGACAAGGAAAAGGCCTCGCGGGCGAAGGCCAGCGCTTCGGCCGAGTCGGACGGTTCCAGCATGGGGATCTTGGTCGCTTGTGCGTAGTAGCGGGAGTCCTGCTCGTTCTGGGAGGAGTACATGCCCGGGTCGTCGGCGGCCAGCACCACCAGGCCGCCCCCCACGCCGGTGTAGGCGGCGGTGAACAGCGGGTCGGCCGCTACGTTCACCCCCACGTGCTTCATGGTCACCAGCACGCGGGCGCTGGCGGCACTGGCCCCCACTCCCACCTCGGCGGCCACTTTCTCGTTGGTGCACCATTCGGCGTACACGCCCTCTTTGGTGGCGAAGGCCTCCATGGTTTCAGTGGAAGGGGTGCCCGGATAGGCTACGCCCACCGTGCAGCCGGCCTCCCATGCTCCTTGGGCTATGGCTTCGTTTCCCGAAAGCAGTTGCTTCATGGGCCTATACCTCTTCTTCCTCGTACTGGAGGCTGTAAGAGCCGATCTGGATCATGTCGCCGGGCCTGAGCACCTTCATGTCCACGTTGGCGTTGTTCACCCAAACGCCGTTGTAGGAGTTCTCGTCGCGGATGGTGTAGGCGCCCCCCAGCTTTTCCACGGTGGCGTGCAGGCGCGATACCGTCATGTCGTTGAGGAAGATGCCACTGTTGGGATGGCGGCCGATGGTGAGGGGCTCCTCCCCCAGCGGATACGCGGTGCCGGCACGGCGGCCGCGCATGATGCGCAGCACGCCTTGGAACTGCTGCGGGGTTTCGGCGGCCGTTGCTTGCGGCTGCACCGGCACAGGGGTGAATTTCTGGGTGGCCCCTTGGAATTTGAAGCCGCACACGGGGCAGCTCTCGGCTCCCTCCGGCACGGCGGATTGGCATACGGGACAGGTTTGGGTCATGGCGGCCTCCTTATGGGGTTGCGGGCTTTAAGCCGCGGCTGCGGCGGGGGTTACGGGCTTGATTTGGTTGATTACCGAGGCGCTGGCCTCAAGGGTGGTGCCGGTGAAGCTGGCGATGAAGCGCTGGAACCAAATGCCCAGCCCCTCGAAGAAATCCGGGGCGGGAACGCTCTCGCAGGCGATGAGATCCTGCTTGGCCAGCAGTTCCCCGTTTTGGTAGAAGATGGCCTGCCCCACCACTTGCCCGGCGGTCACTTCGCCTTCTATGTCGTCGAAGGTGAAGGTTTGCTCTATTTCGCCGTCGAAGGCGAAAACGTCTACGGCGGCGGCCGGGTCGGCGAAGGTGACGGGCACTGTCTTGTCGATCCAGGCGGCCAGCGGCGCGTAGGCCACCACCGGCACGGTGGCCGTCTCGCCGCTCAGGGTGGCGGTAGTGGTGGTGTTCGACTGGGCCAGCGTGTAGGAAACGATGTGGGAGGAGTACCAGTCGTAGAGGTTCACCACGTCGTCGAAGCGCTGTTCTTCCGAAGCGGAATCCAGCACGATGCCCAAAAGCAGCGTGTCCGGCTTCTGGCAGGCGCCGGCAAAGCAGGGGCCTGCCGCCGAGGTGTAGCCGGTTTTGATGCCGCAGGCCCCTTCGTACACCCCCAGCAGCAAATCGGTGCTCTGGAGGGTGATGGTGGCTGGGGAGCCGTTGCGGGTGACGGCCACGTTGGCCGTGGCCTGGTCCACCGCGGTGCGGAAGGTTTCGTTTTTCATGGCCGCTTGGCACAGAAGGGCCACGTCGCGAGCGCTGCAGTGCATCTCGTCAGAGAAGTCCCCCATGTCAAGCCCATGGGGATTGGCGAAAACCGATTCGGTCATGCCCAGCTGCTGCGCCTTTTCGTTCATGGCGTTCACGAAGGCGGCGAAGGGCGTGCCCTCGTCGCTGTTGGCGGACCCGTCCGCCCCTCCTGCCGCTGCGCCGTTTTGCAGCAGCACCCCCCCCACTGATTCGGCGATGGCCACTGCGGCGTCGTTGCCCGAGGGCACCAGCAAGGCGCTCAAGGCTTGGTCGAGCGTCATCACGTCCCCCGCTTGCAGCCCAGCGGTAGACTCCCCCACCGAGGCGGCGTAGCGGCT
>ERZ777306.4874-NODE-4874-length-11559-cov-4.325191_pt1 | contig 11559 bp, 10 predicted proteins | sample MGYA00374966_ERZ777306 | MGnify/ENA primary metagenome ERZ777306 (study PRJEB29329, sample SAMN06343882) | mouse gut metagenome | isolation source: Mouse cecum | place: Austria: Vienna | collected 2014-11-15 ...
AAGCATGCTCTATGAACTTGTTCAAGAGTGGGGATAGCAAGTATAGTATCACATAGCTTATAACGAACCATCCCGACTTGTTCAGAATAAAAATCTGATACAGACGCCCGAATGAGAACGGTTCCTTACCGACAGCTATCAGAACGATATAGATGCCGGTCGCGAAATAGAAGACCTGAAAAAGGAACCCGCACAATCCTTTGACGCTCGGCCTGATAGTAAACCACCCCGATATCATTATGAAGAGGTTCACGCAGAAAAGCGACAATGTCTCAAAACCGACACGGGAAAGCGACCCAAGGAAATTGTCGCCAATCTCTTCCGCCGTGGGCGCCCCGATGCTCAGGAAGTTGGCGTGTACCATAAGCACCATCGTCATCGCGATTATGCGAAGCACCTCGAAATTGCTCTGGCGGGGACCGGCTGTAATCGACTGAATTGCCATAATCAGATTTCCGAATTAAATTCTGAAATTAAGTGTTCCCTGCCCCCCAGCGCGAATTTATACGGCTCGTTCCCTCTCGTGAAGTCGACAAGGTCATAACGGCCGTTCGCGATTGCGTCTTCTATGAAATTGAACAGCAACAGAATTCCGGGAGAATATTTGGCGTATTTCGGATTCGTGCTGACTCCCATCAATACGATACTCCGCATATCCGGGGAAACTCCGTAATTAAAGGACGCGCACAATTCGCCATCCGGTGTCTTCGCCGTCATGAATTTCGAACGGATATCGTGGGTAAAGGGCGCGTAATCGGCGAATCTGTACCTTCCCCTTCTGAGTATTTTGGTGGATATGAAGTTTATGACACGCCATTTCAGGTTTTTCCCTTCCCACTGGTTCTTTTTGTCGACTCTGACCGTCCGATACTCTATGAATTGTTTCAGATCAACCTCGCTGTCATCAAAATCAAACAGAAGCTCTATGCCGTCCTTGCGAAGGCGGTTGTTGGCAGTCCTGATATTCTGCCGGGAACTTTTCGAAAGTCTCCCCTTGTAATCGTCGAAACCAGTCCCTCTGACCGACAGGGAGACACATATTTGGGAGGATAGTGGCTTATTGCCGGAGGATTCCAGGTAGTCGAAAAGCCGGGAACCGTTCTGTATGTTCTCGAAATGAAAATTCGACAGCCCGAATTTTTCTTTCAAAGAGCCAAGCATCAGACCGACCGCAGCCTCGTCAAAATCCTTATAGATGAAATTCAGATAATCAGACCATCCGTAATTGCCGAATAAGTGAAATCCTTTTTGGTTATACTTGCCGAATTGTTTTTTGACAATCCAGAGGGGGGCTATCAGAATTACCTCACCAGCACGTTCTACCGACGCGAATCCGATCTCGAAACACCGGTGCCTCCTCTCCTTGTTAAGATTCCAAAGCATCTCATTCCAGTCGTAGGTCTGGAAATAAGTCATATCGCCCCCTATTTCCAAAGCCTTCCATGCATCTTTCAGGCTGGGGAATTCAGAGATTCCGTAATATCTGAAACATAAGTCCGCCATCCGGTCAATTGTTTTTCAATCCGATAATCCGTTTGAGCTTGTCCGCTATCCGTATGCCGAAAAACGGACGGTCGCGCCGGGCGTCCGTCGCCATTACCGTCTTGCCTAGGAACTTAGCGTAGTTCAACTGATGCCCCCCATCCTTATAGAAGGAATCGGATGACGGAAGCACATGCTCCTTCAAAAGAGTTTCCCTATATCGTTCAGGCGAAAGATCGGTAATCTCCATTATGTTTACCTGGCCGCCGTATTTCTCCGAGCAATCCTGCGTAGGCCTGAACAGCCGCCCGTCCGCCTCGATCAACGCTCCGGCGTTCCTGCCGAATTTCATACTGTGGCATATCGGGGACGAGGGATGAAGCCTATACGGCCCTCTTAACGCGGAGGATGCATAAAGCAAGAGCCGGTATCCTTCCGAGTCAAGAATGGATGTGAACAGATAATATGTGCCGTCTTTTTTATACAGCACATTGTCGGCGAAATCGAAAATGATGCCGTCGTCCTTCGTTTCGCGACGCAGGAGGACCGAATCCTGCCTGAAATCCGCCAGGTCGTCGCCTGCGGCCTTGTACAGCCTGACCTCCCCGCCCCAGCCGGTCTCGGGAATCATATATACAGCCCCGTCGTCTTCAAACACATACGGAAAAGAGAAGTGCAGGTCATCCTCCTTTGAAATCCTTACTGGCCGCGTCCAGTTTTTCAAGTCGTCGGTCGAAACCATCATGATACGGCCCCCCGGCTTTCTGAACGTCGTCTCCTCGTAGAAAAGGTACAGCCTGCCGTTATGCGCGAAAAGGAAAGGGTCGGCGTTTATGACCTTCGGATCGCGTATATCGAGCGGAGATCCCGCATCCTGCCGCCTTATAGTCTTACGTCCTGCGAAATCAAACTCCGAGCCGACTATCGAGACCTCGATTCCGAAACACTCGTATTTTTCGAATACATCACCTATCATTACTTCGAATACAATCGTTCTTTCAAGACTTCGTCCAGGTCAACGCGAGGGTAAACTTCAAGCATTCCACCGCGGGTGGCGTTGAAAATCCTTACCCCGAGTTTGTCTGCCATCCGTTTGGCGCGTTTATGATCTTCTATCATAGTATAATACAGATAATCCGCCTGGGGAATAGGGCCTCTGTAATTATACGATAATTTTGACGAATGAATATTATTCCCATTATAATTGCAGTCGCACCCCAGGAGATAAATTTCTCTAAACCCCATATAGACACAAAGCTGCAAAATCACAAAAGTTATATTTCCCCCCATGTATACTTTTTTTGATATATCTTTCGAGAACCCGTGCCTTTGTAAGGCGCGTGGGAACACTCGGCGTATTTCATCATCCATCACATAACTGACTCGGACCGGGAGAGGATAAGATGTAGCGGAATCCCAACAAATATCTTTGTGATTGTAAAACGAGCATTTTAAATTCGTATTCAACAATCGCGACTTAATTCCCTCAAACACATTACCATCGCAAATAGCATAATAATCCGGACGCCATTCCGTGAAATCAAACAACTTTATCCCGCTATTGCATGCCCAGCATATCTCTCCTTTGAGCTTATTGACATCTTCAATCGTGAGACTCGGCCCCGTCGCCACAATAAAGCATCTCTCACCTTTATGGATATTCTTAAATTTTCGCAGTTTGCCAAAGAGTTCTGGATGCTGTGGGACAAATTTATGAATATAGTTGTAGATATCCACTCCTTGCCGTCTTAGCACGTTAAATGCCCCGCGATAAGGTCTGCTTTTTGTTTTAATCCAATTAATCATTCTTCACAATGCGATATATTCAAGAATATCAGAAGGATAATTGACTTGAATCCAATCATTCTTTATATCGTCAGACTTGAATCCATACCCCCAGGTTACCCCGATGAAATCCATATCAAGAGCTCTTGCCGCACCCAAATCATGCATCGTATCTCCGATCATCACTCCATTTGGAATCTGGCAGCCTAACTCTCGCACGCATTCACAAATAATATCTGTTTTTGTCATAACGCCATTCATGTCCGCGCCTCGCATAGTCTGGAATGAGACATCAAGCCCGAAATGGCGTATTAGTTTCAGCGCGTAATCTTCTCTTTTATATGTCGCTATCCCCAAGAGAAAACCTCGTCTGTTTAATTCTTGTAAAAGATTTATGATACCGGGATAAACCTCCGCAAGAAATAATGCGTCTTCCTTGTAATAATCTCTAAAAATTTTCGCAGCATCAAGCGCCGCATTATCGTTCAGGTTCAGCAGATGCTTGAATGAATGTTGAATCGGAGGCCCGATAAATTGGGATAATGAAACTCCGCCGGGAAGCGTCTCTCCAATTTCACGCAATGTATATTCTATGCTCGTCTCTATGCCTCTTGAAGTATTTAAGAGGCAGCCGTCCAAGTCGAATAATATAAATTTTTTATTTCGAAATGACATACTGGGTTGAAGTAACAAAGTGAATTTCGATTTCCTTTGACATCTGCGTCAGAGCTCTAGAAATGATATTGTTATAATCTATAATATTTAGATTATTAAACGACAGTCCTTCTTCAAAATAATTCGGCCCCGATTGCCGAAATCCGTCAAAGCCGACGAGTTCGACAGACTTAACCCCTAAGGAAACGAGGCAACGCAGAATCAGCAACAACGAATTATCCTTACATCTTTCATCGGGATAGACCAAAGATGCATAATTCAGTAACATGCATGGCTCACCAGCGATTGGAGATATATTAGAGGTCAGCACAACGGGTTGCTTATTCTTCCCCCGGTCCGTGCCATCGACAAACTGCGTGTAACGTTTCGCATTACTTATAAATACCGCGTCACACATTATGTCCTTAGGGGCAAAATTCACTCCTATCACGGCATCATCGTTGCTTTTTTTATACATCTTTACATACCCGTGATAGGAGGTTCCCGGACCTATGAGCATAATCCGTTTTTTGCCCACAAGCATTTTTTCAAAAAAACGCACCGTGGCATAATCATTTATCTCATTACTCTGATATTGAGTATATGCGTTTTCTATCCAAAATTTATCATATAACAATTTCTTGTCAGTTGGAATTGATGATAAGATGTCATTGATAGATGAAATCGACAGAGTCTTTTTCTGGAGCAGAAACTGGACATAATTTGGATGGCATGCCTGCATAGCGGATATATAGAAATCGAGCTTATATCCCCAAAAATGCTTCATATAGATCGGCATGACATTGGTATCGATGATTTCCAATATCTCGGAAAGATTGTAATTCTTACCATACTCAGCATTCAACTGCATGGCCAATAATTCCGTCGGGCAATTACCGGCACTTTTCCCCATCCCGTATACAGTTGAATCCGCCACTAACAATCGGTCCGAATCTTTCCCGATAAATTTGAGTGTATTGCTGAATCCTAACTGAAAGTTATTATGCTCATGATAGCCGATACTGATATCCTTATCAAGATTATTGTCAATAAGATAGAAATATCTAGCCATCGTCTTATTATTAAGCAGCCCGTAAGTGTCAACAATGGAAAATGCGAACGGCTTGATTTCATTTATCTGTTCCACATATTCAAGCATTTCCGCATCGGTATATGCGGTTATCGATATAGCCTGTATGAACAGTTTATAGCCCTTGTCTTTTATAGCGCGACAGAAAGGAAGCGCCTGAGCGATCTTTTCTTTCTTGAAAATAACCCTTATCCCGTCAATAAACGATTCGGAAGCCGGCGCTATATTATCAATAGAGCAAGTACCAAAGTCTATCATGGCGACCGGTATGGCTTGCTTTTTCTCGACCCCGGCATACACACGGTCAAGAGCCGCCGTATTTGGAAATATAGACCTGTTTAGGTCTTCCGGTCTTCTTTCGTCAAGGAATCCGACTTCGATATACTCCACCCCGGCCGTGTCTAAACGACGATAAATTGATGTTATGACGTTATGCCCAAACGCCCAGTCATTGACATACCCCCCATCTCGAAGAGTGCAATCGAGTATCTGAATGTTCTTCCTCATCTGTTTTTCATCATTTCGCGGACCTTCTCCAAATCCCTCGGCGTGTCTACCGAGAGAGAATCAGATTCGACCAGTGAATATTTGATATGTATCTTGTTTTCAAGAAATCTCTGCAAGGTAACGTCCTCTATCGTTTCCAAGAAACCTTTTGGCGTAGATACAAAGAAGTCTAATGCGGCCCTATTATAACATTCAACCCCGACCACCTTTTTGTACTTAAACAAAACAGTTTTATATGGGAACGGCACTATCGAACGGCTCAGTAAAATACACTCTTCCTTCTCATTTGTGACGATTTTGATGTTAGCCGGATCAACAACCTCAGCAGGATCGGACATGTACCGACATAACCCTCCGACGTAAGGATTGTCTTTTATCACAACATCGTTACCCGGTAAGATTTTTTCTATCACTTCCGGCTTTATCAGCGGCTCATCACCACACACTACCACATAATAATCCGCCTTGATTTTTTCACTTATTTCATGCACACGACTGACATGGGTATTATGCTTGTCCGAGGTCATGAGAACCTTGATGTCAAATTTGTCGCATACATCCATGATTTCATCACTATCAGTCGCAACTATCACATCATCAAATTGGGAAACTTTCTTCACCTGCTGATATACCCACCATATCATTGGCTTTCCACTGATATCCGCCAATGGTTTCCCTGGAAAACGACTTGATTTGAAACGGGCTGGTATTACCGCTATTATTTTCATACAATGTTTATTTGTGGATTTTACTCAATACTTTTTCTCTTACCATCTGCTTGGTTGCCTGGTTCATTCCAAACAGCCATAGATTCGCCACAGTGCAAACCACGCTCAACGTGCAAACGACTATGAACCTCAGGAACCCCTCGGGCATCTGTGACTGTACCAGCCATGGTATGATGGCGCTGGCACCGATCAACAACAGGTTTTTGAGAAATATAGTGTTGAAATATCTCAGTCCCGGAAATCCGACGAATCTGGATAACAATATCAGATTGATGATAAATGACAATAACGGCGGTATGTTTACCGCCCAATATGCCATAGCTGGAGACCAACCAAGCCAAAGAACGAGATATACCAGCGGAAGAGACAGAATATATGTCGGGACTGCGAAAATATTGATTTCCCGGACACGCCCTATGGCTTCAAGCCCCTTCTCTACCATATTGCTGCTTCGTCCGATCACACTGCATATTAATGTTATTTTTATAAATGTACAGGTATAAGGGGGGACGTCACCACCAAGCCATAGATTCACGACATAATCTATCTCCAACAATACCGGAACCGTGACGATGGCCATAAGGAACAGAGTGTATTGGGTAACATTGAAAATCAAGCGCTTGAATCGTTCCATTTCGCCCGAGCCATAGAATTTTACCAATTGAGGTTGAGCTGCTACCAGAAAGCCCGTGACAAGTGACGCGATCGCGAAATTGACAGTACCCGCAAGACCGCGTGCCGCATTCATCACCGTGTTGAAGAATATATTAAGGATAACCGAAATACCCTGGGTGTTGACGACCGTCATCACATGGCCAAAAGCTCCCCAGCCAGAGAAACGCATCATCTCCTTCATAAGAGGCTTGTCTATCTGTAAAGAATTTGTACATTCCGGAAATTTCTTCAAACAGTAAAGCCGGTATATCAAGGTAGTGGAACAAGTAACCGCAAGATTGAGCCACGCGTAGACAATGAGTTTGTCGCCAGGCAGCATCACTAAAAGATATATGACAGCCAATTTAGCGATGATGTCGTAAAGGCTCATAGCCGCATACACCCTGAAATTCTCATGCGCCGTCACACATGCCATAAAAGGCGTTTGAATCACCCCCAGGAACGTCGCCACAACCGATAACTGAAAGACCCACATCGCCGCGTCCATTCGGTCTGCCGCAATGTTCAAATCTGTCTTAAAAAACCATAACCCGCCGGTTTCAAGCGCGATGACTATTATAGCTGCTATAACAATATGAAGGGTTACAGCAGTCGAAAATGTCTGTTTCAACTTCTCCGGGCTGCCTTTTCCTATGTAAAGCGCGAGGAATCTTCGCGTACCGGAAGACAATATGCTGTTGAGTACAGCGAAACCTGCGACAAATCCCCCCACAAGAGTATAAATACCATAGTCAGAAGCACCCAGCTTGTCAAGCACGATTCGGGTGGTGAAAAAGGCCAAAGCCATTATCACCAACTGACGCAGATACAGATAAACTGTGTTTTGGGCTATTCTTTTGTCACTATCTTCCATATCACGACTTCAAACAATCAAGGAGGTAGGCCTGAGAGCGCTCGCTCTCTTTTTGAAGACGGGCGGCAACCACTTCCCAATCAGTTTTACCGGATACCGGACGATTATGGCTTTGGGCAAAATTGACGTCCAATATATGCCCATCCATACCAACACTTTCCAGCAGATCGGTCACACGGCTCCCTCTTTTACTTGAAGGATCAATATATGTGTAAAAATCCGTCCCCATGATAATGGAGAATACCGTGCAATGGAAAGAGTCGGTTATGACCAGACCGGCATTAGCGATGTAACCCAAAAAATCAGCCGGTCCGCCATCATTTACAACTACGCACTCTTCACAAGACGTTCGTATCTGATCCATACCGAACAGCACCAATCTCTTTCCGCTCTCGGCAGCAAGCCGCAGCCCGTAATCAACGAAACGAGAATCACGTTCGAGAGTAAATACAAGGATATAACCCTTGTGCGGCGGTACATTCATAATCGAACGCCAATATTCAGGAGCGAGTAAAAAAGTAGGGTCGCATACACGGGCTATTTCTCTTTTGGTTAATTGAGCCAGCAGTTCGCAACCCTGGCGTTCGCGCACGGATATACGGTCATATCCTTTAAGCCATCTCCGGAAATCCCGCCGTTCCTGATGTGTAAGCTCCGTTATGCCCACACTTGACGCATATGAGATTTTTCGTTTACCTTTTGGCACGAAGCCAAGAAAATATGGCTCCACGCAATATGACTGCTCTGGATTCCAAACTTGGTCGCTGCCAGTAATATAAATATCATAAACAGGAGGATTGGCATACAAATAGTCAATACATCTGTAAGCCTTGGAAAGACGTATATGCGAATTGAACAGAGCCATTTTGCGTTCGGCATCAATAAGGCTGGCGCTCTTTTCTATTTTGGATACATTGTGTGAAGCATCATCAGGGCGGCAACAGGACAGGTTCAAAAATCGCCTTACTTTCCGTTTCAGCCACTGAGCCCTTGTTTCTTCCCGATGCGCATACGGACGGAAACGTTTTGACGGCACATAATCCGCAAACGACGGACGGTATAAGTCTATAATCTCCACTTCATAACCTTGCGTCTCCAGAAATTTGTAGAGTGCGAACGATTGGAGACATGCTCCGTAGTTCGGCGAATTATGAATGGTAATGATTCCTATGCTTGTCATCTGCTGATGAGTCTAAGAACTTTACGGACGGCCCGCCGCGGAAACGACAAAAGAGTGTTCACTCTTTCATCGCGCTTCTGAATGGCAAGCACCATGGCCATAGTCTTTTCAAAATCACCACAATAGCGTCGGATATATTTCGCAAAATCGCGTTGCTGCTTGCTCCGGGAGGATGGAGATGTGAGTCTCGCATCTCCGCTGACTGATTCCATGACAGGGCGCTCCTCGGCAAATATCCTTTGCTTGCCGATAAGTTCTCCTATAACATCCAATCCTTTGGGCGTATGGACAAGGATTGCAGACACCTCTTCTTCCGCATAGTCGCACGGCGTAATACTGCCAAGGCCGTGGAAATCGCCAAGCGTTATGTCAGAAACTCGTTCTGGCTTGGAATAGCGGCAGTTATAACAATTTTCGCGATATGCGATCTCGCGGTGAAATGCGATATTGTATGTGTCACCCATGCTGCTCCGCTTGGAATAGAATATTTTCCCTTTCTCATCATAAAGAGTGAAAAAGTAATTTGCCGTTCCTTTTTCCGGAGCTCTGAACGACATACGGGCGGCTCTAATCCCAGATTTCTTCTCCAATGCCTCTATATGTTGCTGTAAAAATTTGTCGGGTACAGCTCCATGACACACAATGTCAACAAGCAAAAGACGCGGATGATTGCCAAACAAATTCCGAGCGGCTGCAATCTGGCATGGCAGACCTATCATCACAACTTCTCGGCCTTGGCGGAGAAAACGCGGAATATCCCGAAAGGCCCCATACGCCTCGCTGAACACATACTTTGAGTTCTTGAACGGCTCTATTTCCCGCGCCGTGACGGCTATTTTATGACTTACCGTCCAATCGGAATTCATAGAGGCACCTACGCAGATGCCACCTTTTCCAATGTAATGCTCATAGATGGCGTGGGCGATACCTCCCGACGCGCATGCTCGACGATCCACCTCATCCATAGTCCGTGCCGCATAACATTTCGTAGGGGACTTCAATCCGGACTCCGAATTAATCGGAGGGCAAACCTTCTCACATCCGCCGCACTCAACGCACAAACCTGTGTCAATCGTAGGATGTATAGCACCCGAAACTCCTTTCGGAGCCATCGAGATACACCCCCTTGGACAGCGGACACTGCAAGCGCCACAACCCGTGCACTCATCATATGATGCTAAACGCGGCATATTTTTTTGATGCGAATTTCCTGTCCGAGGAGCAAAAAGGAAAGGATACGGCTCTGCCTCACGACATAACCTATTCCCATACAGAAATAACATATCGCTATGGCAATCGCCACAGTGATAAGCAATAAGGCGAAATTGTTCCCACTACCATACAGTGCGGCATATACATTATCAAGATGTATGCACCGGAACAAGAAGAACTGTGCCATATAAATTACTAAAGTATTCTCTCCGATGCGACAGAGCCAGTTAGTTCTGGTTTTGCCTTGATCCGATTCTGTATGATATATTATAGACATCAAGCACACCAACCATACTATGAAGTCTAACACAAAAAATCTAACTAACAAATCATTAAGCACATCACGGCTCCACAAAACATAAAACGGGATAAGCAGAACCGTCGTAACCGCCATCACCTGGTCGCGGTAATCATATATTTTTTCAAGCAATCCGTATTTCTTTATCAATGCTCCGAAGAAAAAATAAATGAAATAGTCATTAAAGAACCAGTATCCCCCCGTTAATGCCACTCCCTCCGGTAAGAACTTTCCACTATACCTCACGATAAAGGCAACGGACAGTATCAACAACGAGTCCGTAACTATATTGCTATAACGCCCCGCCTTTTTACAGATAACATAAAACACATAAAACGCCACTTTTAATTCAACCAGCACAAGGAGATACCAATATCCAAAATGGTACATTTGAATTAGAAAGTCAACATATGACGCTGATCTGTATAGGGAGATCAACCCACCCCAACAAAAGAAGGGAACAAATAGATTCAGCAGTTTCCGCCCATAAGCAATAATCCCCACAGGCTTATAGCTCACAACCAATCCATTCAGGCAGAAAAACAATGGCATATTAACCAAAACGATATGACGGATGAATTCATTTTCATCCCCCAGTCCGCAGAAGAGAATCAGATGCCCACAGACTACCATTATCATGGCAATCCCTTTCAACGCGTCAATATATCCTATCCTTCCGGTCATATCATCGCTACCAGTTTATCCCATTTATCCATTGTCGCGGATTTGCTGAACCGTCCGGCGGAAAGCAGTGCGTTTCCCTGCATGGCCCGGAGCCGGCGCGGGTCAGCTATCAGCGAAACCACATGCCTGGCCATTGATTTGACATCGCCGTTAGGAACAAGGTATCCGTTATAGCAGTGCTCGACAATCTCATGGAACACGGGGCTTGAGTCCATCACGACTGGCACAGCGCCCCGTTGGAGCCCTTCCGTCAAAGTCAGGCCCCAGCCTTCGGCACTCGACGCGAGCATCAGGATCGACGCTTCCCGGTAATATGGTTCGGGAGACTGTTGCCCGAAGAATTCCACATCGGGCAACCAGTTCTCTGCCACAAATCGTTTATAGCGTTCAAGATCCGGGCCGTCGCCCACG
>ERZ777306.4876-NODE-4876-length-11556-cov-3.685071_pt1 | contig 11556 bp, 14 predicted proteins | sample MGYA00374966_ERZ777306 | MGnify/ENA primary metagenome ERZ777306 (study PRJEB29329, sample SAMN06343882) | mouse gut metagenome | isolation source: Mouse cecum | place: Austria: Vienna | collected 2014-11-15 ...
ATGATAAAATCATTCTGGATCCGGGAGTAGGCTTTGGCAAAACCTACGAAATGAATCTGGAAACCATTCATTATATGGAGCGTTTTCATTCCCTTGGCTATCCCATGCTTCTGGGAACCTCAAGAAAATCCGTTATCGGTTTAACTCTGGATTTACCGGCAGATCAGCGGGAGGAAGGAACCCTGGTAACCACAGTTATGGCCGTAATGAAAAAATATTCCTTTGTACGGGTACACGATGTAAAAGCTAACAGGCGGGCCATTCAGATGACAAAGGCGATCTTGGCAGCAGGCTCGGAGGAATTTTAGAATACTGATCTGCGTAAATATTATATTTTATATAACTTTGTACATGAGCAAAGTGAAAGGAATGAATCATAATATGGATCGGATACACATTAAAAATCTGGAGATATTTGCAAAGCACGGTGTATTTCCGGAGGAAAATGTTCTGGGGCAGAAGTTTGTAGTTTCAGCAACTCTTTACACCTCCACCCGGGAAGCGGGACAAAAGGATGATCTGACGAAATCCATTCATTACGGAGAAGTCAGCCACTTTATCTGCAGATTTCTGAAAGAACATACCTATAAGCTTCTGGAGACGGCGGCGGAAAAACTGGCGGAAGAGCTGCTGCTTCAGACAGAGCATCTGGAGCGTGTCCGTCTGGAGATAAAAAAGCCCTGGGCGCCCGTAGGATTGCCCTTAGAGACGGTTTCCGTTGAGATTGAACGGAGCTGGCACACGGTTTATATTGCACTTGGCTCCAATATGGGAGACAAAAAAGCCCATTTGGATATGGGAGTGGAGGGCCTGCAAAAGACAAGGGGTTGTCAGGTTCTGGCGGTATCCGATTATCTGATCACAGAGCCCTACGGCGTAGTGGATCAGGATGAATTTCTGAATGGCGCCATGAAGCTGCGTACGCTTCTGACACCTCATGAGCTTTTGGAACGGCTTCACGAGATTGAAAAGGAAGCAAAACGGGAACGGATGATTCATTGGGGGCCACGGACCTTAGATCTGGATATTCTGCTCTATGACGATCTGATTGTGGACGAGGAAGAGCTTCATATTCCCCATATTGAGATGTACAAACGTGATTTTGTGCTGGAGCCCCTTTGCCAGATTGCCCCTTATGTACGGCATCCTGTTTATCAGAGAACTGTGCAGGAATTGCTGGAGGCTTTGAAAAATAAATAATTTATATAAAACCAATTACAAAATGGAAGAGAGAGGAAAAAGTCATGAAAGTATTGCTGCAGCTTTACACCGCATGGTTTAAAATGGGCCTTTTTACCTTTGGCGGCGGCTATGCCATGCTGCCTATGATACAAAAAGAGGTTATCGAAAAGTATCATTGGGCCACTGAGGATGAAATCATGGACTATTATGCCATCGGGCAATGCACACCGGGAATCATAGCAGTCAATACGGCTACTTTTGTAGGATATTATCAAAAGGGAATCCTTGGAGGAATCGTAGCTACACTTGGGGTAGTGAGCCCGTCCGTAATCATCATAGGCCTCATCGCTTCCCTGATATCCAATTTTGCAGAGCTTGAGGTGGTGCAGCATGCGTTGATGGGTATCAACGTAGCAGTCTGTATGCTGATGATTCAGGCCATCGCCAACCTGTGGAAAAAAAGCATCAAAAATATAGCGGCATTCTGTATATTTGCATTAGCGCTCATCCTGTCCCTTTTGACCGGCATATCGACCGTATGGCTGGTAATTCTGGCAGGAATACTCGGTGTAATCTTAAGCAAAGCGGGGTGGCTTAAAGGATGAATAAAATATGGCTGTTAATCCTGGAATTTATGAAAACAGGCTTATTTGCCGTGGGAGGAGGTCTTGCAACCATCCCTTTTCTTAATGAAATGGGAGTAAAATACGGCTGGTTTACCATGGACACCCTTTCAACTATGATAGCAGTATCCGAATCCACTCCGGGTCCCATTGGAATCAATATGGCAACCTATGTAGGCTATACCGTAGCGGGAGCAGGAGGCGCAATGTTTGCCACATTGGGTCTGGTAGCTCCCAGTATTGTTGTCATCTGCATCATAGCAAACTACTTCCAGAAATTCAAAAATGCGAAAATCGTACAGATGATTTTCGCAGGCCTTAAACCGGCAGTAGTGGCTTTTATTGCTGCCGCCTGCCTGAACTTGTTCATATCCACATTGCTCCGCGCAGAGGCAGGGATAAGTGGAGGAGCTGCGGAATTTTTTAACTGGAAATGCATTTTGCTTCTGGCGGTCTTGCTTGCTTTTAAAAAGAAATTCCCCAAGGTACACCCCATAGCGTTTATCGTTGCGGCGGCAGCAGCAGGAATTGTCTTTTCCTTTTAAATCAAATATGCTATACTAATACCGCATCTTTCATACTAAAAATCACGGAGCACATACATGATCATAGAAACATTTTCAGAACAGGAAACCCGAACATTAGGTGAACGGTTATCAGCCAAAGCAAAGCCGGGAAGCATCTATACCCTGACCGGTGATCTGGGGGTAGGCAAAACCGTATTTACGCAAGGCTTTGCGAAAGGTCTTGGCATCGATGAGCCGGTAAACAGTCCGACTTTCACTATTATTCAGGAATATGAGGATGGCCGCCTGCCTTTTTACCATTTTGACGTATACCGCATCGGTAATATAGACGAGATGGAAGAGATCGGGTACGAGGATTACTTTTACGGAAAAGGCGTCTGCCTCATCGAGTGGGCCAACCTGATTGAAGAAATCCTGCCGGGGGAACGGCTTGCCATAACCATAGAAAAAGATTTGAACCGGGGCTTTGACTATCGGAAGATTACAGTGGAGGGGATGGAATGAAAGTATTAGCGCTGGACAGTTCGGGCCTTGTGGCGTCCGTGGCTGTGGTGGAGGATGACGGTGTAAACAGCAATCTTCTTGCAGAGTACACAGTCAACTATAAAAAAACACATTCCCAAACGCTTCTCCCTATGCTGGATGAAATTGCTTCTATGACAGAGCTGGATCTGAACACCTTAGATGCCATTGCGGTGGCGGCCGGCCCAGGCTCCTTTACAGGACTTCGAATTGGCTCGGCTACAGCCAAAGGGCTGGGACTTGCACTTGATAAGCCCCTGGTACACATTCCAACCGTAGATGCACTGGCTTACAACCTGTATGGAACAGACCGAATCATCTGTCCCTTAATGGATGCCAGAAGAAATCAGGTCTACACAGGGATTTATGAATTCAAAAATAACCGTCTGCATGTTCTGGAGCCTCAGATGGCAGTAAGTATCAAGGAAATAGCGGAAAAGCTCTGCGCCCTGGGACGGGAAGTTGTCTTCCTGGGAGACGGAGTACCCGTATACAGGCATTGTCTGACAGAGGTACTGATGGCAGGACAGAGGTTCTCCTTTGCTCCGGCCCATTTAAGCCGCCAGCGGGCAGGAGCCGTAGGAATGCTTGCCATCCAGTATGTCCGGGGAGGCCGGACAGAAACGGCGATGGAGCATAGCCCCGACTATCTGCGGCTGCCTCAGGCGGAGCGGGAGAGAGCAGAAAAGGAAGCAAAGAGCCATGAGTAAGCTTATCGTCCGCCGGATGGAAGAAAAGGACATTCCACAGGTATACGCCATAGAAAAAGAGACATTTTCCATGCCATGGTCAAAGAAAGCCTTTGAAGAGAGTATTTCCTATTATCATACCCTGTTTCTGGTGGCGGAACTGGATGGTGAGATAGCAGGCTACTGCGGTTGTTACCAGAGTCTTGAGGAAGCGGAGATAACCAACATAGCAGTAAAAAGGCAGCTTCGAGGCCATGGAATCGGCAGGAGGCTTTTGGAGGAATTGATGCGCACCGGAAAAGAGCAAGGGGCTTTCGCCTACACTCTGGAAGTGCGTGTAAGCAACCAGGCGGCCATACATTTATATGAAAAGATGGGATTTGCCTCCTTTGGCATTCGTAAAAATTTTTATGAAAAACCAAAAGAAGATGCCATGATCATGTGGCGGCATTGGGAAATATAAGGTATCCTTTTATGTCCAAAACAAGGGCAAGTTAAGGAAACACCCTACGGGCATCCCTTTATGCCCAAAACAAGGGCAGAACAAGGAAACACCCTACGGGCATCCCTTTATGCCCAAAACATGGGCAAATTAAGGAAACTTGTGGCTGTAAGCAATTCCCACTATCTGTACATGCGGTTCTTATGTAAAATAGAGTTGCAGCAAGCAAATAAACACTCTTAAAAGCTTATATCATCTAAGCTTATGAGAACAATCGGGACAGATAGGGAGGACAAGTACTATGCGTGAATATAAAAAAGAAGAAACAAAGACCCTGGAGCGAATCATCTGCAACGGATGCGGCAGGATAATAGCCGTAAAGCATGGAATGCCCATGGAGGGGGTACTCCAGGTGCAGCAGGTATGGGAATACATGTCGGGCAAAGACGGCGAGGTAGACAGCTTTGACCTGTGCGAAGCATGCTACGACCGAATGACAGAGCAATTCCGGATTCCTCTTACAAAAACAGAAGTAATAGAACTCGTATAATTTAAAAGCAATTCAAAAGCCAGGGGCTGTCGTAAAGTAAGGCAGCAGGCATTTCCGATATCCAGTGTCCGGCTTTTGGTGAACAGCGATCTGGCTCTGGCGAACATTGCTCAAAGACAACATCAGGCAACGCCTGACAAAGCAAGTAAGGCAATGTTCGACAGAGACAGACGGATGTACACCAAACGTCCGAACACAGGATATGGAAATGACAGATGTCTTATTTTACGACAGCCCCGTACGGCACCCAAAAAGTGGAGATAAAAAACAAATGTTAGATGTATGCTTACTAGGAAGCGGCGGAATGATGCCATTACCATACCGCTGGCTTACAGCGTTAATGACCAGATACAACGGAAGCAGCCTTTTAATTGACTGCGGAGAGGGCACCCAGATAGCCATAAAAGAAAAGGGATGGAGCTTTAAACCCATTGATATTATCTGCTTCACCCATTTTCATGGGGATCACATCAGCGGCCTGCCGGGGCTTCTTTTAACCATGGGAAATGCGGAACGCACGGAGCCCCTGACGCTGATTGGACCAAAGGGTCTGGAGCGAGTGGTAAATGCTCTGCGGGTCATTGCTCCGGAGCTGCCATTCCCTATTCGGTTTATTGAGCTTGCTCAGGCAGAGGAAGAGCTGTGCTTAGGCGGATACCGCATCAAGGCATTTCGGGTAAATCACAACATTACCTGCTATGGCTATTCCCTGGAGATCGACCGTGCCGGAAAGTTTCAGTTGGAACAGGCCATAGAGCGTCAGATTCCCAAGCATTTCTGGAATAAGCTGCAAAAGGGTGAGACTGTTACCGCAGAGGATGGGACGGTCTACACACCGGACATGGTAATGGGAGCTCCCAGAAAGGGAATCAAGCTGGTGTATTGTACCGACACCCGCCCCACTCCATCCATTGCGGCCAATGCAAAGCATGCGGATCTCTTTATCTGCGAGGGCATGTACGGAGAGAAGGGAAAAGAAGCCAAGGCGGCATCGTATAAGCATATGACCTTTTACGAGGCGGCAAAATTGGCAAGAGAAGCAGAAGTAAAGGCTCTCTGGCTGACCCATTACAGCCCGTCCCTTAACCGGCCGGAGGAATATATGGATGAGGTGCGCCGGATTTTTCCAAAGGCGGAAGCGGGAAAGGATCGGAAATCCATAGAGCTGGATTTTGAGGAAGAGTAAAGAAAACGGCGATAATTTGTATCCCCCTGCATAAGCAGAGCGGAGCTGTAAGAAAGAGCTTACGTAGGGTGGAATGGAGATTAATATGAGCGAACAAAAAGATATTTATATTCTGGCAATTGAGAGCTCCTGTGATGAAACGGCCGCTTCGGTAGTGAAGAATGGCCGCTGTGTGCTGTCCAATGTGATTTCCTCACAGATTGAGCTTCATAAGCTTTACGGCGGCGTGGTGCCGGAGATTGCATCCAGAAAGCATATTGAGAAAATCAATCAGGTGATTCAGGAAGCCTTGGATCAGGCACAGGTTACCCTGGATGATCTGGATGCCATCGGCGTAACTTATGGACCGGGATTGGTGGGAGCTCTTTTGGTGGGGGTGGCTGAGGCCAAGGCCATCAGCTATGCCAGAAAGCTGCCTCTGGTGGGAATTCATCATATTGAGGGCCATATTTCTGCTAATTATATTGAGAATCCTGACCTGGAGCCGCCTTTTATCTGTCTGGTGGTATCCGGAGGGCATACCCATCTGGTTCGGGTAAAGGACTATGGAGTTTATGAGATTCTGGGACGAACCCGAGATGATGCGGCAGGGGAAGCCTTTGACAAGGTGGCAAGAGCGATTGGCCTGGGATATCCGGGCGGGCCGAAGATTGATAAGCTTTCTAAGGAGGGGAATCCGGAAGCCATATCATTTCCAAGGGCAAAAATTGCGGATTCGCCCTATGACTTTAGCTTCAGCGGTGTAAAGTCAGCAGTGCTCAATTATCTGAATAGTTGTCAGATGAAAGGGGAATCAGTAAATCGGGCGGATGTGGCGGCGTCCTTTCAGAAAGCGGTTTGCGATGTGCTGGTAGAACATGCAATGATGGCTATGAAAGATATTGGCGGAGATAAGCTTGCAATTGCAGGCGGAGTGGCATCAAATTCTACTCTGCGTGCAGCCTTTGCCGAAGCCTGTGAAAAGCAGGGGATTCGCTTTTATCATCCCTCGCCTATTTTGTGTACGGATAATGCCGCTATGATTGGGGCGGCTGCTTACTATGAATATCAAAAAGGGGTACGGCATGGCCTGGATCTGAATGCGGTTCCCAATTTGAAGCTGGGAGAACGGTAGATGGAGAATGACAAATTAAGGAGACACCCTACGGGCATCCCTTTATGTCCGGAGAACATGGACAGATCGAGGAAACATCCTACGGATATACCTTTATGCCCAGAAAATGCGGGCAAATTAAAGAAACGCTGCACAGTGATTGTCGTGGCGGCTGGCCAGGGAAAACGTATGGGCGGCAATGTGCAAAAGCAATATCTGGAACTTATGGGAAAACCCATTATCTATCATACCCTGGCTGCTTTTCAAAATTCCCCCCTGATTGACAGCATCATTTTGGTTACCGGATCGGAACAGATGGCATGGTGCAGAAATGAGCTTGTACATAAATACAATTTATCCAAGGTAGATACCATTGCCGCAGGCGGAGCGGAGCGTTATACTTCCGTGTGGAATGGGCTGCAGGTGATTGAGGAGGATATGACAAAATCAGATCGGGAGGGGATTGTATTTATCCATGACGGGGTACGCCCTTTCGTGGATGATGAAATGATTGCCCGAACCTTAGAGGCCGCAGAGATTTATGGCGCCTGTGTAGCGGCTATGCCTGTGAAAGAGACCATTAAGCTAGCGGATGAAAATGATTTTGTGAACAGCACTCCGCCACGAAACAGAGTTTGGGGGATTCAGACGCCGCAGGTCTTTGATTTTCATCTGATTTACAGAGCTTATCAGGCGGCAATGGAGAGCGGCCGTACGGATATGACGGATGATGCCATGATTGTGGAAAGCTTTACGAATGTGAAAGTAAAATTAGTAGAGGGGTCCTACGAAAATATCAAGATTACGACGCCGGAGGATCTGGAGATTGCGGAGGCGTTTTTGAAACGCAGAAAGTGATTCCAGGGGCGACAGGGAGACAAAGGCACTGTCTGTATATGGCTTTTTAAATAATGGGGGTGTCACAAAAAATGACATCCCCATCGTAGTAGTTTTACCTGCAAACTCGATTTTTAATGTCTACCTACTCATGACATCTGTAACATTCCCCCTACGCATCTCAAGCTCGTTTGTCATATCTTCCCGAAGTCCATCCAGCTTATAGAAATCAGTCAGAACTGCAATCAATGCACATAGGACAACGGGAATCCAGATAAAGCAGATTTCAATATAGGAAAGGGCTTTTTCCGTCTGAACAGCATTGGCCACATAGCCGCCGTTTTTCAGAAATGCACCGATAATAAAGCTGGTAAGTCCCATGCTGCCCTTTACAAAGAAGCCCTGAAATGCTGCAATCAACCTGGACACACTGGCATTTTTCTTATATTCCGAATAAATCAATCACGTCTGGCTGCATGGCAAAGGTAATGCCAAAGATGCCATAGATCCCAAGTCCGGTAATGACCAATCCGATGAGAAGACAGGCTGCGGAATTTCTTCCCACATAGATTAGAAGATCCCCTGCTATGTACAAAAGCACACTGAAAAACATAAGACTTCTTTTACTGTATTTTTTCTCAAGAGCCGGCAGCAGAAGAAGCATAGGCAGTCCGGACAAAATACCAAGAATTCCCGCAAGAGAAAGCCAATCCGTGCGTCCGAGATTGTATTTGAAATAATAAATAACCGTAGTGCTTCCGACAACATAGAGTGAAAAATAAAACAGGTTCAGCAGAAACGGAATCCAGGCCTGACCGGTCAGGCCCTTAAAATCATCCTTAAGGGAAGAGTGCTTCTGAGTTGTGGTTGGAGGAACAACTTCCTCTGTGCTTGCAAAAGTAAAAAAGAAAATACACATAGCTGCAATTCCGTAAAGAGTCATTGTGATAAGATAACCACGGGCTTCGCTGCCGCTGCCGAAGAAATTCATCAGGGGCGCAGTGATGGACATTACAATTGCGGTTCCGATCATGGCGCAGACCATTCTCGTTGAGACCAGAATATCTCGTTCATGAATATCAGAGGTTAGTCTGGGAACAATCGTATTCAGCGGAATGTTGACCACCGTATATGCCGTACACAGCAGACAGTAGCTTATGTAAGCCCATACTAATTTTCCGCTGCTTCCAAATCCCGGAATATAGAAAGTCATAAAGGTAAAGACTGCAAAGGGTACTGCGCCAAAGAGAAAATATGGCCGTCCCTGTCCCCGTTTTGTGTGGGTTCTGTCCACAATCAATCCCATTCCTGTATGAGAGATTTTAACAGGAAAGCATGGATGTATGGAGACCCTTTGTTCTTTGAGCGCTCTCTTAAAAGAAAGGGAAACTTTGGAAGCCTTCTTTCAGAAGCTGCGTGGAGGGGAAGCATCTGCTAGGGAACGATGGAATGTGTTTCTCATGAACTTGGCCAAGGCGCTCAACATGCTCCATTTGATTTTTGATACAGACTTTATACTTGGCGGTTATCTGGCGCCTTATTTACGCAAAGCGGATCTTGTGTTTCTACATGAGAGGATACGGGAGATGACACCGTTTGCTGAAGAAGCAGACTTTCTTTTGATTAGTAAAATGCCTCGGCATAATATAACCATAGGAGCTGCTTTGCCTTATATTCAAGCATTTTTGGATACTTTGCCGGAGGCGTAGAAAAAAATTATCTCCTTCAGGTGGATTTAAACAGAAAAGCAGCTCTTATGGTATTTGAAAGATTTAAAATGATTAATTTTACTTTAAATAGTTGACCTCAACTCACGTATTTTTTCAAGAGACGGATAAATATTCTGATACAGGTTATAGCTGGCTGCATATTTTTTGGCAAGAAGCTGATTGGGCTCAACCTTATCAATAATATGGACTGCCTGGTTGACTGCATCCTCGGCATCCTTGTAAACGCCTGTTGCCATGCCGGCGAGCATGGCTGCTCCAAGACATCCGGCTTCATCACATTGCATCCGGTGCATTATTTTTCCGGACAGAGCAGCCCTGAGTGCTAAAGAAAAATTATGCTTGCTGCCGCCCCCGTTTATATAAACATCTTCAAAATTACCAACATATTCATTAAGGAGTGTGGTTACGGCCTTGAATTCATAAGCGATTCCCTCATATATAGATTTGTAGATTTTGTGGCGGGAGGCATAAGAGGTGAGGCCAATGATAGTGCCTGTTGACCGCACATCATTATAAGGATTACATGCACCGACAAAGTGCGGCATAAAAAAGATACCAGTTGGCACTGTCCCCAGCTCCTGAACTTTTTGTTCCAAATATTTATAGACGGATATCCTTTCTTTTTCTGCTTCTATGTAATCCGCTGCGGCAAATTCGGATAAGTACCATGCGGTTGAAAATCCCGCCGGAAAGAGAACGAGGGATATATATTTGTCCTTAAGGACATGGCAATAAGTGTTAATATTTACAGCCAGTGCCTCCTTGCTTGTATTAGGAGTGGAAGCAGCCATAGTCACGCCTTCATAGGTGCCTGCCTGGTCGGCGGCAACATTTGAACTGATAGCTCCCGAACCAAAGGCGGCAAGAGGGCAGTCGTGCCCACCGGAGACAACTGCGACATTCTGATTAAGGCCAAGTAATTCGGCAGAGGATTTGCTAAGATATCCAATAAATTGCCCGGAGGAAATGGGGGTTCCCAGTTTTTCTCTGCATATCCCTGCTGCACTTAGAATATCGTCTGACCAGTCGTGCTTTCTGATATCAAGCATGAAGGTTCGGCAGCAATTTGAGTAATTGCAGAGGGGCTCAAAGCCGAGCTTCATCATCATAAAATCTTCACAGCTTACCATCTTGTAGGTTTGAGTATACAGATCCGGTTCATTCTTTTTAAACCACATGATTTCGGATATACCAAACATGGTATGAACAGGCTCGCCTGTTATCTGGTATAAATCTTCCCTGCTGATTTGTGATACCAATTCTTTTATTTCCTTTACTCCCCGGTTATCTGCGTTCATGAAAGCGGGGCGGATTGGATTGGCATATTTGTCAACTGCAATCATCGTTTCTCCCTGAGAACAAAATGCTAATGCCGAAACTGGATCTGCAGTTACTTTACTGGCGACCTCCCGAACAGATTTAACAACAGCATCCCAAAAAAGATTTGCATCAATTTCTACATAGTCTGGCTTGGGGCTGTATGTTTTGTAAGAGTGTGATGCGCTGGCAAGGGGCTTTCCTTCAACTGAAAAAACGACAGCTTTACAACTATTAGTTCCGATATCAATTCCCATTAAACTCATAAAAGTTTCTCCATTCTTTGAATTATAGAATCTCTTTGATCTTAGATGTCAGAGCATTGGCATCTAAATGATACAAATGGTACAAGTCGGAAGCGCTTGCTGAACCTCCGTATTCGTGCAGGCCCATTTCAACCATCGATGTATGAATATTGTTCTCGCTTATAAATAGGGCTATCAGAGAGCCAAGACCTGTTCTGGCATTATGATCCTCAAAAATAATAATAGGGCCAAATGAAGCGGCATTTTTAATAGCGTTTTCGTCAAGCTTTAAGGGACAGCATATATTTAATACATTGCAGTTGATTCCTTCCATGCGGAGCTTATCAGACACTTCGACAGCTGTATGGAGTAATGTCCCATAGGTAATAATAGTTATATTTCCGCCCTGACGAATCCAATCGGCTTTGCCATACTCAAAGACAAAGTTTTCGTCATAAAAAATACTTCCATCTTCTTTTTTTATAACAGGAAGAGTGGATCTTCCGGTAGCGATACCTCCGGCCTCATCTATGGAGGCTAGGTATCGAATAGCCAGACTCATCTGATTACTGTCTGCGGGAACCATAATGCAAAAATGATACATATTAGCTGC
>ERZ777306.4878-NODE-4878-length-11548-cov-4.719220_pt1 | contig 11548 bp, 15 predicted proteins | sample MGYA00374966_ERZ777306 | MGnify/ENA primary metagenome ERZ777306 (study PRJEB29329, sample SAMN06343882) | mouse gut metagenome | isolation source: Mouse cecum | place: Austria: Vienna | collected 2014-11-15 ...
TGGAACGCGCGCCAACCCGCGGCGGTGACGGAGGAGCAGATTGCGGCCGTGTCCGCTCTGCTGGAAGGCCATGAGCCCGCCTTCACCCATTTTCAGGCCATGTCCCCCTCTGTAAGGAAGACGTACACACGGGCGTATCTGGATGCTAAAACGGAGGATGGGAGGGAAAAAAGGCTGGCCTGGATGGTGGACAGGCTTGACCGCAATCTCAAGCCCATGTAAGCGAGCGTCAAAAAAAGGACAGGGCAAGCCGATGGTGGCTGCTCTGCCTTTTTGCATTGCCGGACGGGCCGATTAGTCGGCGGCGACGTTCTCTCTCCATACCAGGCTGTGCCGGCAGGTACGGGTATGGAAGGTATAGCGCCATCGGGCCTTTAGCCTTTGGCTGACGGCCTGGGCCAGGCTGTCCCGGGGGAAGACCCCGAAGACCGCCGAACCGCTGCCGGTCATCAGCGCCAGGGCCGCGCCGTGCCGCCGCAGGGCCAGCAGCGCTCTGCCGATGTCCGGCCGCAGTTCCTCGCTGACGGGCTGGAGCACGTTGCCAAGGCTTTGCTTCATCAGCGGCAGATCGCCGCTGGCCAGGGCCAGGGCGGCGCTGTCGGTCATGGGATGCACGACGTCCGCCTGCTGGTGATAGGCCTCAAAGACCGTGCCCGTGGAAAGCCCCCGGCAGGGCTGGATGACCACCAGAGGCCAGTCCCGGCCCGACGGCAGCGGCTCCATGATTTCCCCCACGCCCGTGGTGCGGGTCAGCCCGCCCCGGAGGCAGAAGGGTACGTCCGCGCCCAGGGTCAGGCCCAGCGCCTCCAATTCGGCGGGGGACAGCCCTGTTTTCCACAGCTGGTTCAGCCCGAAAAGCACCGCCGCCGCGTCCGCGCTGCCGCCGCCCATCCCCGCGCCGATGGGAATGCGCTTCTCCACATGGATGGCCGCGCCGCTGGGGTAGCCGGTGTGCGCCTGAAGCGCCCGGGCCGCCCGAAGGGCCAGATGCTTTTCCGACGGCGGAAGACGGGGATCGCCGCCGGTGGTCAAAGTGAGGGCGTCCGCGGGCAGCAGGGTGACGTTGTCGCACAGGGCGATGGGCTGCATCAGCATGTCCATCAGGTGATAGCCGTCCTCCCGCTGACCTGTAATGTCCAGAGACCAGTTGATCTTCGCCCGCGCCTCCACCAGCATGGACAAGCCTCCTTTGCATCCGTTTGCTCCTATCATACGCCATCGGGCGCGAAACATCAAGAGGAACACGCCTTGCGCTCCTCCCGGAATATAGTATAATACAAGGGACGGTTCACAAACAAGGGAGCGATACGGCGATGTACGAGCTGATTCAGGTGGGGGCACAGAGCTATTATATCAACTGTCCGGCCAAGATTGGCGTTTACCGGCCGGATGGGGAACAGGTTTATCTCATTGACAGCGGCGGGGACAAGGACGCGGGCAAAAAGGCGCGGCAGGTGCTGGAGCGCAGCGGCTGGACGCTGCGGGGCATTCTGAATACCCATTCCCACGCGGACCATATCGGCGGCAACGCTTATTTGCAGAAGCAAACAGGCTGCCGGGTCTTTGCCGGGGGGATGGAGGCGGCCTTCACCCGCTATCCCGTGCTGGAGCCCTCCGTGCTCTACGGCGGCTATCCCCCGGCGCAGCTGCGGCATAAGTTCCTGATGGCTCAGGAGAGCGAGGTCACGGACTTCTCCGATCCGGCCTTCCCCCGGGAGGTCAAGATCATTCCCCTGCCGGGGCACTCCCTGGATATGGTGGGCTTCCGCACGCCGGACGGCACGGTTTTTCTGGGGGACAGCCTGACCAGCCCTCAGACGTTGAGCAAATACGCGGCATCCTTTCTGTGGAACGTGGGGGCGCAGCTGGAAACCCTGGCTCTCATCGACGGGATGGAGGCGCCCATGTTCGTGCCCTCCCATGCCGAGGCGGGGCCAGACATGCGGGCGCTGACGGCCGTCAACCGGGCGCATATCCTGGCCATGTGCGACCGGGTGGAGACGCTGTGCGACCAGGCTATGCCCTTTGACCTGCTGCTGAAGCGTTTCTTTGAGCAGGAGGGGCTGGTGATGACCGTGGAGCAGCATGCCCTGGTGGGCAGTACCCTGCGCTCCTACCTTTCCTACCTGACGGCCCAGGGCCGTGTGGAAATCAGGATTGAGGACAATACCCTGGTATGGCAAAGGATGGCGAAAGGTTCGCCTTTGCAAGGAGATAGATGATGAAAGACAAAGCAATGCCCGTGCTGCTGACCCTTTGCGGCTCCTCCGGCGACGGCTCGGGGGAAATGGACGAAAACATCCGGGTCATCACCACCGGCCAGTTGAAGCAGACGCCCTCGGGGTACATGCTGCGCTATCAGGAGACCCAGACCGACGAGGGCGACGGCTCCGTGATGACCCAGGATATTATCCTCAGCATGCAGCCGGGGCGCGTGACCATGACCCGCCTGGGGGATTACGGCACCTCCATGGTTTTTGTGAAGGACCGCCGGTTTGAGGGCAAGTATCACACGCCCTACGGCGACCTGGACATGGCGCTGTTTGCCACTCACGTGCAGTGCGACCTGACCCCGGAGCGGGGCAGCGTCAGCCTGAAATATCAGCTGGATCTTCAGGGCAGCTTTGCCGCCATGCACGCCCTGCGGCTGGAATATGTGACCGGCGAGTCGGCGCCGAAGCCGTGCTGACCCCGTTGCGCCGGGAAATACGGGCGCTGCTGGATCGGACAGAGGTCTGCCGCCCGCCTGCCCTACGCCGCGCCCTGAGTCCGGAAGCGCTGCTGGTGACGGATCTGCCTTCGCTGGTGGATGCGGAGAGGCTGGCGGCCTTTGTCCGTGAGACGGAGGCCAAAGGGTGGCGGGCCTGGACGGAGAGCGGCTGGCTGCTGCTGAATCATCTGGTGGAAGCGCCGGAAATACGGCCGCGTCCGTTAACCGGGGAGGCGGCGTGCTGCCTGTCGCTTTTTCTGCGACATCCGGGGGGAGAAGCCCCCCCTGCCGCCGTCCGCGCGCTGGTGAAGGCGGCGGAGGCTGGAAGCGGGCAGGTTCAGCGCCTTTGCGCGGGCTGGCATAGAGATTACGCGGCTCGTCTGCGTCGCCATGAACCGCTTCCTTCAGGACTGACACCTTACTTATATGCCGCGTTTGACGAAGGCTCAGGGGAGGAAATGGGATGATTATCACTTGCGTCGGCCACGCTGAATTTCTGCTGGAAATGCAAAACGGAATGCGCCTTGTCACGGATCCTTACGATGCTGAATGCGGCTATCCCGTAACGGTCACGGAGGCCGACGCGGTGCTGGTTTCCCATAGCCATCACGACCACAGCGCGGTGGAAAACGTTCGCGGGTATACCCGGCTGATCGACCAAGAGGGGCGGCATACCCTGGCCCCGGATGTGACGGTGACGGCGGTTTCGGCCTGGCATGACCAGGAACAGGGGGCCAAACGCGGCGGCACCCTGACCTTCCTGGTGGAGGCGGGGGGGCTGCGGGTGGTTCACCTGGGAGATCTGGGGCACCTTCCCGCGCCTGAAATGATCGCGCGGCTGGCGCCTGCCGATGTGCTGATGCTCCCGGTGGGGGGCTATTTTACCATCGACGCAGAGGCTGCCCGGAAGACGGCGGAGCTTCTGCGGGCCCGGGTGATCCTGCCCATGCACTACCGCACCAGCGCCAACCCGGACTGGCCCATTGCCCCTGTGGAGGACTTCACGGCGCTGTATCCGGAATCGGAAACGGCGAACCTGCTGCGGGTGACGAAAGGGGATCTTTCCTGCCAGCCCCGGGTGGCGGTGCTATGCCCCTGCAGCCTTGCCGAAAAAAGGTAAAAAAAGGCGAAATTTGTACTGATGGCCGTTGACTTGCGGCGGGATCATCCGCTATAATGGAACATAGAGACAAGGTGCAGCCGTTTTTCATACCACAGGACCATGGACAAGGAGGCGCGGGACATGTATCAACCCATTCTTGGCGGCGTGACGCCGATGACCCTGCTCATCATCGTAGGCGTCATTCTTTTGCTGGTGCTCTTCTTCCCCAGGTATCACAAGGTTCCGCCGAACCAGGCGCTGATTATCTCCGGCAAGCTCCGCAGGAGGTACAAGGTCAAGGATGCCGACGGCAACATTGTTGTGAAGAAATTCGGCTACCGCATTGTACGCGGCGGCGCGACCTTCGTCATCCCCTTCTTTGAGCGCATCGACCATCTGAACCTGGGCCTGATGCAGGTGGACATCAAGACCACGCAGCCCGTGCCCTCCCAGGAGTACATTTCCGTCATGGTGGACGGCGTGGCCAACATCAAGATCGGCTCGGACGATCTGTCCATCGCCACGGCGGCGGAGCAGTTCCTGAACTGGAAGCCGGAGGACATTGCCTCCATCGCCCAGCAGGTGCTGGAAGGCAACATGCGCGAGATCATCGGACGGATGACCATTGCCGACCTGGTGCAGAACCGTGACAAATTCGCGGCGGAAACCAGCCGTGCTGCCACGGACGACATGAGCAACATGGGTCTGGAAATCATCAACTTGACCGTGCAGAACTTCTCTGACCAGGATGGCGTGGTGGAAACCATGGCCACCAAGAACATTGTGGAGAAGGAACGCGACGCCACCATCGCCAAGGCGGAGGCCCAGCAGCAGGGACACAAGGCCAAGATGGAGTCCGACGCGCTGATTGCCGAGCAGGAGAAGGATCTGGCGCTGAAGCAGGCGGCCTTCAAGGTGGATGCTGACCGGGAGAAGGCCAAGGCGGACATTGCCTATACCATCGAGGAGCAGCGCGAGCGCAAGAATTTCGAGGCCGAGCGGGCCGCGGCAGAGCTCCTTCGCCTTCAGAAGCAGACCGAGCTGGAGCGGCAGCAGGTCGAGATTCAGCGCGAAAAGCTGAACGTTGACATCCGCGAAAAAGCGGAGGCCGAGCGCGACAAGCGTATTTTTGAGGCGGAGGCCGAAAAGGCTGAGCGACAGGCCAAGGCGGACGCGGAGCTGTATGAGGCGGAGAAGCTGGCCGCGGCCATCCGGCTCAAGGGCGAGGCCGAGGCCATCGCCATCGAGCGGAAGGCAGACGCCATGCAGCGTTACGGCCAGGCGGCTATGCTGGAAATGCTCATCAACCAGTTGCCCGACATCGCCCGGGCCATTGGCGAGCCCCTGGCGCAGACCGAGAAGATCATCCTTTTTGGCGAGGGCGCGACCACAGGCCTGACCCGGGACATGACAGGCTCCATGATGCAGGTGTTCGAGGCCATGAAGGCCGCCACCGGCATGGACATCCCCAAGATGCTCCAGACCGTCTCCAAGGGCGGCCTGGTGGGCAGGCAAATCGAGGAAGCGGCGGGCCGGGAGACGGCGGAATAAGCGCGATGGATAGAGTCGTTCTTCTTCAACACAAACGCATAACAATATGAAGAAAAAGCGGAACGCCTCCCAATAGGGGGCGTTCCGCTTTGCTGATGGGCCGGCTTAGAGAACAATATTGACGGGATGTCCATCCAGCCACGCCTTCAACTTTTCCGTCCGCCGCGGCCCGATGAACTGGGGGATGGGGCTGACATACACCTATAAGGTGCTCAAGGCTCACTTGGGTCAGGTCAAGATTGACAGCGCTGTGGGAAAGTATACATCCGTGCTGCTTCTGCTGCCGCAACGAAAGGGGATGAACGTGTGATCTGACTGTTGTTTGCTGACGATATGGAAGACATCCGCAGCTACCTGAGCGAAGAGATCGCCGCCTGTGCCCGTCACATCGCGGTGGTGGGCCAGGCGGCCAGCGGCAGTGAGACGGTGGCGCTGACCCGTGCCCTGCGCCCGGATGTGGTACTGATGGACGTCCAGATGGAAACCATGACGGCGGGGATCGACGCCATGGAGATCATCCATCGGGAGTATCCGCAGATCAAGTGCGTCACCCTGTCTATCCATCAGAATGACGAGTATATGCTCCGGGCCTATTTGGTGGGGGCCTGCGCGTATATTGTCAAGACCAGCACACCGGAGGAGATTGTTCGCTCCATCGATCATGTGATGAAGAATACCCTGCAATTGCAGCCGGAGGTGGCGGCCAAGATCATCCAGGAGTATCAGCGAATGAAACAGGATGAGTCCATCATCAAGGATATTCTGCGCGTTGTCATGAAGATCAGCGCGTCGGAGTATGAGATCCTCCGCCTGGTTTATGATGGCTATACCTACAAGGCGATTGCCGAGCAGCGCTTTGTTCAGGAGACAACCATACGTTCCCAGGTAAATCACATTTTGAAAAAGTTCGAAAAGAAGCGTATGCGGGATGTGATTCGGATGCTCAAGGAAGTGTCCTTCTTTGATAAGCTGCGATAACCCTGCTTGCGCCCGGAGGCGGCCTGTGCTATGATAGGGACAATCAACCGAAGGGGGAGCGCGCCATGGTTCGTCCCATCATGCGGGATATGCTGTTTCTGTCCCAGGCGTCAACGCCTGCCACGCCGTCCGACGCGGCGGTCATCACCGATCTTAAGGATACCCTGCGGGCCCACGCGGAAGGCTGCGTGGGTATGGCCGCGAATATGATTGGCGTCCATCGACGGATCATCATTGTGGCCATGGGGCCGACGGCGCTGGTGCTGGTGAATCCCGTTATCACGGAGAAGCGCGGCCTCTACGAAGCGGAGGAAGGCTGCCTTTCCCTCAGCGGCACACGCCGGACGAAGCGCTACCGCGACATAGAGGTGACGTATCAGGATGAGGCGTTTCAGCCCCGGAGGCAGGCCTTCAGCGGGTTTGCGGCGCAGATCATCCAGCATGAGATTGACCACTGCGACGGCAAGCTGATCTGAGGAGGAACGGTATGGCGGTAATCTATGTGGATGCCGACGCCTGCCCGGTTGTCGCCTTGGTGGAGGAAGCTGCCCGCCGCTTTGGCCTGCCGGTGACGCTGCTGTGCGACGAGCACCACCTGCTGCGATCGGAGACCAGTGAGGTGCGGGTGGTGGCTTCCGGCGCGGACGCGGTGGATTTGGCGCTGGCGAACCTGTGCCGTCGGGGCGATGTGGTGGTAACGCAGGATTACGGCGTGGCGGCTATGGCCCTGGGTCGCGGCGCCCGCGTCATCCGCCAGGACGGCCTGGTGTATACGGACGAAAACATCGACCTCCTGCTGATGGAGCGCCATCTGGCGAAGAAGGCCCGACGGGCCAGCGGCAAGCATCATCTGCACGGCCCCGCCCGGCGCACCCGGGAGGACGATCTTAGGTTCGCGCGGGCATTTGAACGGCTGCTGGAGGAAGCGGTACGTGAAGAAAAAGGAAGCTGACAATACGTCAGCTTCCTTTGATTATACAGCTTATGTCGGTTTACTCCCCATGCTTCAGAGCCGCGCCCACAAAGTCCCGGAAGAGGGGATGGGGACGGTTGGGACGGCTCTTCAGCTCCGGATGGAACTGTACGCCCACAAACCAGGGATGGTCGGCGATCTCCACGATTTCCACCAGGTTCCGCTCGGGGTTGCGTCCGGCCACGGTCATGCCGCCAGCAATGAAACGGGTCATGTATTCGTTGTTGAATTCATAACGGTGGCGATGACGCTCCTCGATTTCATCCTGACCATAGGCCTGGTAGCTGTTGGTGCCGGGGAGCAGCGCGCAGCGGTACTTGCCCAGACGCATGGTATGGCCCAGGTTCTGCAGGTTCTGATCCGGCATCAGGTCGATGACAGGGTAGGTGGTGTTGGGATCCAGCTCGGAGGTGTTGGCGTCCCGCAGATCCAGAACGTGGCGGGCGAACTCGATCACCGCCATCTGCATCCCCAGGCAGATGCCGAAGAAGGGAATTTTCTTTTCCCGGGCATACTGGATGGCGATCATCTTGCCCTCCAGGCCCCGCTGGCCGAAGCCGCCGGGCACCAGAATGCCATCGCAGCCCGCCAGGGTCTGGGCCGCGTTTTCCTGGGTGAGGTCGGCGGACTGAATCCAGCGGATGTTGATCCTGGCCCCATGGGCGATGCCACCGTGGGTCAGGGCTTCCACAATGGAGAGGTAGGCGTCGGGAAGCTCCACATACTTGCCCACCAGGGCGATGGTGGTTTCCCGCTCGGGGTGAAGCTGGCGCTCCACCATGGCCGTCCAGCCGGTGAGGTCACAGTTCATGCCCCCCAAGCCCAGCAGCTGGCAGACCTTCTCATCCAGGCCCTCCTGGTGGAGCAGCAGCGGCACCTCATAAATGCTGCGGGCGTTGAGGTTCTGGAAAACTCGATCCGCGGGCAGGTTGCAGAACAGGCCGATCTTGGCCCGGACATCCGCCGGCACCTCATGGTCGCAGCGGCAGACCAGGATATCCGGGCTGATGCCGATGCCGCACAGCTCCTTGACGGAGTGCTGGGTGGGCTTGGTCTTCAATTCCCCGGCGGCGCGGATGTAGGGCACCAGGGTGACGTGGATGTACAGGCTGTTTTCAAACCCGACCTCCGCCCGCATCTGCCGGATGGCCTCCAGGAAGGGGAGGGACTCGATGTCGCCCACTGTGCCGCCGATTTCGGTGATGACCACATCGGGGGCGTCCGGCTGGCGGGACACCAGGAGGATGTTCCGCTTGATCTCATTGGTGATATGGGGGATGACCTGAATGGTCGCGCCCAGGTATTCGCCCCGGCGCTCCCGGTCAATGACGGTTTTGTACACGCGGCCGGAGGTCACGTTGGCGGCCTGGGTCAGGCTTTCGTCCACAAAGCGCTCATAGTGGCCCAGGTCCAGGTCGGTTTCCGCGCCGTCGTCGGTGACGAAGACCTCGCCATGCTGATAGGGGTTCATGGTGCCGGGATCAACATTGATGTAGGGGTCGAATTTCTGAATCGACACCTTCAGCCCGCGGCACTTGAGCAGGCGGCCCAGGGATGCGGCGGTGATGCCTTTGCCCAGGGAAGAAACCACGCCTCCGGTGACAAAAATGAACTTGGTGCTCATGCTGAATACCCCTTTCGTAAGCGGCGCTACGCGGTTGATGTCCGAAGGCTTGGACGCTTGGTTTCGGACACTTTAGTATAGAGGGAAGCAGGGCGTTCGTCAAGGGGAAGTGCAGGAAAAAATCAGCGTCCGCGCAAGAAAATCTATCCCCGGCGAGATTCCGACCAGGGAGGACAAACCGAAGCTGCCTTCCGCGGCGAAGCACAAGGCAGCCGAAACATAAAATAAGAAAGGGCAATGTGACAAATCTGCTGTGGGCAGACTGCAAATCGAATATTGACGGGCTCCTTCAGGACGTTTAAACGAGGCGAAGCCCCTGTATGGCGATGTCCGCGAATTTTTACAGAATATCAGCGCCTGTCCCAATAAAAGGGGAGGCCGTATATTGCGTTCTCCGATCTTAATGCTCAAGAAAACGGGAGGAAGAGCGCGCGATGCATCAAGCTCGTTTGGCATTTCTGTCAGGCCTTGTTTGGTGGGATCGCTGCAATAAAAGCTATGGCTGTAACCAAGTCCGTCTTATGCCATCAGCCAAGCGCTCCGGTTGTTGTCCTACAATTTGTCAAATAAATAAGGTAATGGCAATCTCCAACCTCCATATCAATGATGATATAGCTGTTACCTTGGTCGTGCTGCTTGTCCCTTATGATTTCTTGGGTCGCCTGAGCAGATGCCCGCGCGACTTTTTGTACGACTGTACGATTTGGAGCACTTCCCCGGGCGTCTCGTTCAGCACTGTGTCCATGGGATAGGAGCGTCCAAGCCGCAGCGAAGAGTCTTCGCCATCCAGCTGCAAGGCATGGCAGCCGCTGCAGTGAGTGCCTGAGCGGTGCACCAGAATACGGTTGCCATTGACTGTCAGTTCCTCGGCCGTGCTTTCTTGCCGTGCCTGTTCTATTCTTGTCATTTGCGATGCCTCGTCCTCCTCCGTTCAATCGATTTTGATAGCGACGCCTTTCTGCGGGTCTTCATTCATCCACTGTCCTTCACCGGCTGCACCCGTCAGAACAAAGCCTTCCGGCAACTGCAAAGCAATGCCTCGTTGAATCAATAAAGGGGTTCTCCTTCCTGCGCCGGCTGTTCGCCTGCGTACAGCTGGAGGAAGGCCATGAAGCTAACGCCGAGCAACGGCGACTTCACCTTCAGCATGAACGGCGCGCCCTCCGGCTGGCTGCCCGACACTGCCCTTGACAGATGTACAACAGCCTGCGTCGGCGTGAAGCCCGAGAACCTGCCCGCCGGTACCATGCGCATCTGCGGCGAGGGCCGCACGAAATATCCCGGCGTCGATCAGGCCATCGCCCTTTCGGCGGCCATGGCGACGTGTATGTCGCGGGCGGCTTACTGCGGCCATGCTTCCATAATAAAAAATCGGCCATGGCGGTGCGAGCAGCGAATATGAAGCATCGTCGCGATTCCATCATCATGGGTCGGCTGATGATCCAGCGGGCGTCCCATGGCGTACTTTCCATCTCAGAAGCATTTGCATGATAACGATGCGCGGCTGATTGACAGCCCGTTACTATTCTGTTAGAATATTCCCGTTCTATTTTGACCGTCATCCATGATACTAAGGAACCTACGATTGAGGTGCAGCTATGGATAGATTAAGCAGTGAAATGATCTGCAGTCGGCTTTTGCAGCTTAAACAGAAAAGCGACCTGTCCTATCAGGCCATTGCTGACGCGAGCAATATTCCTCTGTCCACTGTAAAGCGGATATTTGCCGGAAAGACAGATACGCTGGGCTTCCATATGCTTTTTGACCTGGTCGCCGCCATGGGCGGCACCATGGAGGCGTTTCTGGATGTTGTTCCTTCCCCGCGTGAGACAGCAGCGCCAGTAGCTGTGGAAAAGTCTTCCGTGGAAGAGCGCGTGACGGTTGCTTCCGCGCACGCTGATGAAGATAAAAACGAAGTGGCGCAGTCGCATTTGGAGACTGTTCGCATCTATCAGGAGCTGGTGCTTTCCTATAAAGTCAGTCTTGCCAAGAACCAGAAGTGGCTCATGTGCATGTTCATCGTGAGCATAGTTCTGGTGATTGGTATAATCGCTATCCTGCTGTACGATGTGTTTACGCCTGGAATTGGGTATATCAGGAGATAATGGATGGCAATTCAGCGAATGGTTTTGGCTGCTTAGACATCCGCGCTTTGTGAATTGAAGCAGAGGATATGCGGACAGTGGAGCTGACGCCCCGAAAGGCTTCAGAATAACTGACGAAAACCGTCTGCTGTGTTCCTTAAAGGCGGTTGTGAAAGAGTTTACGATCATAGGAGTGATGACGATGCTGGTTCTTGTTGGCGCTTTGGCGCTGGTTTATGGGGCGCTTTCCGTGCTGGCGGGCGCGACGCAGCTGCGCGGGGCCGAGGGACGACTGAACGGCGGCTTGATGGCAGGCGGCGGCGCGGTGCTGACGGCGGGAGCGGTGTGCGGCTTCCTGGGGCTCGGAGTGGACTGGCTTCTGGCCCTGGCCGGGTGCGCGCTCATCAGTCTGGCGGCGCTGCGCAACGGGATGCGGGGTACCCTGCACTGGCAGCATCATGTGATTCGGCTGGTGATCGCCGCGGTGCTGACGGTGGGGCTGGCGCTTGTGTAAAGCCGAAGGCAA
>ERZ777306.4887-NODE-4887-length-11527-cov-4.325750_pt1 | contig 11527 bp, 5 predicted proteins | sample MGYA00374966_ERZ777306 | MGnify/ENA primary metagenome ERZ777306 (study PRJEB29329, sample SAMN06343882) | mouse gut metagenome | isolation source: Mouse cecum | place: Austria: Vienna | collected 2014-11-15 ...
GCTTGGCTTTGCCCGCTTTGTCGGCGTTTACGTTAAACGTTATGCTTGCGTTATAATTCATTGCGACGCCGCCGAGATAGCCGCGGTTATTAACCGTGAGCGGACCTGTTTTGGCTTCGCCGTTTGCGATACACACGCCCGAACTCAACGCCGAATCGGTCACCGCATCGAAATCGAACACAACGCCCTCGTCGTGTCCTTGACACTTATCGGCGCAAGAACGTTTATTGCAAGCCGCATCTCGGCAGAGATCGCATACTTCGCATTTATGCCCGCAAACGTGTGTCGGCACGGAAATCGCGCGTCCGTCTGCGGAGATAACTATACCCGCTATGTTCGCACCGATACCGCCGTTCTCGCTCACGATCTCAATAGTTACGGTATTGGGCTTTGCCGAAACGAGATTTATCTTGCAAAGACCCGTAGTGACAAAATCCGTCCAACCGTCCGCCCCCGACGGCATTGCCGCGGTCACGTTTATTCGTTCGCCGTTGACCGTGAGCTTATACGCGTCATCGAAGTTATACACTGTTTTGCGCTTGTTGGAAACGAGATACAGCACCGCCTCGCAGTCGGCGTCGACGTTCGCCTCGAATGTTACGTACGCGCCTTTATTGCCCGAAAGATTGCCGATATATCCGTTTTCGTAGCCCGTCGCAGTGAAAAATGCGGGAGAGCCTACCGACACGCCGTCGTTCAATGCGCCGCCGTCGCCGACGTTTATTTCCGTCTTTGTCCACTCGTCGTCGCCGAACGGCGAAGGCTTGCCCTTAAGCTCGAGCGCAGACGTGCTGTCGAGACGTATACAGTCTATATTGTTGCCGCGGCTTTCGGAAATTTGCATTATCTGCACTGTGTTCAGTCCTTCCTCGAGCGCGATGTCGCCGAGACTGACGTCGCAGAACTTGACCCAACTCTCCTCGCCCTCGAAATCTATGCCCGCGCCGCGGCTTTCGATCATTTCGCCGTTGATAAACACGGTGATCGCGTCGAGAAGCGGCGCATACCTGTTGTTTTGGCTGACAGATATTATAAGCTCTGCGATCGCACTGCTCTCCGCATTGACGTAAAAAGTTATCGTTGCGCCTACGTTTGTGGAAATTCCGCCGATATACGCTTGCTCCGCGCCGGCTTCCTTCGCCACGTACGGCATACTGACGTTACCTTTTATCGTGCCTGCGCCAAGCTCGACCTTACCGTCCTCCGCCTCGAACGTGTACAGCTCGCGCGGCAGCGGCGGCGCCGGCGGCGGTGCGGGACGGTTATTTACCGCATACACCGCGCACGGCGCGATTATCGCCGCGAGTACGGCGGCAAGCCCGACGGAACAAGCTACGATCGTGATGATCTTGTTCTTTTTAGACAAAGCCGCATAGCCGCGCCCTATGTTTATGAAAAAGCCCTTGAATCCTTTTTCCTTTTGGTACGGGCACGGAGGTTTAACGTAAGTTCCGTCGCACTTTGCCACATACATTTTTTTGAACTGACCCGAACCGAACACCGCGCCGAGTATTGCCATTACCGCGCATGCGACGAGCAAGCACACCGAAACAGCCTGAAGCGCAACGAGCGCGATTTTCCACCACGGCGTTACGTCGCGGAATTGCGTATCTGCGGTTATATTGTTCATACCGTTGGAATGAAGCTGATTGTACAGTATTCTGTGGCACGCCTCGCGCACGGCGAGAGCGACGGTCGCATTGTTCTTATAGCCGTCCCAAGCCTTGTTGTTTCCGCCGTACATCCACAGATCCTGACCCGCGACCACAGCGCTCGCCATTGCGCGCGGATTGAACTCGTGATCGGATACTGCGGCGTCGGTGATGGTAATGCCCGTAAAGCCCCATTCCTTGCGCAATACGTCGGTCAAAAGCCCGCTGTGACCGCCCGACCAAATACAGCCGATACGGTTGTGCGAGGTCATTATACCGTTGGCTTTGCCCTCGATAACGCCAGCCTCGAACGCCTTGAGATAAATTTCGCGTATGGTCTGTTCGTTAGCCCAGACCGTGCCGCCGTAACGGTTCTTTTCCTGATCGTTGAGCACGAGATGCTTTGCGAACACGATAACGCCGCGGCTTTGAAGTCCGCTCGTTTCCGCCGCGAACATCTTGCCCGAGATAAACCCGTCCTCGCTGTAATACTCGAAGTTACGCCCCGAAAACGCCGAGCGGTGTATACCTGCGCCCGGACCGTATACCGCGGTATAGCCCGCATGCAGCATTTCCATGCCGAACGCGTCGCCTTTCTTTTTTACGAGCGGAAGATTCCACGTAGCCGCCAAAACCTGTTGCGACGGAAAACACATATACGACTTAAGCCCCGGGCAAATGTCGCCCTTGATGCCCGCAGGTCCGTCGTTAGCCTTTATCTCTTTCGATCCGATATTAGATATTCCGGCTATGCGGCAATAGCCGTACGTGAGCAGCCAGCTCTGCTCCTCCCAAGTCATTTGATTGAGCAGATCGTCCCAGAGCGGATCGTCGAAGCTATATTCCATGAGGTTTATCAGCCACAGTCTGTTCTGCTTTTTATCTTCTTCTCTGCCCTCGTTGAGCTTGTCGAGACGGTCTTGCGACACGGTTATTTTACCCGTAACGGGAAGCTTATCCGTAGGCTTTGCCGTGACTTCGTAACCGTACTGCATATCCTTTACCATCTCGGCGTTTACGCACGAAAGGCTCACGCCCGCGGGATACGTTCCCGAGTAATCCTTGCGCGAAAGATACGTGATATGCTGATCGGCAGTGCCCGTGTAAACGTTTATATCCGCATTATCGAAGCGGTTGGTTATCTTAAAGCCTTTTGCGGTTTTGGAGTATTTAACGAAATCGTCGGCGTCCACACGTATAAGCTTTGCGAAATCGGCTTTTCCGTTGTAGTCCATGCCGTGCGCGTCGGTGCAGCCCTTGCGCGCGAGAATGTTGTTGAGCGCATCGTGCGCATTAACGCCGACGGCAAGGTAATAGTCGCCCCGCTCGAGTATGTACGTCTTTTTGCCGTAGCTGTCGTACGTTTTGAAATCCTCGCCCTTTACCGTGACGGTGAGCGTTTGGCTTTTTTTCGGCTGAATGACGTCGGTCTTGTCGAACCCTACAAGCTCGACAGCAGATTTTTCGATACCCGTATCGATATCGTACTCGGTGTATGGCTTTTGCAAATAAATTTGAAAGACCTCTTTACCCGCCAGATCGCCGTTGTTGGTTATCTTTACCGAGACTTCGTAGTCGTCGCCTTTCTGCTCGACCTTAAAATCACTGTACTTGAAATCGGTATACGTGAGTCCGTAACCGAACGGATAAGCCACCTCGTCGGTATACTTCCAACCCGAGTCGGCGTTTCCGGCGGTCACGCCCGCCGCGCTCGCCGCATTGCGGCTGCCGTACACGTCGGCGTTATACTTGCCGAGCACCGCGTCTTCGTACCGCGTTTCGTAATAGCGGTAACCCATGTATATGCCTTCCTGATAAACGACGTATCTGTCGTTCATCGTCATTTTGTTGTTTTCGGGCACGCCGCCTTTGCTCGCGAACTTCATATCGCCGAAGTTGGCGGTCACGGGCGAACTGTAATGATCGAACGCGATCGTATCGGCAAGACGTCCGCTCGGCGCGATCGCGCCCGTGAGCACGTTCGCTATCTGCGCGTACGACGCGCTGCCGCCCATGCCTACCCATATGCACGCATCGATGCCGAGGTCTTTTATGTGTTTCATTTGCAGCGGGCTTGCCGTGTTTATGAGCAGCACGACGCGCTTGACCTTGCCCGCTTCGCGGAGCGCAACGAGCCGCTTTATAACGTCGTTCTCGTCCGCCGAAAGATCCATATAGTTGTTGTCCAAGTTATTATCGGCGTAAATGCTCTTGCCGTAGTCGATGCTCGTATCGAAATTTGTGTCCCCGTCCTCGCTCGTGTAGCGGGTAACGGTCATGACAGCCGCGTCGCCGTATTCGGACACCGTATCGGTCACGTTGCCTATAGTCGACGAATCGAGCGTGTTCCAAGGTATTTCGCGAATACGGTATTCCCAATAGTTATCGTCGCCGACGCGCTTTTTCGCTTCGTCGCCGACAACGTAGTAGCCGTAATTCGCTTTTAGGATATTGTACGCGTTCCAAAGCTTTGTATTGACCTCTACGCCTGCGTCTTCGAGCTTGCTGCGCACGGTATCCGTGGTATTGATACCGACGTATCCCGAGCCGCCGCCCGCAACGAGATATTTTTGCGTAGCCACGCCGAAAAGACTGACTTTGCTGCCCGCGCTTATGGGAAGCGCTTTCGAGCCGTCGCCGAGCTTGTTGTTCCAGAGCAAGACCGCGCCTTCCGATGCGGCTTGAGCGGAAACCTCGAGCGAATGAGCGCGCATAGCCTCGTTGTCGTAGCCCGAGCCGTCCTTGCTGTAAAAGTCGGTCGAGTAATACTCCTCTCCGTCGCCTACTATGTCTTGCGTTTGAATATTGAGTATGGTATTGAGATTTGCGGAGTACTTATCCGCAAACGCGCCGCCGACGAACGCTATTATCGTGAGTATAACGAAAAAGCCCGCCGCAAGCCCCCATATAGCTTTGTCGAATATTTTTGTAAGCAATCTATGGCGTTGTTCGCCGTTTCTTTTACGCTTGTCGTTCATTTGCTTTTCCCATTTTGATATTTACAATCATCAACGTGTAGCAAGCCGCGACCCCGAGCGCCGCCGCAATATCTATCACGAATATCAAGATCTGCCACCAAGTGCCGAACGGCGATGCCGAATGGCTTGTCTGCGCGGCGATCCTGTCGAGTATCATCCACGATGCTACAAACGCGATAGTCAGATAAAACACGAGTATCGCGCACGCACCGCCGATTATGCCCCAGCGTATTTTCTTCATAATGCCTCCTCTTTAAGTAAACCGGCCGCAGTATAAGCTGTCCGGCTCATTCTCGAGGCAAGTATAAATCATATAATAGCCGATGTCAATACCGTTTTCACATTCGTGAACTATTCCGACATATTCGTTGACCGTTTCGGGTCATCGGATACGAATCAACCCGAACGCATTTTTACCGAACAAAGAACAGCCCGTTTATGATATGCTCAACCGAGGCGGACATCGGGCACGGGCAATAATACGCTCAAATTGAACAATCCGCCGCGCGCCGATATGTTCATATTGCCGCCGTATTTTTCCGCTATGAGCTTTATGCTCTTTACTCCGAACCCGTGCAGCGTCGGTTCGGATTTAGTCGTCTTTGGCAAACCCTTTACAAACTCGGGATCGACGGCGTAAGTATTATGCGCTTCGATCGTGACGAAACTGCCCGACGAATATACCGACAAACCTATTATTCGGTTTTGTTCGTCGTCGATCTTCATGACCGCTTCGATCGCGTTGTCGAGCGCGTTACCGAAAAGCGAATATATATCCGCTTCGCTCATAAACGCCACGGCATTGCCGTCGGCTACGCAAGTAAACGCGATCTTGTTTTTATTGCAACGCAGGTTTTTTTCGGTGAGCACCGTGTCGAGCGTCTCGTTTCCCGTTTTGACTACTATATCGTACACCGTAAGCGTGCGTTCTATTTCGGCGAGCGCCTCGCTCGGCACGTGCGTGCCTTTGCCTATCTCGCGTATCTGATGTTTCATGTCGTGGCATTTGAGATTGAGCAGTTCCATATTTTCTTTGAACAGTTCGTACTGCTCTTTGTCTTGCTCCCAAAGTTTGCGCACGAACCCAAGCTCGGTCTCGAGCGCTTTTTGCCGTATCTGTCCGAACTGTACCGATAACAGCAACAAGCAGCAAAGACAATTCGACGAGTATATTATTATCTCCGCGGCAACGTCCGCACCGTCGCTCAAGTATATATAGCCCGAATTCAACACTATATCCACGAGCAGTCCGACTGCGGTCAACAACAGCAAAAACCAGTTTTTGACCACTAGCCGCTCGCTCTTTTTTATGCGTTTTCCGAACACTACGAAAAACACGCCGTATACGGCGTAATAAAACAGCACTTATATAAGCGCGTAAATTATCTGCTCGTGAGTGAGATTTATTATATCTACGGGCGCGGTCGTGTACATACCGAATATCGGCGCGGAATTGCGCACAGCCGCTATGAGTACGAGGTTTGCAAGCTCGTACGCAAAATGCTGTACCGTATACGCCGCTATGCCGCAAAACAGCACGTTTATCCACGGCTCGTCATAGCACAGTTTCAGCGACGCTACGGTGACCGCGAACAGAAAAAAGAACATGAAACACGCGTACGGGAAATTATTTACGAATACGGGGAACGCCGCGCCGGCCGCGAGCGAAATAGCCAAATACCCGATAAACCGCCACACAAACCGCCGCTTCTTTTTCAGATAGCACGTACACAGGATTTCCGCAACGAGTATTTCCACGACAAAAAGCATTTTGTTTAGGAAAATATTGCTCATTTACGTCCCCCCCCCCCGAGCCTGCCAGAAACGCATTTAGTTTGCTCAGAAAATCATTGCGCTTTAAGTGCGATATCTGCAATTCGTCGCCGCCGACTATAACTTGGAACGGGCGTATTTCGGTAACAAACTTCAGATTGACGAGATAACAGCGATTGCATAATTCAAACGGCAGCCCGCGCAACGCTTCCTGCACTTTTATCATACTGCCCGACGCAACCAAATCTCCGTCCGTAGTATGATACGTGATCTTGTGTCCCATGACCTCGATATACTTGAGTTCGGACGTGCGGATCTGTTTGCGCCCGCCGCCCGTAACGTTTATCCAAATCGCCTTGTCGCGTCTGACGTCGAACCGCTCGAGCGCACGGCGGATTTTGACCGAAAACAGCGGATACGTTACCGGCTTGACCATAAAATCGAACGCTTCCACTTCGTACCCTTTGACGGCGAACTGCGCCATATTCGTCGCGAATATGACTATCACATTTCGGTCGCGCTCCCGCAAAGCGCGCACGGTCTCCATACCGTCCGCACCCGGAAGTTCTATATCCATGATAACTATATCGAGCGAACGCTTTGCCTCGTCGTCGAGAAAACTCTCGCCGTCGCCGTAGGCGTAACAGCGGAAGTCGACGCCGAACTCGCGCCCGAACTCGACAAAATATCCGCCGAGCTTGTTGCGCGTTTCCTCGTCGTCCTCTACGATAGCCACATTTACAGACTCGCTCATACACCTACCTCCGAGCAAAATACACCGATCCGTGCATATATTATAAATCCGAATTCTTTTTATGTCAATACCCTTTTCTTATTCGTTTGGAAAATCGACACATTCGTTGTTATGCGTACTATGTTTTCGGCACGCGAAAAACGCGCAAGCACGCTTTGCCGCGCTTGCGCGTTTATGGTTGTTAGGTACGTTCGATCACGATTATCCGATCATCACTCCAATTCAAACGCGCCCGTATACAGTCTGTAATACTGTCCTTTTTGCGCAATGAGTTTTTCGTGACTGCCTCGCTCTATTATTCTGCCGTGATCGAGCACGATTATAACGTCGGAGTTTTTGACGGTGGACAGCCTGTGCGCTATCACAAATACCGTTCTGCCGTGCATGAGCGCGTCCATGCCTCGCGATACTATCGCTTCGGTACGCGTATCTATCGAGCTTGTCGCCTCGTCCAATATCATGACGGGCGGATCGGCGACTGCGGCGCGCGCTATCGACACGAGCTGCCGCTGTCCTTGCGAGAGGTTTGCGCCGTTGCCCGAAAGCATGGTATTGTAGCCCTCTGGAAGTCTCGTTATAAAATCGTCCGCGCCCGCGAGCTTTGCCGCCGCCACGCATTCCTCGTCGGTAGCGTCGAGCTTGCCGTATCGGATATTCTCCATGACCGTACCCGTGAACAGATTGGTATCTTGCAGCACGATACCGAGCGAGCGACGCAGGTCGGCTTTTTTTATCTTGTTGATGTTTATACCGTCGTAGCGGATCTTGCCGTCGGCAATGTCGTAAAATCTATTCAAAAGATTGGTAATCGTGGTCTTGCCCGCGCCCGTCGCGCCGACAAAAGCAACCTTTTGCCCCGGCTCGGCATATATCGAAACGTCGTGAAGGACGGGCTTACCCTCCTCATACTCGAAATCGACCTCGGTAAGCACCACGTCGCCTTTGAGCGGCGTGTAAGTTACCGTACCGTCCGCGCTGTGCGGATGTTTCCAAGCCCAGAGATTGGTGCGTTCCTCGCACTCGGTAAGCACGCCGTCCGTCTCTTTAACGTTTACGAGCGTTACGTACCCGTCGTCGACCTCGGGCTTTTGATCGATAAGATCGAACAGCCGCGCCGCGCCCGCTATACCCATTACGACCGAGTTGACTTGGTTTGAAACCTGATTGATATTGTTGCAGAACTGCCGCGTCATTTGCAGAAACGACACTACGAGCGCGATCGAAAATACGCTTAAATTCACTTCGCTGCCGATAAGCGGGTTTATGAGCGAGCCTATCGAAACGTTTGTAACGGCGTTGAGTATAAACACTCCGCCCACTATCGCAACGATAACGTACAGCACGTGCCCTATGTTGCCGAGTATCGGCATCAGCATGTTGGCGTATGTGTTCGCCTTGGTCGACTGCGAGCAAAGATAATCGTTTACCTTGTCGAAATCGGCTTTGGCTTGTTCCTCGTGACAGAATACCTTGACGACCTTCTGTCCGTTCATCATCTCTTCGATAAATCCCTCTGTTTTGCCTACCGCCTTTTGCTGCGCGAGGAAGAACTTGCCCGCGCCGCCGCCGACGAATTTTGTTACAAGCAAAATTATTATCACGCCGACTATAACGATAATCGTAAGCCAGAAACTGTACCACAGCATGATAAAGAACAGCGTCAAAACCATTATTGCGGACGTCAACATCTGCGGCAGCGATTCGGCTACCATCTGTCGCAAAGCGTCTATGTCGTTGGTGTAATAACTCATTATGTCGCCGTTGCTGTTGGTGTCGAAGTACTTGATCGGCAAATCTTGCATGCCGTTGAACATCATTTCGCGCGTCTTTTTGAGAAAGCCCTGCGTGAGTATCGCCATAAGCTGACGACTGACCGCGCCCGATACAAGCGAGAGCACGTACAATCCGATCAGTATGAGCATTTGGTAAACTATATCTTGCCACGCATATATGCCCGTGCCTTTTACGATCTCGCCGGCTATCGAAAACACGCGTTCCATGAAAATGGAAGGCAACGAACTTACGACTGCGTTGAACACGATACACAAAAGCGACACCGTGAGCATCTTGGGATAGAACTTGAACAGCAGCTTGACGGTGCGTCCGAGCACGCCTTTATTGACTTTTTTCTTATCTTTTTTATTCATAGCGGGAGCGTTATTCTTCATCGTCGCTTGCCCCCTTGTTTTGAGTATTGTACACTTCGGTGTATATCTCGTTTTTACCGAGCAATTCCTTGTGCGTGCCGACGGCGTTTATCCTTCCGCCTTCCATGATTATGATGCGGTCGGCGTCCTCGACGGAAGCCGTGCGCTGCGCGATTATTATCTTTGTGGTTTCGGGCGCGTACTTTTTAAGCCCCGCGCGAATGGTCTTGTCGGTCTTTGTATCGACCGCGCTCGTCGAGTCGTCGAGTATGAGTATCTTGGGTTTTTTAAGCAACGCCCGCGCGATGCACAGCCGCTGTTTTTGCCCGCCCGAAACGTTTACGCCGCCTTGCTCTATGTATGTATCGTACCCGTCGGGGAACGCAGACACAAACTCGTCGGCAGCGGATATCACGCACGCTTCTTTTATTTCCTCGTCTGTCGCATCGGGATTGCCCCAGCGCAAATTCTCTTTGATCGTGCCCGAAAAAAGCTCGTTCTTTTGCAGCACGACCGCAACCTGATTGCGCAGTGCGGTGAGGTCGTATTCTTTAACGTCTCTTCCTCCGACGCGTACAACGCCTTCGGTGACGTCGTACAGCCTCGAAATCAGATTTACGAGCGAAGTCTTACTCGAACCCGTACCGCCTATAATACCTATCGTTTCGCCCGATTTTATATGCAAATCGACGCCGTCGAGCACGTTGCGCTCCGCCGCCGCCGCATACTTGAAACTTACGCCGTCGAAGTCCACCGAACCGTCCGATACTTCGGTCACGGCGTTTTCGGGACTGTGGAGAGCGCTCTTTTCGTCGAGCACTTCGCACACGCGGCGCGCGCTCTCGACCGACATGGTTATCATTGCGAACACCATGGAAAACATCATCAACGACATCAAAATTTGCATGCCGTACACTATAAGCTGCGACACGCTGCCCACGTCGTACAGCGCGGGGTTTACCTGCTTGATTATAAAATACGAGCCGAGAAACAGTATAGTCGTCAGCACGCCGTAAAAGAAAAACTGCATTACGGGGTTGCTCCAAGCGAGCAGTCTTTCCGCCTTGGTAAAATCAACCTGCACGTCGGTAGACGCGCGGTCGAATTTTTTCTTTTCGTAATCCTCGCGCACGAACGATTTTACGACGCGCATGCCGCGCACGTTTTCTTGAACGGATTCGTTGAGATTGTCGTACTTTTTGAACACACGGTGGAAAAGCGGTATCGCCTTTTTCATTATCAAAAGCAATATGACGGTGAGCGGCGGTATTACCGCAACGAATATCCAACCGAGATTACCGCCCATTACGAACGCCATAACGAGCGAGAATACGAGCATGAGCGGACAACGCACCGCGATACGTATTATCATCATGAACGAGAACTGCACGTTGTTAACGTCGGTGGTCATACGCGTGACGAGCGACGGCGTGGAGAATTTATCGATGTTCTCGAACGAAAAATCCTGTATTTTGTAATATATGTCTTTGCGCAGATTTTTGGCGAAACCGCTCGACGCCTTTGCGCAGAACGCGCCCGAAAGCGCGCCGAAAACGAGCGATAAAACTGCCATGCCCACAAGTATCGCACCATGGATTAGGATCGATCTCAAACTGATATTATTCTCGATCATATCTATCAAGCTCGCGGTAACAAACGGGATCAAACATTCCAACACTACCTCGAGCGATACGAAAATCGGCGTCAATATAGCCGCTGCCTTATATTCTCTGATACTCCTTGAAAGCTCTTTGATCATAATTTATCTATTCCTTTGCTATTTCGTATCCGATGCCGCTTTGCCGTAAACACACTTTGCGGACAAACTCGCAGCATACCCGTTCGGCAGTTTTTCGGCTATACAAAAGCAAACGTCCGAAGTCGCAGTCTGTGCGCTACGCCAAGCGAGGCAGCCGAACGCGGCGCGATGCTTGAACAGCACACAATCGATTTGATATTATGAGTAGATTGCCGTCGATCATTCTGCGATGTAAAAACAGGCGTTCGTGATGTGTTCGACCGAAGTCGGCATCGGGTATCACCTATTTTATCACGCATTTTTATTTTTGTCAAACAAAAACGCCTCGCATAGCGAGGGTTTTTGTTCTGTTACATCAAAGCAATATACAGATTATACCGCCTCTGCCCTCGTTGATTATACGCGAGAGCGTCTTGCGCATTTTCTTTTGCGTCTCTTCCGGCATCGAGTTGAGCTTGTTGTTC
>ERZ777306.4891-NODE-4891-length-11514-cov-6.271577_pt1 | contig 11514 bp, 9 predicted proteins | sample MGYA00374966_ERZ777306 | MGnify/ENA primary metagenome ERZ777306 (study PRJEB29329, sample SAMN06343882) | mouse gut metagenome | isolation source: Mouse cecum | place: Austria: Vienna | collected 2014-11-15 ...
CGTACATCAGGGAGTACAGGTAGGGCAGCAGCTTATAGCGCAGGGCATAGGCCGCCTGGACCTGGGGCAGCAGCTCCTCATACATCCAGGGCTGGGTGACGGTGTTGTCACTGTTGGCGGAGTTGATGGTGAACCGGGGCTGGAAGATGCCGCTCTGAATCCAGCGCAGCATCAGCTCGCCCTCCGGGGCGCCGCCGGCAAAGCCGCCGATGTCACAGCCCATGTTGGCGCAGCCGGACAGGCCCATGCCCATGATCGTCGCCAGGTTGAACTTCACGGTGTTCCAGTCGGTGAGGTTGTCGCCCCCCCACACCTGGGCGTAGCGCTGCACACCGGCGAAGCCCGCCCGGTTGATGACATAGGGCCGCTCGTTGGGGTAGGTCTCCTCCAGGGCCTTCCAGCCGATGTAGGCCATCATGTTGGAGTGGATGATTTTCAGCTCCGCCATGGTGCCTCCCTGGCCCTCAAAGTCACACTGGGCGGCCCGGTCCTCAATACCGTCCATCTCGCAGTTGTCGTTCCATACGGTCTTTGCGCCCTTGTTCAGAATCGTTTCCTTCAAAAGCTGCTTCCAGGCGTTCCGTCCGGCGGGGCCGGTGAAGTCAATGAACCGTCCCTCGCCGCCCCACCAGCGGCCCCGGTAATCGTCCTTGCCGTCGGCAGTCTTGATAAACGCGTTCCGGTCCTCGTAGTACTTGGCATAGGGGTGGTTTTGCAGCACGCCGGGCTTCAGGTTGGGAATGACGTTGATGCCCTTGGCGTTCATGGTCTCAAAAAACTTCTCCGGGTCGGGGAAGCGCTTATAGTTCCAGTTAAAGGTGTAGCGCAGGCCGTCCTCCTCACCGGAGGAGTAGCCGGAGGCCAGCCAGAAGTTGTCAATATAAATTTTCTCCTGGAGATGCTTGTCAATGACCTTATAGATCTCCTGGTCGCAGTCCTGCTCCAGCTCGGCGTAGTACATGGTGGAGGCGCAGAAGCCCAGAGACTGCTTGGTGGGCAGGGCGGTGCGGCCTGTGAGCCAGGTGTACCGGTTGATCACGTCGGCCATTTTGGGGCCGTTGATGAGGAACAGGTCAATGTCGCCGCCGTCGGCCTGCCAGTAGCAGTAGCGCTCCCAGTAGCCGCTGATCTCCTGGCCCATGTCGAACACGCAGTCGTAGGAGTTGTGATAGAACAGGCCCAGGGCGTGGAGATTGCTCTCACTGGTGCGGATATAGAAGGGGATGTGCTTGTACATGGGGTCGCCGTTTTCCGGGTCGTGGCCGATGGCGTCCTTGGGGCTCATGCGCAGGCGGCGGCCCTTCTTGTCCAGGTGGCCGGTCTTTTCGCCGAAGCCGAAGAAGTGGTCCTTCTCCCGGTCCATGCAGGAATAGTGGCTCAGACGGCCCAGCTGGTCCATCTCAAAGGCCCGCTCCGCCAGGTCCCGGTAAATGCACTTGCCCTGGGCGGTGTAGAGGGAGAAGGAGAAGGGCTCCTTTTTCAGCACCAGCTTCAGGGTGGCGGTACGGAACACCAGCGTATCCCCCGCGTCCTCGCAGGGGATATCCAGCGCGGTGATCCGGGTGCGCTCGCCCTCAAAGAGGGGGTCCAGACGGTCCTCCCAGGCGGTAGTCACCAGGGTGTAGGAGGCCTCGGGGAATGTTTTGCCGAAGGACACCCGCAGGCGGATCACGTCGTCGCTGAGGAACACCAGCATGGCATCCGCGCAGTCGCCGTGGATCAGATAGCCGTTCTGGAGCTTTTCAATGGACTCAAATTTCTTTAAAATCATAAATTTGCTCTCCCTTACATTCCAATCAGGTCAAAGTCCTCAAAGGAAACGGTGAGGGTAATCTGCATTCCGCTGCCGGTTTTGCTCTCCTGGGGCTGGCCGATGCCGGCAATGCCGTGGTTGATGTCCCGGCCGGGGTTGGGATACTTGACCAGCACGGCCTTTTTGGTCTGGCTGTAGTACCAGCCCTTGGCGGCGGCGTCGAACTTGCGGCGGTTGAGGAAATGCTCCAGCTTCTCGTCGCCCAGAGTCACCCAGAAGGGGCTGCGGTCCTTGCGGACCATCTCTACCTCCATGTCCTTCACGAAATCAGTGTACTCGCCCTCGGAGGAGAAGTCAACCTTTACCACGTCGGTGCCGGACATATGGATGGTGGTCTTGCGGCACAGGCCCTTCTTATAGTCGTTGGTTACGCCGTCGTCGTCATACAGCACATAGGTGCGCTCCTCGCCGGGGACCATGGTGATGTGCAGGCCGGTGGCGTGGTCCCGCTCCATGCTCATAAGCTGGTTGAGGGCCATGGGGACGATTGCCCCTTCCCGGAGGAACATGGGAATGGTCTCCAGGGTCACGGGGACCTCGATGGTCTGGCCGCCCTCGTAGCAGGTAAAGTTGTTGTTCCAGTCGTACCACTTGCAGCCCGCGGGCAGATAGACCTTCCGGGTGGCGGCGCCGGGCTCAATGACGTTGGCCACAAGAATGTCCCGGCCGTACAGGAACTCAAAGCTCTCGTCGTAGACATTGGGATCGTTCTGGAACTCGTAGACCAGGGCCCGCATAATGGGCGCGCCGGTCTGGCTGGCCTCATACTCGGCGGAGTACAGATAGGGGGCCAGGCGGTAGCGCAGCAGAATGGCATTGCGGATCAGGTCCGCGGAATCCCGGTACATCCAGGGCTCGGTGACGGTGTTGTCGTTGCTGGCGGAGTGGATGGAGAACCGGGGCTGGAACACGCCGTTCTGGACCCAGCGGACAAAGAGCTCTTCATCCGGAGCGGGGCCGGCAAAGCCGCCGATGTCTGCGCCCTCGTTGGGCTGGCCGGACAGGCCCATGCCGGTAATGATGGGAATGTTGTATTGCAGGGAGGTCCAGCTGGTGTAGTTGTCGCCGCACCAGTTCTGGGCGTACTTCTGGATGCCGGCGCTGCCGCTGCGGCACACCACATAGGGCCGGGCATTGGGGTCGTGCTCCACCACCGCGTCGCCGCCGATCTTACACATGATGGTGGACATGATGGGCTTGAGCTGGCCGATGGTGCCGCCCTTGCCGTCGAAGTCGCAGCGGCTGTCCTTGTCCAGCAGGCTGTCGTACTCGCAGTTGTCGTTCCAGACGGAGTTGGTGCCCACGCCAATGACGTTTTCGATCAGATATTCCTTCCAGATCTTCCGGGCGGACTCCTTGGTGTAGTCCCAGAAGGCGCCGTCGCCGCCCCACCACTTGCCGACGCTGTAGTGGTCGGACTCGGCCTCCTTCACGAACACGTCCTTGCCCTCAAACTCGCTGAACCAGGGGTGGCACAGCAAAATGCCGGGCTTCACGTTGGGCACGTTCTGGGCGCCCTTCTCGTTCATGGCGGCGAAGTAGCCCTTGGGGTCCTTGAAGCGGGTGGTGTTCCAGGTGAACACGCAGCGCTTGTTGTTGTAGCTGGTGTAGCCGGAGGACAGGTGGAAGCCGTCGATGGGGAAGCCCTCCTCCTTCACGGTGTCGATGAACTCCAGCACCGCGTCGTCACTGTCCTTCTCCAGCTCGGGGTAATACATGGAGGAGCCCTGATAGCCCAGCGCGCGCTTGGGCAGCAGGGCGGGACGGCCCGTCAGCAGGGTGTAGTTGTCCACAATCCGGGCCAGAGTGTCGCCGCCGATGAGGAACAGGTCGATGTCGCCGCCGTCGGCCTGCCAGTAGGTGTACCGGGGCCAATAGTTGCTCTTCTCCCGGCCCATGTTAAAGACAGACTCGTAGAAGTTGTGGTAAAACAGGCCCACGGCCTTCTTGGTCTGGCGGCTGAGGCGGATATAGAAGGGGATATGCTTGTACAGGGTGTCCATCTTGGTGGCGTCGTAGCCCAGGGCGTCGGTGGCGCGCTGGCGGATGAATTCTTTATTCTTGTTCAGCAGGCCGGTCTTTTCGCCGAAGCCGTAGAAGCAGTCGTCCTCCTCCATGCGGCTGTAGTGGACAACCCGGTGGTTGGAGTCCAGCACGAAGGGGTTGCCGGGCAGGTCGCTGTAGAGAAGCTCGCCCTCTCCGTTGTAGAGCTTGAAGGACAGGGGATTCTTGTCCACCACCAGGCGCAGCTTGGCGGTGGTGAAGGTGATGGAGTCCTTCTCGTCGGCCACAGCGGGCTGAACAGGCTGTACCCGGGTGCGCTCGCCCTCAAAGAGAGGGTCCAGACGGTCCTCCCAGGCGGTGGTGGCCAGCACGTAGGATTCCTCCGCCAGCTCCTTGTCGAAGGAGGCCCGCACCCGGACGATCTCGTCAGTGACAAAGCACACCTTCACATCCGCGCAGTTGGTGTGGAGCAGGAATGCGCCGTCCAGCCGCTCCATTGAAGTTACGGTGGTACAAATCTGCATATTGCATTTCTCCAATCCTAAATTATTTGAAAGCGGAATAGAAAAAAGGGCGGCTTACCGGCCGTTTCGCGGGAAGCGGGGCCGGAAAGCCGCCTTAGAAGCGCTCTCATTTCAGAAAAACGCCCCGGATTACTCTCAAGTCAGCCACCAGAAGCTGTCAACCTGGTTGGTCAGATAGGGGAGAATCAGCGAAATCGCGGGGATAAAGGTCACCAGGAACAGGGCGATCACCATGGCGACAAACATAGGCAGAATGTACTTGGTGACGCCTTCGATCTTCACCTTGCCCACGCCGCAGCCCACGAACAGGACAGAGCCCACAGGCGGGGTGACAGAGCCGATGACCAGATTCATGATGAACATCAGGCCGAAGTGGACGTCGCTCATGCCGATGCTCCGGGCGATGGGCAGGAAGATGGGGGTAAAGATCAGCACAGCAGGGGTCAGGTCCAGGAACATACCCATGACCAGCAGGAACACGTTCATGATAATCAGCAGAACATAGCGGTTGTCAGAGATGCTGATTAAGGCGCTGCTGATGGCGGCGGGGATGCCGGTGTAGGACATAACATAGGACATGATGGAGGAGGCGGCGATCAGGAACAGGATGGTCGCGGAACCCTTCATCGTATCCGCCAGCAGGTTATACAGAGTTTTCAGGTCCATCTCGCGGTAGAACACCGACAGCAGGCCGCAGTACAGGCACATAACCACGCCGGCCTCCGTGGCGGTGAACTTGCCGGTCATGATGCCGCCCATCACGATAATGACGGCCAGCAGAGCGGGAATCGCCTCCCACCAGATTTTCCAGGCGGGGTCCACTTCCTTGACGGAGGACTTGCGGTATCCCATTTTTACCGCCAGGATTACGGACACGATGGCCACGGCCACGCCCAGAGAGATACCCGTGAGATAACCGCCCATGAACAGGGCCGCCACGGAAACACCGCCGGCGGTGATGGAGTAGAGGATCAGGCCGCCGCTGGGGGGAATCAGCTGGCCGGTGGGAGCGGAACAGATGTTGACGGCGGCGGCGTAGTTGGGATCGTAGCCCTCTTCCGCCTCCAGGGGGCTCATGATGGTGCCCATAGCGGAGGCAGCGGCCACGGAGGAGCCGGAGACTGCGCCGAAGAACATATTGGCCAGCACGTTTGTGGCGCCCAGATAGCCGGGCACCCAGCCCACCAGCAGGCGGGCCAGCCGGATCAGACGGCGGGCAATGCCGCCCTTATTCATCAGGTTGCCGCCCAGGGAAAAGAAGGGCAGGGCCAGCAGGGAAAAGGAGTCCAGGCCGGAGAAACACCGCTGGGCTGCCATGGGGGCGAAAACGGCGGGGTCCATGCCGCTGAACACAGCGGTGGCCACCGATGCGATGCCGATTCCGGCGGAGATGGGTACGCCGGCGAAGAGCATCACGAAGAAGGTGGAGAAAAGAACAATAACTGCCTGTGTTACCATTACGCCTTACCCTCCTTTTTCTCAAAGAGCAGATCCAGATACTTCAGAATCCGGCCCAGAACAATGAGTACGCCGGAAATGGGCATGACAGAATAGAGGAACTTGAACGGGATGCGCATAACGGAGGAGGCGTTGTTGGCGCTCACCGTCATCCGGATGCCGCCGTAGATAAAGACATAGATAACGAAGAACAGCACGGCCGCCTCAATGAAAATGGTCAGGGCGATGGCCACAGGACCCTTTACCCGATCCTTTACCAAGTCCAGCGACAAATGCTCGTCCCGGTAGAAGCAGTAAGCCGAGCCGATCATGGAAGCCCAGATCAGGATATAACGCAGAAACTCGTCCACAAAGGTAGCGTTTGCCCCAATCAGACGGGCAACGACCTGATAGGTGCCGCCCACCACCAGGGCGCCCATGGCCAGCGCCATCAAAAAGCGCATGACCATATTCAAAATGTTATCAACTTGTTTCAAGGTTTCATCTCCTTCTTTAAAAGCAATTCCGAAAATTGCATTGGCGCTCTCCTAACAAAACAAGTACAGCCCAGGGAGTTATAGAAATCCCCGGGCTGTACCACTTCCGGTCAGTGATCCGGGAAAGAAGCCAGACTTTTTAGCGTGACAGCCGTTAGCCGGCGGCCTGGATGCGCTCCACGTAGGCGTACACAGCGGGGTCGCTGGTCTGAAGGTTGGTGTAGATGGGCTGGCAGGCCTCCTGGAAGGCGGCGGTATCCACGTCGCGGATCAGCTCCACGGGGTTGGAGCCGCTGGTGGCAGCCTCCAGGACCTCGTTCTCAAAGTCGGCCCATGCGGTCTTGTAGTCCTCGGTCATCTTGGCGGCAGTGTCCTGCATGATCTGCTTCTGATTGTCGGACATCTTGTTCCAGATGTTGCTGGAGATCACGATGATGTCGGGGATGCGGGTGTGCTCGTCGAAGCAGTAGTACTGGGTCACGTCGGCGTGGTCGCGCAGAGCGGTGACGTTGTTCTCCGCGCCGTTGATTACGCCGGTCTGCATACCGGAGTAGATATCGCTGTAGCCCATAACCTGAGCGGAGCCGCCCAGAGCGTCCATCATATCAATGGCCATCTGGGAGTCCATGGTGCGGATCTTCAGACCGTTCAGGTCGGCGGGGGTGCGGATGGGGGTATTGGCGGTGTAGAAGGAGCGGGCGCCGGACTCCAGCCAGGTCAGGCCGATGAAGCCGTCCTTCTCGGTCAGGCCATACAGGTCCTGGGCGATCTCGCCGTCCATCACCTTGTAGAAGTGATCCTTGTCATTGAACACGTAGGGAACCGAGACCACGTTCCACTCAGGCTCGAAGTTGCCCAGCACAGAGGCGGAAACCTTCGCCATGTCCAGGGCGCCCATGGTGATGGAGTTCAGGCAGTCGGTTTCGCTGCCCAGGGTGCCGTTGGGGACGATCTCAATGTTGATGGTGCCGTTGGACTGGGTCTTGACTTCCTCCGCCCAGGCGGTCATGGCGATGTGTACCGCGTGGTCCTCCGCCAGACCGTGGGCCAGCTTCATGTTGAAGGTCTGCTCGGTTCCATCGCCGGAGGTGCCGGAAGAGCCGGAAGCGGTAGGAGCGCTGGGCGTATTGTCGCCACCGCAGCCGGTAAGCAGGGACAGAGAGAGTGCGGCGCACATGACGCCGGCCAGGAGCTTTTTGATTTTCATTTTGGTTCCTCCTTATGTTTTTTTCGGCAGCTCTTCTGCCGGGTTATTGGTATTTTAATATATTAGAATATCATTTTCAACTGGGATTACATCCAAAATTTGAGAAATTTTTTGTGCATAAACACGAAGCAATTGGAATTAACTGATTGGATTGACCATATTATACCTGGTTATACTTGGAGAATTTTGCAAAAAAAGAGTATGTCCTGTGGACATACTCTTTTGGAAATTTTTTGTTATTCCTTGAAATAATAGGGGTACTGCCTGCGGATGGGCAGCAGATCATCCAGATAGCGCTTTAAATGCTTTTCCAGCAGCTGCTGGAGGCCCTGCACGTCCCGCTGGAACAGGAGCTGAATGAACTGCTCGTGGTCATCCACCACACGGGTGGCGATGTTCAGCTGCAGGCTCAGAAGCCGGATGCGCTCAACGTGCTGGAAGTATTTCACCATCCAGTCAAAATAGGCCCCCCGGTCAATAATGTCGAAGGCAATGCGGTGAAACGCATTGTCCAGTTCAAACATACGCCGGTTCCGGTCAGGGCTTGGGGAGGTGGAATACAGCTGATACAGCTGGAGATTTTCCTCATACAGCGGCCGGTGAGCGTCCAGAACCTGCGCACAGGCCAGTCTGGTAATTTCCTTTTCCAGCGCATAGCGGTTAAACTGCTCAATATTCACCAGCTTTAAGTCAATCGGAGCAACAGATGTACTGCTCTGGGGACGGACCACCACCAAATGCTCCAGACTCAGCATGATAATTGCCTCATGGATGGGGGTGCGGCTCATGCCCATTTCTTCCACCAGCTGCTTCTCGTTCAGTATGTCGTTGGGCTTCAGATCCAGGTTGATAATACGGCTGCGGATCATTTGGTATGCGGTTTCCCGTGCGTTTCTGCCTGCTTGATGGCCTGCCATCTCTACCTTCTCTCCTTTGATTTCAGTCATTGTTCAGCGGGCCCGGCGGTCCCGCACAGCCTGGCGCAGATCCGCCAGATTCATGGTGAGCAGAGAGCGGTTCCGCTGCCAGGACAGGCCGGTGCGCTGGGCGACAAACGCTTTGAGCTCCTCCGGGCTGCCCCCCTCCACGCCGTCCTTTTCCACCATGCAGACCGATTGTCGGCCCAAAAACAGATAGAGATAGCTCTCGTCCTCAATCAAGCGCTGGAATTTTTGATAATCCAGGCGCATGGAACCCTCTCCGGTCAGCTCCACCCGGTCCTCGAAAAAGGAGCAGATATGCATGGGAAGGGCCGCCTTGCGGGCGTCCAGCGCCCGGTCGGCCCGGACGGCGGCAGGGAAGTCCTTGCTCACAATAAGCCAGCACCCCGCCAGAAGCAGCGGGATCTGCACCACCCGGGGGAGGGCCATCATCAGCCCGCCCACAATCAGCGCGGCGCCCAGCAGAAAGCGGGAGAGGATGCGAAGGGTGTCGTAGGTATAGTATTCCGTTTTATACAGCAGCTGAATTGTATCGGGGGTGTGCTGTACGCTTCCGATAAAGCTCGCCGTCTCTGCCATAACTGCCTCCTGCGCCGTGTGGGTGTTATAGTGATATTCTAATACATTAGATTGATGGAAGTCAACCCTGCATTTTAGAAAAATAAGGCAAAAATCCAGAAAACAGGCCCTCAATCGAAAATAAATATTTCTTCAATGGGCGCTTCCACCGCTCTTGCAATGTCGATGGCCAATTTCAGGGCGGGATTGTACTGGGCCTTTTCCAGCCGCACGACGGTTTCTCTTCGCACGCCCACCCGCACGGCCAGCTGCTCCTGGGTCAAAGCCTTCAGCAGGAGGAACAGGGCAATCACGCAGCCGCAGAAGGGCGGCGAGGATAATCTTGGAATTTCAAAGAGTGGTGGGTATCGTTTTATGGGCTTGTATGGACGAAAGCCGTCCGGGATTTTTACTGCTGCGCCGCCCAAACCCAAACCGCCACCAACAGCAAGGTCGGGTTTCCCGCGATGCCCAGCACACTGCACCCCAGTCCCAGCAGCAGCGCACAGCACAGGGTATCCAGAGCACGGGCCGCCCGCCCGGCCGTTTCTTCTCCCGCCAGCAGACACAGCCCGCACCGCAAAGCCCGTCCTCCGTCCATCCCGCTCACTGGGGCCAGATTCAGCAGCGCCAGCGCCAAATTGATTCCTGCAAACAGCGTTCCCCAGGGAAAAACGCAAAAAAATGCCGCCAAGAGCAGATTTGCCGCAGGCCCTGCCAAGGCGCAGATCCATTCCCGCTGATAGGACAGTTCCCCCTCCACCCTCATTTCCGCTCCGGCAGCGGTGAACTGGATGTACCGCACGCTTCCGCCCAGACGGCGGACCGCCAGATAATGCCCAGCCTCATGCAATGCGCAGGCCAGAAAAGCCATAGGGACAACCCCCTGGCTGTCCAGGTAGTTCATCCAGGCGGCAAGCAGAAAAAAGCCTCCGCTGAAACGCCAAAAGCCGGCGGGTTTCATGATGCGTTTGTCTCAATATACTGGGTGGGATCCAGGTGCATACCATCCAGCTTCAGCTCCAGATGCAGGTGGGGACCGGTGGCGTTTCCGGTGGAACCCACCTCCGCAACCTTTTCCCCCATTGCCACAAGCTGGCCCTTGGACACGCACAGCTTGCTGCAATGGGCATAAAAGGACTTGATTCCATTTCCGTGGTCCAGCTGGAGATACATACCATAGGAGTCATCCTGCCCGATATAGTCCACTTTTCCATCCGCAAAGGCCTTGATGCTCTCTCCCTCCTGGCCGCCGATGTCTGCTCCGCCGTGGAACTGATAAACGCCGTTAATCGGGTGGTCCCGATAGCCATAGGTGGAGTGGAGCGTCCCTACCAGGGGGGTCGTGGTTTCCAGTTCCCCCAGAGAATAATGGTCCATTGTGTAGTTTTCCGGCAGCGCCGGACCATCGTAGCCGGCCCGGGAGAGCAGCGTCCCCACCGCCGCCATAGCGGGCTCTGAAGCCGGTTCAAGCGCCTGATCCGGTTCTGACTCCGGTTCCCCGGCCGGGACGCGGGGAAATGGGATTGACTGGGGCAAAAATTCCAGACTGCCGGACCGGCTGGCCTGAAAGACCATCGCCGCTGCCTGGTATTCCCCGTTTTCCTGCAGCGTATCGTTGCCAAACACCTCTACGCAGAATTCCCCCAAATCGCCCAACAGGGAGTCCTGCTGGGACAGGGCCTCTCCCAGCTGAGAGAAGGCGGCCCGAAAATCCGTATCCATGCCAATCAGCCGGGTCACCTGGTCCCGGACCTGAATGAGCCGTTGAGGAAACACACCTTTTCCAATAAAAACAACCAGAAATAAAACCAGACACACGGCAAGCTGCAAAAATCGGATCCGCTCCCTGCGCTCCCGAACCGGCTCTCTCTGCCGTGATGCGGTATAGCGGCGCACATGGGAATGGGCGTGTATGCTGCGGGCTTCCATAAGCTCTCCTCCTCTGTCTGTTCGTGTTACTCCAAATTTACGCAGGAAAAAGATGAAATATTCCTCTTGACAGATTGAGTATTTACAAATATAATAAAAAGAGTTCACGGCATCCGGGTGTGGCGAAGCTTGGTATCGCGCTTGGTTCGGGTCCAAGAGGCCGTGGGTTCAAATCCCGCCACTCGGACCAGAAAAAGAGGTCAAAAAAGATTTTCGGTGAAAAAACCGAGAGATTTCAAGACCTCAGAGGCCCTTGGATAACGAAAATCCAAGGGCCTCAAAATTTAGATTTTTCCCCACCTCCTATTCACTCAGGCAGGACTTAAACCTGCGGCAAAACAGTTTCAAATAGGGCGCTACGATTTTGAGCGCCTGTATTGAGCGTCGATCCGTCAGTTCTAAAGGAATTGACAGACCGGCGCTTTTTGTTTTTCCAGGAAAACACAATACTCCCAGCGCCTGTTTTCAAAACAGGCAAAATCAAAAAGGGCCCCAGACTTTTCAGCGCAAAAAGTTGCCATTATATTAGAAAGCAAGGAGGATCAAAATGAACGCAGAAGAAAAAAACAGATACTTCCAAGAACTAACCCTGAACCTCCAG
>ERZ777306.4893-NODE-4893-length-11512-cov-4.992756_pt1 | contig 11512 bp, 12 predicted proteins | sample MGYA00374966_ERZ777306 | MGnify/ENA primary metagenome ERZ777306 (study PRJEB29329, sample SAMN06343882) | mouse gut metagenome | isolation source: Mouse cecum | place: Austria: Vienna | collected 2014-11-15 ...
TGCTGGCGATGGGGCGTGGGGAAGAGGAGGCGAAACGGGGGATCCGTTTTTCGTTCGGGAGAGAGACGACGGAAGCGGAAGTTCTCTTCGCCGCCGATAAACTCACGGAATGTTTGCTGGAAACGTGACGGCATCCGAAATCAAAACGCCCGCGGCAAAGACGCTTGTGAGGGATTTTTTCCGCGGATCGATCAAGCATAAACAAACAGTCCGCTCTTCTCATGCGAAGAGCGGACTGTACTTTTTAACGCGACGGAGTAAAACCTTTTTCGTTTCCGATTCGTTCAATCATTGTGTTCCGAAGTTATGAAAGAATTTTTTCGATTAACGTATAAAACGCTTCGCGGGCTTCGGGCAGCGGCGCGTCGTTTGGAAACGTATAGTCGTATTCGTATTCGTTGACGCCGCCGTCCGATTCGTTGTGCCAGCAAACGCCCGTGTCGCGGGTTACGAGCAGGGTTTTGCAATTCTCGCCTACGGCAGCGCGGAACTTTTCGATCTCTTTCGGTTCGCGAATGTGCACGAACATCACCCGTTCTTCGCTTTTCAGATATTTTTGATATTCCTCCGTCAGATAGCGCAGGGGAAGGTCGTTGTATTCCACGAACGCCTGTTTCAGCCGGACGAGGAGCAGTCTTCCGCTCTCGTCTTTTTCGCCGCGCCAGCCGCCTTCCGCGGCAAGGCGTTTGATCGGGTCTACCGAAGAGACGATCCGCGTCGGGATCCGTTGTTTTACCCACTCGCACAGCGTGTCTTTTCCCACGCCGCCGGAGCCGTTGATTACGATGACCGGTTTATTTCGCATACCCGAATTATAGCAAATCGCCGCCGCTTTGTAAAGGCTTTTTCCGCCGATTCAAAATCCGACATTATAATATGTTTTTTTTAGGGAATTTGTGCGTCCTGCGGCGTTTTTTTCTTCTAAACGCAAATTTATGCGCATACGATATGGTAGTCGGTCGGAACGTCCCGCCGCGAAATTACATTATCAAGAGGTGTTTATATGAACGAAGAACTCAATTATGCCGAAATGCTCGAAATTCCCGTAGAAACCGTGACCGTAAAGCGCAAAGAAAAAAAGCGCCGCGCCCGCGAAAACGATTCCGAACTTTCCGAACAGCTCGTGGAACAAATCAACGACCGCATGGAAGAGGCGGACGATCCCGCGTATGCCGAGAGCCGCGAGATCGAACGGGAGGTCAAGCCGAAAGCCAAAGCCAACCGTAAAACGAAAATGGCGCGCCGCGTCCTGATCGGAGAATTCGTCGCCGTATGCGCGCTCTGCGCCGCGATTTTCGTAACGAACATCGTCATGTCGAACAGCGCGATCAACACCTTCGTGCGCGGGCTGTTCCGCGGAAACTCCGCCGCGGCGGAAGCCGACGCGCGTACTTATTCCGATTTCAAACTTGGTTCCGTCGTCAACGAATATACCGACGCGGAGCTTACCGTTTCGACTTCGGGCGTGCTTTCGTTCACAGCGAAATGTTCCGTCTACGCGCCCTGCGAAGGGAAGGTCGCATCGATCAACGGCACGCAGGAAGGCGGCTATACCGTCGAACTGAAACATTCCGATACCTTCTCGACCATTATCAGCGGCCTCGACGCGGTGTACTTTGCCGAGGGGCAGAAGGTAAAGAGCAACGTTCCGCTCGCCTACTCCGACGGAGAGGGCTCCGTGCGCGTCATGTTCTATTCGGGGGATTCTCTTCTCAACTGCTTTACGCTCGGCGACGGCGGTATTGCTTGGAGCTGAAAAAGCAACGCCTCCGCGTTCACCCGTTGTTCTTTCTTGTCGGAATCCTTTCGGCGTTTACGGGCGGATTGCTGCTGTTCGTAATCGCCGTGATCGCCGCGCTCGAACACGAATGCGCGCATGCGTTCGCCGCAAGGCGTTACGGATATACTCTCGATACGATCGTGCTCATGCCTTACGGGGCCGTCGTGTCGGGAGATGTTTCGGACATGGGTAAGCGACAGTCGCTCTGGGTGCTTCTGGCAGGACCGCTCGCCAATGCGGCGACGGCGCTCGGTTTCGTCGCGCTCTGGTGGCTGTTTCCGGAAACGTACGCCTATACCGATGTCGCGGCGCATCTCTCGTTTTCTCTGTTCGCAGTCAATCTTCTTCCCGCCTACCCGCTCGACGGGGGGCGGATTTTAAAACTCCTGCTCTCCCCGTTGGGCGAACGCCGCGCCAAAACGGTTTGCGCCGTCGTGAGTTTCGTCACCGCGGCGGGCGTTGCGGCGGTATTTGCCGTCAGCTGTTTTTCGTCGCCGCAATGGACGGCGCTGGCGTTTTCCGTCATGCTGCTGTTCGGCGCGTTGGGCAGTCTGCGCGGCGGCGGAAGTTACGGCAGGATCTCCTATTCCCGCGAAAAGAGTTTCCTGCGCGGGTTGGAGGAGCGGCGGGTCGTCATCTCTGCGGATCAGACGCTGGGGTATGCGATCAGATATCTGAGCAGGGAAAAATATCTCGTGCTCATCGTTTACGAAAACGGAGAATTCTGCGCGGAACTGACCGAGGGCGAACTGTTCGCCGCGCTTGAAACCGCGGACTACGGGACGCGGCTCGGAAACGTTTTGACACGTTTATAAAAAGGGGCTTGAAAAATTCCGCGGAATGTGATAGAATGGGAAAAACGGGCGGAAACGCTCACAGGTATTTTTGAGTCGCGTTGCCGCGTTGCGGACCGCGTGGGAGACCAATGAAAAAAGAATGGTTTTTCGACCGCTTCTGCGGCGTCCAGATCGCCGTCTATGCAGAGGACGGCGTACTCGTCGAGGCGAGCGTGGAAAATGAAGCGGGCGGGAATCTGCTCGGAAACATCTATAAGGCAGAGTGGCGAACGTCGTTGCGGGCATGCAGGCGGCGTTCGTTTCGTGCGGCTTGGAAAAAAACTGCTATCTTCCGCTCAACGAGGGCGCGTCTCAATTTTCTTCCTATGACGGCGACAGCAAATCGGCGGTGCGCACGTTGAAAGAGGGGGACGAGATCCTCGTGCAGGTCACGAAGCTTCCGCGCGGAAACAAGGGCGCGAAAGTCAGTTGCGATCTCTCTTTCGTGGGGAAAAATCTCATCTTTCTTCCGGAGACGGATTTCTTGGGCATTTCCCGCAAGATTACCGACGAGGAGACGCGGACCCGCCTTTTGGGAGAGGCGGATTCACTGAGGAAAGCGGGGCAGGGATACATCGTGCGGACGGCGGCGGAGACGGTTCCATTCAAGAAACTGAAAGCGGAGTCCGAGTATTTGAAAAAAGTGTACCGTTCGGTGAAAGAGTCTGCGGAGAACGCGCCCGTCGGGGCGGCGGTGTACAGGGAATACGAGCTTCCCGTAAAAGTCATGCGCGATTCTCTGGGCGGCGACGTCGACAAAATTTACGTGGGCGACCGCAAGTTATATGAAAAGCTCATCCGTCTCGTTAAAATGCGGTCGGATTTCAGCGAGCGAAAGGTCTCGCTCTATGAGGGCGGACGAAATATGTTCAGCGAGTTCGGGATTTCCGAACAGATATACAGTCTTGCCGATCCGCATATCGCGTTAAAAAACCGCGGCTATCTCGTGATCGACCGCACCGAGGCGATGACGGTGATTGACGTGAACACCGGCAGTTTCGTAGGAGAATCGGATTTGGAAAGCACGGTGTTCGAGACCAATCTGTACGCCGCGCGGGAGATTGCGCGGCAGGTGCGGCTCCGCAATATCGGCGGGATCGTAGTCGTCGATTTTATCGACATGGCGGATCCGGAACATTGCGCGGCGGTGGAGTCCGAGCTTTCGCTCGCGCTGCTCGGCGATCGTGCGAAATGCCGGCTGCTTCCCATGAGCGAACTCTGTCTGTCCACGTTTACGCGCAAGCGCACGGAGAACGATTTGGCGGAATTTCTTTTAAAGCCCTGCGTGCATTGCACGCGCCAGGGGTTCGTATTTTCCGATCGGTATATGGCGATCCGCCTGCGCGGCGAGATCATGGATCGCTTCGCCGACGGGTATCGCGCCGTGGTGATCGAACTCAACCGCGGGCTGATGGAGGCGATTCTGTCGGGGCGGTACTTCCGCGAGGAATTGCAGAGCGTCTGGCAGGACAAACGCATTTACATGGTGCCGCATTCGACATGGCAAGAAGAGCGTTTTACCATTCGCGGCGACAATTCGGGCGTGTTGTCCCTGCCGGACAACGCGCAGATCCTGTACTGAAAAAGCGTTTCCGCAGTCTGCGGAAACGCTTTTAATATGTCGTTATTCGTTAAGCGATCATGCTCTTCCAGGTTTTTTCGAATTTTTCCTCTTCTTTCAAAAGCTCTTTGGCAAGCGCTTTGATCTCTTCGTCGGCGTAATCGTCGCTCATGTCGCCGAGAGAAGATTTCAGCGCGGTGATTCCCATCACGGTGCCTTGCGTCATCATTTCCGCGATGTGCGCGCGGGAATTGTCCGTCATCGTGTTCATTTTGATGCTGCTCCACATCATGGCTTTCTTGATCGGGCTCGGATTTTTCAGCTCTACGTTTTTATTGCGCGCGATGATCGCGGCTTTTCCGCCGATGCGTTCGTACTCCTCGTGTTGGCGCATCAGTTCTTCGCGCACTTCGGTGTCTTCCGCTTCGGGAAGAATGTCCGAGATCGATTGCAGGGCAAGCTGGCAGTTGCGGTGAATTTCGGCAAGGACTTCCTCGCTCTTTTTCAGTTCCATGTTTTGCACTCCTTTTGTCGGTAGTATGCGAAAGTATTTCAAATATATGCGATTTCGGCGCGAAAACCGCTTGACTTTTCCGCGCGTGCGTGTTAAATTAAACTACGAGCCGCTAAGGACGGGCCTACAAGTATTCCGTAATTCGGAATCGCCTAAGCAACTTGCGAGACCTGGAAGAGGAGGTAGAAGCGAATGTACGCAATCATCGAAAACGGCGGAAAGCAGTATAAAGTTTCCGAAGGCGACGTTGTGAAAGTGGAAAAACTCCCCGCGGAAGTGGGCGCAGAAGTTTCCTTTAACGTGCTTATGGTATCGGACGATACGGGCGTGAAAGTCGGTAAAGAAGCGGCGGCAGCCAAAGTTACGGCAACCGTTCAGGCGCAGGATAAGTTCAAGAAGATTATCGTCTTTAAGTATAAGGCGAAGAAGAACGAGCGCAAGAAGCAGGGTCACCGTCAGCCGTTCACCGCGGTAAAGATCGAGAAGATCTCTCTTTAACCGCACGGGCGTTTGCCCGACTACTAATCAAAAAGGAGTGCAGAATATGATTTTTCTCGGATTATTCGCTCATAAAAAGGGTACCGGATCTTCTCATAACGGCCGCGACAGCGAGGCGAAACGCCTTGGCGTGAAACGGCAGGACGGGCAGACGGTTCTCGCAGGAAGCATCATCGTCCGTCAGCGCGGTACGAAGATCCATCCCGGCAATAACGTCGGCATCGGCGGGGACGATACGCTCTTCGCTTTAAAGGACGGCGTTGTCAAGTTCGAGCGCAAAGGCAGAGACAAGAAGCAAGTCAGCGTTTATTAAAGAAAGATATTGCGCGCTTCGGAGACGGAAGTTTCCGAAGCGCGTTTTTTCACGAAAAGAAAGTTTTCCGAATATATATGGAATAACGGAGACGAACGTTCCGCCGAAAAAAATTTTTCGGAAAATTTTATAAAAAAGAAAAAAACGCTTGACCTTGCGCGTGTGTTATGGTATCATATTCAAGCAAGTTGGAAGCTTAGCTCAGCCGGGAGAGCATCTGCCTTACAAGCAGAGGGTCATAGGTTCGATCCCTATAGCTTCCACCATAACAGTGCGGAAAAGTTTATTATGCGGGAATAGCTCAGTGGTAGAGCGTCACCTTGCCAAGGTGAATGTCGCGGGTTCGAGTCTCGTTTCCCGCTCCAATCAAACATCCGCGCTGTTTTTTTGGCGCCATAGCCAAGTGGTAAGGCAAGGGTCTGCAAAACCCTCACTCCCCAGTTCAAATCTGGGTGGCGCCTCCAAAAAACCTTGGCAATAGCCAAGGTTTTTTTCTTTGCTTTTTTACGAAAAAATTCAATTTATGCCGCTGTGGTGGAACTGGCAGACGCAAGGGACTTAAAATCCCTCGGTAGAAATACCGTACCGGTCCGAGTCCGGTCAGCGGCACCATCGGGACGGGAGAAATTTATAAAATTTCTCCCGTTTTGTTTTTTGGGAAGTAATTGGAATATATAAAATATGAATTTTACAATTACGAAAAAAACCGTTTACTTGCGGCGGAATAATATCAACGCGTGCGCTTGCGGGAATCGGCGTAGATTACGCCAAAGAGCGCGTGAAAGGTACTAACGAGAATACGTAGAAAACAGCGTAGTGAAAACGATAGACGAAACGGAAAGACTTTGGAAGTGGTGCAAAGTATTCGAGAATACGCTCGACCGTTTTCGTTGGACGCAAAAGGACAAGCTCATGCGAATGCGGTATCTTGACCGAAACCATGAGGAATGTATTTGCGGTGTAATCGGGATCGAGCGCCGTACATATTTTTACTGGGTCGAGGACGTGTTGCAAGTAGCGTATTTGTGGGCGGAAGAGCTGAAACTTTTTTAAAAGTGCAAAAGTCTTGCACCAAATTTGCGAAAATATGTGGTATAATGGTAGTGTGAGAAAGAAGCTCACGGCATTATCTCCTTAAAGACTTACCGTTCCGATAGGCAGCGGAGCGGTAAGTTAAGGGGAAGGGAAATTCAAGCACTACCATTGACACGCGGAAGAAACCGTGGTACAATGATAGTGCTTTTCTTATGGGAGAAAAGCAATGTTTGACGAAAGTAAGCACCCGCGGGATAACGACGGAAAGTTTGCGGAAAAAGGCGGAGGAACAAAGGGCGGGAATTATTCCGACGGCGTAAACGAGCGGATCAAATGGGCGAAAGAGAACGGGATAGATCTTCCGCTGAATACGGACGGATCGGTAGACGACTTGAAGTTGCAGGAGCTGTATGACGCGGGAACTATTCCTTTACCGGATGAAACGCTTCCTCGTTCTTTAAGTGCAAAGTGGGGGAATGAAGAAGTTCGGATGCCAGACGGAACTGTGGCGCATTTTGTTGAAGGGAGTAAACTACATCATAAGGAAGTGTTTGCAGGAAAGGGAACGAGAACTCCTATACGAGATGTTGATCGACTTGTAAATACTTACGGAGGAAACGCGGAAGATTGGCAAAAGATTAAAGGCTTCGGAACCTTGGAATTAAACGGAAAAAGCTTTGAAGGTGAAGTACACTGGTACGAAGAACCCAGTATTGGAAAAAAGGAAATAAAGTATAAAAAAAGATGAAAGTTAAAGTAAAAGAAAATAAGCGGAAACTTAATGGGGACTTTTATACTGGAGATATACTTGCCAATAAAGTATATGAAGTGGTCAAAGTTCATAAAGATGTGAATTTGTATAATATTATCGATGAGAGCGGGGAAGAGTACTCGTATCCAAGGGATATGTTTGAAATCGTAGAAGAATAAAATAAAACGCAAAGCGTTCCGAAAGGGGCGCTTTTTTCATGCAAAAAAAGAGGTGAGATATGTGGGGAAGCTGACGGACAGACAGCGGAAACAGATCATAGCGGAATACGTAGCGGGAGACGGAAAGATTTCGCAGCGGGAGCTTGCAGAAAGGTATCAGGTTTCTCAAAAGACAATATCGAAGATATTGGGGGCTTTTGCCTTATCTCAACCTTGACAGGATATGTTCCGCATATTTCTGTGCGACGTTGATTCCCGTCGTCCGCTCGAACGCGTGAAAAAACGCGTTGGAGTTTACTTCGCATACGACGGGAGACCCGTTTTCCCGAAACAGGAAATCGATCCCGCAGTAGTCCAGTTTCAACAGGGAGGCGATTTTGAGCGACAGCTTTCGTACGTCGTCGGGAACCGCGTACGGGGTTCCGTGTCCGCCCGCGCCGACGTTTGAGCGAAAGTCCGTCTCCGAGCGGCGAAGCATTCCGCCGAGCACGGCGTTGCCGACGACGATGACGCGCAGATCTTTCCCGAACGAAGAAACGATCGCCTGTTGCAACAGATAGGGTTTGCATTTCAGCGCGTCGAGCGCCGCTATGAGTTCCGCGCGGTCGTTCGCGCGGTAGACGCCCTTCCCCTGCGAGCCGTAAGATTCTTTGACGATCACGGGATAACCGAGAAGCTGCTCGGCGCGTTCGGCGTTATAGAGGGGGATCTCCGCTTCTTCGCGAAAGCACAGCGGTCCCGGAAGAGTCGCGGGGAGAGGGATCCCGTTGCCCGCAAGTTCGAGATACGTCGTCATCTTGTCGTCGCACGCGAGGATCGCGTCGGGGCGGTTGAACGTTCTCACGCCCAGTTTGCCGAGCGCGTGCAGGAGATATTTGTCTTTGTCCCAGAATACGCAGAAGTCGTATTCGGTCAGTTCGCTGCGGATCTTTTCGCCGACCGTGACGGGAAACCCGTCGTTGGTAAGGAGTTCGGCGCGCACGCCGAGTTTGCCGAATTCTTCGCGCAGTCTGTGCGCCTGATACAGATATTCTTGTTCGCGGTAAAAAGCGTTTATCAGAATACAGCCGTGCATGGCGATCCCTCCTGCGGCGCGCCTGTTCCTTCGCGCCCGATCCCGCGTTGTGCGGGTCGAATAATTCCCGAAAACGGAAGTAAACTACGGTTGCGTCCGCTTGCGTTTCAGGGTCATTGCGATTATAGCAGAAAACGAAAAATTTTGCAAGCAACGCGGAAAAGTCTTCGCGTTTCCGTTACTGGCGCCGCGCGGCGGCGCCGTAACCGACGTTTATGATTTCATTTCAAATAAACTGAATTTATTTAAAAAAATATTCATAAATACAGTTAATAAAATGTACAAATTATCTTTAACATAGGAGATTCTTGAATTTTTTAATCAAAAAATAAAAATTTTTTTCAGAAGCTATTGACAAAACGGTTTTTAGTGAGTACAATAACAATACCAAAGAATCTCTCATAATATCAGGAGAACAGGAGGAAATTTATGAAAAAGAAGTTGGCAGTCGTTATTCTCAGCTCTGCGATGCTCGCGACGTCGGTAGCGGGGCTTGCGGGATGCGGCGGTGGCGGCGGAAGCGGCAAAGGATTCCGCGACGATCCGCGTGCGGCGGATGCGTACGAGGCGTACAGTTATACGGGCAGTAAAGTCGGCGGATACAAAACGATCGCCGACGCGATCAGCGCGACCGTGGAAGCCGATCTCGACAAGATGGAAGACGAGACCGTCGAACCGGGAACTTACGGCGGCTATGTGACCAGAAAGGGCGGCACCCGTCACATCTTCGACAACAGAAAAGGATACGGCGGCGCGAACTCCGACCAGTTCTGGTATTACGAAGGCGGCAACGCGCTCGGCGGATACAACTGCTGGGACGACACCAACAGCTTGGCGACGTTGCATAACGCGAAAGTGATCACGCACGCAACCACCAACATGGGACTCTCGTCTTCTCAGCACTGGAACGGTTACGGCTTGCTGGACGACCACGGCCGCGAGATCCCGAGTTCGACGGTAATGGCGCAGACCTGGGAGCTTTCTTCTCCGATGGACGCGGGCGTGATGATGTTCCCCGCGAGAAAGAAAGGCGTTTCCGGAATGAAGTATAAAGTCGATCTTTCCTCCGCGCAGATTACTCCTCCCTATAAAGGTGTGACCGACCCGATTTACGCTTTCCTCGGCTTCTATGCCTGGCAGGATTATTACGTGCTTGCCGTGGGTATCGCCTGCGATACGGCGACGGGCGACTGGTACGCGTACGAAGGCTCTTCGCGCGACGACTCTTTCTCGGACGTGGAATATAAGATCGGTAAAAAGCTGATGAGTTCCAAGTGGGTCGACTCGAAAGACGGCGGCTATTGGGCGCCCGAAGTCAAGACTGTGGACATGGAGATCAAGACCGTCCGCATGATCGACGAAGAAGACGGCGAAAAGTATTGGGTCGATCGCATGTCGTTCTCGTTCGACGGGAAAGAAGCCTACACGCGCGACGTCGACGACAGCACGCTGAACAATCACTTTGCGGGACAGAAAATTTCGCCCGATAACGGTTACGTGTTCACGGCGGGTCTCGATATCAAGAACGAAATTTCTTCCGGTTCCCTGGTTAAGAACGTCGACTACTTCAACGGCGCGCGCTTTTTGAACCTCACCGTAAAAGAAGCGGGCATTTACTTCCCGACGGAGCAAGAGCTGAACGACGTGGAATATTCCATCGGTACGATCAACAAGGATTGGAGAGGAAAATACCACGACGCGTTGCTTGCGAACGACGAAGGAACGCAGGGGACATACGACTATACCATTCTGAACAACTACGTCTGCACGTCTTATCAGGCGGTGGACGGCGTCGACCGTTATTCCTTCCGTTTCGACGGCGACCCCGTCGGCGAAAGCGATCTCGGCGGAACGCTGAAAGAGTGCCAGGATAAGATCGACCGCCTTGCGGGCATGACGGCGGAGAATCTCAACGAATATCTCGCAGATTACGACATCGTAACCAAATGGTACGGCGCCGACGAAAGTCACACGGGCAGCACGGGCATCAAGACGCAGCACCTCAACCTCGTGGACTTCACGAATTATCTGGCGGCGAAAAAGGTGTACAACGATGCGCTCAATCTCTCCGATGCGGCGAAAGAAGTCGTTGCGGGCTTGGAAAAACTCTCGATCCTTACGGGCTATAAGGAATACAAGGGCTGGACGGCTCCCGAAGGCGCGGAAAGCATCACGGGTTATATCTGGTCGGAAGGACAGGAATTCGGCAAAGTGTACGAAAAGTACCAAGCGCTCGGCGAAATCGACAAGGCGAACGTTCTGCGCGTGTACAAGGGCGGCGCGGAAGAGTTCGGGAATTGGGAAGAGTTCTATCTCGGCGTAAAGCAATATCTCGACAACGCTGATTTTACGGGCATGAGCTATACGATGCCGACTGAAAAAATGGATAAGAACGTGACGTACAACGGTACGCAGGCGCTCGAAAAACTATTTGAACTCGGCTTCAAGATCTGGACGACCAATTATACGGACGGCGAAGCTGTAAAATTCGGATTCGATTCCGACTCGCAGGCGAAATTCGAGGATTCGTTCCACTTGCTGTATCTGCATACGGTCATGACCGAGCAGGACGTGGAAATTCCCTCGTTCTTCAACGACGTCGTGCTTGCGCAAATTTCCAAGCAGTCCCGTTCCACCGATTTCGTGGTTGACTTCGAGTATATTTACAACGTACTCAAACAGGCGGGCAGAATTTACAAGACGCAGCAGGAGGGCAAGTACGCTTGGCTCGACGCGGAACTTGCGGGCGTCGTCAACGAATATATGGTCGGGTTCGATGCCTTCCACGAAGACGGCTTTAACTGGAACTTCAATACCAGCGGCAACATCCGCGACCGCAATACGTTGTACAACAAATACTTCGGGCTTCCCGATCCGAAGGTTGCAAAAGACGCGTTCAAAGTCAATATCAAATACGTGATCGACGTCGTAATAGATCGGAAGAGCGTCGTGTAGGGAAAGAGTGTAGAT
>ERZ777306.4894-NODE-4894-length-11511-cov-4.339647_pt1 | contig 11511 bp, 6 predicted proteins | sample MGYA00374966_ERZ777306 | MGnify/ENA primary metagenome ERZ777306 (study PRJEB29329, sample SAMN06343882) | mouse gut metagenome | isolation source: Mouse cecum | place: Austria: Vienna | collected 2014-11-15 ...
TCTTCTTCGTTCAACTGCTTCCCCGGACTGCAGATTCTCCACTCCACCGACCTTGTACACTGGAATCTCATAGGAGCGGCACTGACCGGATACCCTGGACGCAACTGGGATGAAGATGCCGCATGGACCGGACTGAAACCGGGCGAAAAGCCTCTCCCTGTACCGGACGCGAACAGCTGGAGCACAACCGTACAGCACGGCAATGGAGTATGGGCTCCGTCAATAAGATACCACAATGGAGAATATTACATCTATTGCGGAGATCCGGACAGAGGGATATTCATGGTAAAGACAAAAGACCCGGCAGGAATCTGGGAAGAGCCGGTATGGGTTATAAAAGCAAAAGGATTCATCGATCCATGCCCTCTATGGGACGAAGACGGGAAAGCATATCTGAGCTACGGATGCGCAGGCTCAAGGGCAGGCAACAAAAGCGTACTCTTTGTCGCCCCTCTGTCCTCTGACGGCTGCAGGACTACAGGTCCAGGCAGAATCGTATTCGACGGACATCAGTCACAGCCGACTATAGAAGGCACAAAATTCTACAAAAGGAACGGCTATTACTACATTTTCTCTCCTGCAGGCGGTGTGGCGACAGGATGGCAGACAGTCCTCCGGTCCACAAATCCGTTCGGTCCATACGAAGACCGTATAGTGATGAGCCAGTCAGGAACTGCAGGTAAATCGGACGCGAGGAAACATACGCACGACATACCGCAGACAAACGGCCCGCACCAGGGAGCGTGGATCGACACGGAAGAAGGAGAGGACTGGTTCATACATTTCCAGGACAAGGGGGCATACGGAAGAATCGTCCATCTCCAGCCTATGCGCTGGGTTGATGACTGGCCAATAATCGGAGAAGACCCGGAAGGAGACGGTACAGGAAGACCTGTGGACAGATGGAAAGCACCGGCAACGGGAACAGGAATTGTCGCAGCGGCAAATGCAGGACCGTTCGGTATAGGACTTGAGTGGCAATATCCGGCTGTTCCGTCCCCGTATTGGCATTTTGCGATGCAGGACGGGGATATACGGCTTTTCAGCGTACAGCAGGCAGAAGACTGGAGAAATCTTTCTGACACCCCCAATATGCTGATGCAGAAATTCAGCGCAGAATCATTTGAAATTACGGCGAAACTCACTTTTATGCCGAATCCCGAGCTGAAAGGCAAGGGAGAGACCGCAGGTATGGCTGTAATGGGCCTTGACTACGCAGGACTGCAGATAACAGATACAGACAGAGGTCCTGTTCTTCAATATATAGAATGTGAGAATGCCCTGAAAGGACAGAAGCAGACAGTAAGCGAAATCTCCACCCTCAAATGGGAATACACTTCCGTTGACCATTCCCATGAATCAGTTACTGTGCCTGCCGTAAAATACAGCGATATGGCATATACTTCAATATGGGTCAGGCTTGATGTCTCACCACGGCATTACGAAAGGGACTCCCCTGATCCGGTATGCACTTTCAGCTACAGCACAGACGGGAAAAGATTTACAAAAGCCGGCACATCAATCGCTATGCCGGGGAAATGGATAGGAGCCAAATGGGGATTTTTCTGCAACAGATACGCTCCGAAAAACGATTCCGGACATCTGGACATAACAGATCTGAAAATCGTTGCACGTCAATAAATCTCTACAATAGATTCACACGGTTTCATTCAAAAGGAAAAACAATAAAAACATTATATAAAGATATGCTTGAAAAAGGAATCAAAGGCAGACTGGACTCTGTCGTAACATACGAGATGACAGCCGACTACATAGGAAGCGGAATGGTAAAGGTTTTCGCTACTCCGATGATGATAGCACTTATGGAAAAGACATGCAGACTAAGCGTGGCTCCCCATCTGGAAGAAGGACAGGGTACGGTCGGAATCCACGTCAACGTTTCACACGTTTCAGCCACACCCCAGGGAATGAAAGTATGGGCAGAAAGTGAACTGACTGAAATCGACAGGAAAAGACTTGTCTTCAAGGTCGCGGCATACGATGAACGCGGACTGATCGGTGAAGGGCTCCACGAAAGATTCATCATTGACAACAGGAAATTCCAAGAAAGGACTGACTCCAAATAGGAATCAGTCCAGGTCTTCCGCGGACTTCCTGACAGCCAGTCCTATAGCCTTCCCGAGAAGAGGAGGTACTGCGTTTCCTATCTGCACAAGCTGTTTATTTTTGGGACCTTCAAAGATAAAATCATCAGGGAATGACTGAAGCCGCGCCATTTCACGTGCAGTCAGCACACGGGGCAGCTTCGGATGGATATTGACTCCGCCATGGTTTTCCTTGACAGTGCAGGACGGTTCATTCCACGGACATTTTTTCCAGGCGTCAGAATATCCCTTATACAGGCTCCTGCCCTCAGGACAAGCCAGCATCCGGGCTTCCATCTCAGGCTTATGCCTGGTAGGCACATGGTTGAACGCCTTGTCTTCCGGATGGTCCATCAGATCGGCAATGGCCTCACCTGTAGTCACATATTCTTCCGGAATCAGCAAAGGCTCAGGATGATAATTGGTGCGCCCCAGTCTGTTGCCGATAAAAATCACCCTTTCTCTTTTTTGAGGCACTTTATAGTCAGCCGCACAAAGGACTGTCACGTTCATATCATATCCTATCTGTCTGAAGTCTTCCAGGATTTTCTGCTCAACCTTTCCTCCGAGCATCGAGCGGAGTCCCTTTACATTCTCACAGATGACATAGTCCGGCTTGAGATGCCTTACTATTTCGAGCAGCTCCTTATAAAGGGAATTTCTCGGATCGTCAACAATCCTGTTGCCGGCCATACTGAATCCCTGGCAAGGAAATCCTCCTGCGACAATATCAAGATGACGGCCGTTCAGCCGTTCCTTTACTGTAGAGTAGAATTTTTCTTTGGTTTCAGGCAAAGTGATGTCACCGTTGACAAACGGATGGTCAAAATTCCTTTCGTATGTCATTCCGGCCTCTTTGAACCAGTCCAGTCCACACACGCCTTCAATGCCGGCAAGCTCCAGTCCCTTCGACAATCCTCCGGCACCGCAGAAACAATCCACAAAAGTCATTGCTGAGCCTTCAGGAGTCTCCCATTTCACGGATATGTCGCACCAGTTTACCGCATCTGGCGAAGAATTCTTCCTGGCCGGTACATCCTTTTCCACGACATTGCCGAAAAGATCATATTCATCACATCCTTGATGATGATTCCGGAGATTTATGAAATTTTCCAGTGCACCTTTGGGTATCCTATAAGTCGATCCGACCTTGGTGGCCCCCAACTGTCCGCCGGCAATATACCTCCGGATTGACTTTTGAGAAAGGTTAAAGTGTTCCGCAATCTCAGCTATAGAATAAAAGGCTCTGTCCTCCATATATAATTATGTACAATAATGTCCCCGATTGTCCAATTACTATGCAAATTTAGCAAATGAAAACGAATCTTTATACAATTCCGTGAATTATCCGTTCCACTTTGTCTTTCTCACGCTCTATGATGAAGAAGACAAACAAAAGGAGGACTAAAGTGAATTTTAGTCCCCCTTTTAGTCCGCTTTGTCTGTAAGTACCTGACTTACAGACAAGGTTGTGGAGATGGGCGGACTCGAACCGCCGTCCAAACACCGCACCAGGCAGCTTTCTACACGTTTATTCCTTCTTTTGTTTTCGACCGGAGTCTGCCGAAAGACAGGCCAGCACCGGCTTATCCTTTAAGTCTTGGCGGAGTTTAAAGGAGTCCCTCCGTGCATCCGGTTTGGATGATACCTCAGATTCCGTTCATAACCGGCCTAAAGAACGGGGAGATACTCGTCGCAGCCGCAGCCTTGGCGGCCGCCGATTAAGCTAAACTACTTGGTAGATTAGGCAGCGAGTGCATAATTGTTGTTGCCAACTAATGTTTTGGAAGCTGAGATTAACGGGCAAACCTCCGACGCCCGACGTGCTTACTGTCCAATGTCTGATGCTGTCAAAACCAAAACATCCCCATTGCAGCCGTACAAAGATAGCAATTATTTCTTTGCCTCGACTTTTTCCTGTTTTTTGGCAGGGGCAGCGGACTTGTTTATGTCCATACGGCCTACCATATCATCGAATTCGGCTTCCGTTATCATCTTGCAGGTACCGTTGAATGCGGAGCCGAGCTCCACGAACAGCCTTCTGATATTCAATACGCCGTCAACAGCACTTCCCTTCTTCAGAGACAGGGTATCCTTTACATAAAGATTTCCAGTGATATGTCCCCACATATCCACATTGTCACAGATTATATCACCCTTCACATTGGCAGTCTCTCCTATCACGACACGCCCTTTTGAATAAAGCATTCCCTCAAAATCACCGTCTATCCTGATGTCCGAAAGAGATGTTATCTCTCCCTTGAAAAAAGTGCCTGAAGAAATCCTGCTCACAGAATTAACATTTACAGTCTGTTCAACTTTTGCCATATCCTATTATTTTCTTTTTCTTTGAATTAAACAATCTGAACTATGCCTCCTTGCCGTGACAGTTCTTGTATTTCTTGCCGGACCCGCAAGGGCAAGGATCGTTGCGTCCGACCGTCCTGTCCACGTGGACAGGCATTTTGCTCTTGGCTTCCCCGCCGTTGGTGACAAGGTCTGTACGGCTTGTACGCATCTGGCTCATATCCGGCCTGCGCTGCTGGGCTGGTTGGGCAGGACGTTGTTCCGAAGCGTCCCTGAGCGGAATATGCGCCCTGAAAAGGAATGACAATATATCCTTGTTCAATCCTTCAAGCATATTCTTGAACAGGTTGAAACTTTCAAACTTATAGATAAGGAGCGGATCCTTCTGCTCATACGTAGCATTCTGTACGGACTGCTTCAGGTCATCCATATCGCGCAGGTGCTCTTTCCAGTGCTCGTCGATCTGATACAGCGTGATCGTCTTGCTGAGGGCGCGGGCGATCTCCTTTCCTTCAGACTCGTATGCCTTCTGGAGATTTACCGACAATGTCAGCATCTTGCGTCCGTCAGAGATTGGAATAGCGATATTCTTATACAAAGCTCCCTGCTTCTCGAACACATCCTTGATGATAGGATATGCCCTCTGTGACATAGTATCCATACGGCGTTTATACACATCAAGCATATTCTGGAAAAGCCTCTTGGCGAGTTCTTCCTTTTTGGCCTTGTCATAGAATTCCTCATCAAATCCGAGATCAATTGACAACGAACGCATTACATAGTCGGAGAAGGACTCATAATCATAGTCGCCTGCAACATCGACGATGATATCAGCCATATCCTGCATCATATTCATGACATCGATCTCCACTCTCTCTCCGGAAAGCGCGTTGCGTCTCTTCGTATATATCACCTCCCTCTGTGAGTTCATCACGTCATCATACTCAAGCAGCCTCTTCCTCACACCGAAGTTGTTCTCCTCTACTTTCTTCTGCGCCCTCTCGATGGAACTTGAAAGCATAGGAGCCTCCAGAGCCTCGTTGTCAGCCATTCCCATCTTGTCGACTACACTTGCGATCCTCTCCGAACCGAACAGCCTCATCAGCTTGTCCTCGAGAGACACATAGAATGTAGATGAACCCGGGTCTCCCTGACGTCCGGCACGTCCTCTGAGCTGACGGTCCACACGGCGGCTGTCGTGACGTTCCGTACCGATGATAGCAAGACCTCCTGCATTACGAACCTCCTCTGACAGCTTGATGTCCGTACCACGTCCAGCCAGATTGGTGGCGATGGTCACGGTGCCTTTCTGTCCTGCGTGAGCGACAACCTCCGCCTCACGGGCATGCTGTTTCGCATTCAGCACCTGATGAGGAATACCCCTCAGCTTGAGCATTCTGCTGAGCAGCTCGGAAGTCTCCACGTCTGTGGTTCCGACCAGGACAGGACGTCCCTCGGCAGTAAGCTCCACGACCCTGTTGATGACAGCTTCGTATTTCGCTTTCTTGGTCTTGTATATCAGGTCATTCTGGTCATTGCGCGCTATAGGCCTGTTGGTCGGGATGACCACAACATCCAATTTGTAGATGGACCAGAACTCTCCAGCCTCAGTTTCGGCAGTACCTGTCATACCTGACAGCTTGTGGTACATACGGAAATAATTCTGAAGCGTAATTGTCGCAAAAGTCTGTGTGGCAGCCTCCACCTTCACGCTTTCCTTCGCCTCCACAGCCTGATGGAGACCGTCGCTCCAGCGGCGTCCCTCCATAATACGTCCGGTCTGCTCGTCAACGATCTTGACCTTATTGTCCATTATCACATAGTCGATATCCTTCTCGAACATCGCGTATGCCTTCAGGAGCTGGTTGACCGTATGTATCCTTTCCGACTTCAGAGCGAACTCAGCCATTATCTCATCCTTCTTCAGCTGCTTCTCCTCAGCGGAAAGACCGCTCTTCTCCACTTCAGCCACAGAACTTCCCACATCAGGGATGATGAAGAATTTCGAATCAGAAAGAGAGCCGCTGAGCAGATCGTGGCCGTTGTCGGTCATATCCACTGAATGCTGCTTTTCATTGATTACGAAATATAGAGGATCAGTCACGACCGGCATCTCCCTCTCATTGTCCTGTATATAGTAGTTCTCAGTCTTCTGAAGGAGCTGCTTGATGCCAGGCTCACTCAGATATTTGATGAGAGGCTTGTATTTCGGAAGTCCCTTATATGCTCTGAGAAGAAGTTTTCCTCCCTCTTTCTCGTCTCCCGAGGCGATCAGTTTCTTTGCTTCGTTCAATGTATTCGTAACCAATGTCCTCTGGTTCGCGACCAGACGCTCTACATACGGCTTGAATTCCATAAACTGCTGGTCATCGCCCTTAGGCACAGGACCTGAAATGATAAGAGGGGTACGGGCATCATCTATAAGCACGGAATCGACCTCATCGACAATGGCAAAATGATGCTTCTTCTGCACCAGATCCCCCTGGGAAACTGCCATATTGTCACGGAGATAGTCGAAGCCGAACTCGTTGTTCGTACCGAAAGTGATGCTGCAGGCATAAGCCTTCTTGCGGGCCTCACTGTTTGGCTGATGCTTGTCTATACAGTCCACGGAAAGGCCGTGGAACATATAAAGAGGTCCCATCCATTCGGAGTCACGCTTTGAAAGATAGTCGTTGACCGTCACAACGTGCACACCTTTGCCGGCAAGGGCGTTGAGGAACACCGGAAGAGTCGCCACCAGCGTCTTTCCCTCTCCTGTCGCCATCTCAGCAATCTTTCCCTGATGCAGGACGATACCTCCGATAAGCTGCACATCATAATGCACCATATCCCAGGTGATTTCATTTCCTCCCGCCATCCAGTGGTTGTGCCATACCGCATAGTCGCCGTCAATCTCCACGAAATCCTTTACGGCACTGAGGTCACGGTCAAAATCCGTAGCCTTGACCCTTATGGTCTGATTTTCCTTGAATCTCCTGGCAGTAGACTTCATCACGGCGAATGCCTCAGGCAGAATATCCATAAGGACAGCCTCTATCTCCTCATCCACTTTCTTTACAAGTCTGTCGGATTCTGACGCGAGCTTTTCCTTGTCCTCTACAGGTATATCCTTCTCCAATTCTTCCCTGATCTCGGCTATACGGGCTTCATCCGCCTCTATTCTCTTGCTGATGAGAGCTTTCAATTCATCAGACTTTGCCCTCAGCTCATCATCAGAGAGTTTGTCAATACTGTCATAAGCAGCAAGAATCTTGTTGAGGATTGGTTTGAGCTGCTTCATGTCACGGTCCGCCTTGGAGCCGAATACTTTTTTGAAAATATCTGTAACCGACATACTATTTCATTTTTTACAACCTGCAAATATAATCATTATTGCTTACTATACAAAGCTTTTCAAGCCCTGCGGTTTCCCGAGACACGTGAAATGCCAAGCAGGACAAGATTGACGGCGGCGAGCACAGCAAAAGATATGCCTGTCATATAGGCACCGCCGTAATATCCGTAATTTCCCACAACAGCAGGATATGCGGCGACAGTAAGGACACTTCCTATAACGGTAGTGTAGAGATAAAGCCGCGGCTTGCCCTTGGCAATCGTATAATTGTTTATCACATAATATATGGAGCTTGTCAGCGTAGACAGCGAAATTATCCTTGCGTATGGCGTTGACTCCACATATCTTCCGGCCGTCAGCAAATTGATTATCAGCGGACACAATATGACAAACACCGCAACCCCGGCGGCTATGAGCCCTATCTGCATCACACAGGTCCGGACAAGCGAATTCCTGTTCTTCATAGCTATGGCTTCATAGATGTCAGGCTGGAAAGTGGAAGTGACTGATGTAGCAGCCACAGTCAGATATCCTGCGATCTGCGCTCCTACTATATAATATCCGTATTCAGTTACATTGCCGAGGCTTTCCATATATGTCCTGTCGAATCCGTTGGAGAAATATCCGAGCATGGCACCTGACGCGAGAGGCAGACAGAATGTCAGAGTACGGCGGAATTCTTCGAATGTGGTCTTTATGCGGAAAAGTTTCCTGTATCTGACGACAACATAAAGAAATACAATCAGATTGGTCACCATCGGAGCAAGCATCTTGCCCAGCGCACCCCATTTCACCCCCGCTACAAACAGCAGGTTCATCAGCACAAGTATCACCCCTGACGCCACTGTAATATTGAAATATCCTTTTGAGTCACGTGACATACGGCATTCTGTCTGCTCCAGCTTATATACTCCGGTCAGAGGTATGGCGAATACCATTATCGCCGCATACGGCATAAAAGGAAAAGAAAAATCTTTTTTGACTAAAAACAGATATGCCGCAAGAAGCCCCAGGCAGATCACGGACATTCCGAAAGAGAAAAAGATCAATGCCTTGAAAAGCATAGCCTTGAGCCTTAGCCTGGCCTCGCTGTCCACTTCATAATATCTTTTTGAATAGTAGTGGACCATATAGAACACGATGACAGGTGACATCAATGCTGAAAAAGAATTATAATATCCTGAAACCGCATAATCTTCCGGAGACATATTCAAGGCAATCAGAGGATTGGCCAGCACCATAAGCAGCATCGGGATGACCGAGGCCGCAAAATATGTCGTAACGGACTTTCCGTATTTCCAGATATCACAAAATTTCATCATCCGATCCCAAATTGTCCGAAATCAATTCATTGCCTTATTGCACTTGTCAGCACCTCCATCTGCCTGTCGGAATTCCATTTGGAGTCTATCATCCGGTAGCAGTTCATTCTGACACCGTCCCTGTCAGGGCTGTACAAGAGCCATTGCCTGATCTTATATTTCATATCATCATAGTCTCCGTACCGGAACAACAGCCCGGTATTCCCGTCGTTTATAGTCTCGTATTCCGGCATCTGATGCCAGAAATCATCGTGTGACAGCACAGGAGTACCGTACAACATAGCGTGCAGGGCAGTCAGCCCCACATTGCCAGGAGAGACGCACAGGTCAGCATTATAAAGCAGAGGTGCAAGGATATCCTCATCGTATGTCCTTCCGCAGAACCAGACCCTGTCTCCGATTCCTTTCAATGACGCAAGACGCTCCAGAGATTCCTTTTCCGGCCCGTCACCTATCATCACAAGATTGCACGCCATCCCCTCCCCGTTGATGTCCGCGACAGCATCCACGAGCCAGTCAAGACGTTTGCCGGGCATAAGGCGTCCTGAAAACACGAGAACAGGACTTGCATCACCGAATCTGTCAGCATATATACTGGACTTCAGATTCTTGCGGCATTGCTCGGCATAGGACCCGATATCCCCGATTCTTCCTGTCAGGGAATTGTATATCACAGATATTCTGTCTCCAGGAAAGCCGAGCTCCACCATCCTGTCACGTCCCTTTTCACCGTATACGAAAAATCCGGCCATAGCTCTGTAGAAAAACCTTCTGAAAGGAGCATATCCATTCAGATTCTTGGGGCCGTGCCCCCAGCCGTACACTTTCTTGCGCATAATCATGCAGGACACAAGAAAAGGCAGATATGCCCAGTTGAATTCACCGGTAACAAGGAACACGGAATAATCCTTTTTGAACGGAAGTCCCTGGATACCTTTATACCAAGGGAAACGCCCTTTGTGGGTGACATTGACAAACTCCACCGGTTTCCTGCGGAAAATACCGTAATCAAGTTTTTCTATTCCGCTCGGGACGGCATCCCTGACCTCCTTTCCGAAATAGAATTGCGCATCATAAGCCTCATCAATCTTTGAAAAGACCGAGGCCCTGTACAAAGGTGCGTAGTTGAATATGCAGCACAGCCCTGTTTTCATCGGCCTATCGACAGATACCTGAACCCCTCAGCTTCAACCTCGCCCCTCACATATATATTCCTCCCGTCCACTACGACAGGAGTACGCATAATCTTCCTTATGACACTCCAGGCAGGAAGCCTGAACTGCTTCCACTCCGTTACAAGCAGGACAGCATCAGCACCGTCAACGACATCATACATATCTCCGGCATATATCACCCTGTCCCCTATCCTTCTGCGGCATTCGTCCATCGCCACCGGATCATATACCTTTACCGTCGCTCCAGCCTTGATCAGGTCATTTATGACGACAAGGGAAGCCGCCTCACGCATATCATCAGTATCCGGCTTGAACGCAAGCCCCCACAATGCCACGATCTTTCCTTCCATATCCGGATACACAGCCTTCAGCTTGTCTGCAAGTATATGCTTCTGCCTTTCATTCACCCTGTCGACAGCTTCTATTACATCCATCCTGTATCCGTTTTCGACAGCTGTACGCGCCAAAGCCTTTACGTCCTTAGGGAAACAGCTTCCTCCGTACCCGCATCCGGAATACAGGAACTTGTTGCCGATTCTCGCATCCGTCCCTATGCCTTTCCTGACCATATCCACATCGGCACCTACCAGATCGCACAGATTGGCGATATCGTTCATAAAGGAAATCCTTGTCGCCAGCATTGCATTCGCGGCATATTTCGTCATTTCAGCGGAAGCGATATCCATAAAAATGACTCTGAAATTATTGAGAAGGAACGGTCTGTACAGCTTGGTCATCAATTCCTTGGCCCTTTCGGACTCCACTCCCACGACAACCCTGTCAGGGGACATGAAGTCTTTGACCGCAGCCCCCTCCTTGAGGAACTCTGGATTCGAAGCGACATCAAAGTCTATGGAAACTCCCCTGCGTTCCAGCTCTTCCGAAACAGCGGCCTTCACCTTCCGGGATGTCCCTACCGGTACTGTGGATTTGGTGACAAGCAGGACATATCCTTTCATATTCCTTCCGACAGTCCTCGCGACATCAAGAACGTATGAAAGATCCGCGCTTCCGTCTTCGTCCGGAGGTGTACCTACGGCACTGAATACGATTTCAACGTCATCAAGACAGGCAGACAGATCCGTAGTGAATTTCAGCCGTCCGTCCCTATGGTTCCTGAGCACTATCTCGTCAAGTCCCGGTTCATAGATAGGTATCTCACCGGCAACAAGGCGGCCGATCTTCTCTTTGTCTATATCGACACAAGTAACGTTGACACCCATTTCAGCAAAGCACGCTCCGCTGACCAGACCTACATATCCTGT
>ERZ777306.4903-NODE-4903-length-11494-cov-4.776292_pt1 | contig 11494 bp, 23 predicted proteins | sample MGYA00374966_ERZ777306 | MGnify/ENA primary metagenome ERZ777306 (study PRJEB29329, sample SAMN06343882) | mouse gut metagenome | isolation source: Mouse cecum | place: Austria: Vienna | collected 2014-11-15 ...
TTTTAGGGTATGCGGTTGCAAGCCTGCCAAAAATGTGGTACAATATGGTTGCAAAATTCATATGTTCCACATTGTGGGCAGACACTCCGCCTCGTTCCTGTCAGCAGCAGGGACGGGGCGATTTTTTTATTTTGTTTTATATTATTAAGCAGAGATTGCCATAGATGTGTACGTTCTATTTTTTTATTGCCTAAATTGGAAGTATATCATTACAACGATTACAGTGGTACTGGTCAAGCAGGTCTGTTACCTCATCCTTAGGAAAAGCCCAGCGTCCTGAAACAACACCATCCATACCAACGCTTGTGGTGAGCGAAGCCCCAGCTGGATATTCCACCATATTTCCGTTTTCGTCCATACCGGGTTCGCTATCGAATTTGCGGCGTAGGTAAGTGTATGTTTTCCGCATGGCTTTTTTTGTATTAGCAGGCGCAGCTGCCATAGAATATTCAAAAAATATATCGGATATATTTTCAACATTCTCCAAACACCAGGCGACTAAAGCGGCATTGGTGCGGGGACGTTTTTGGGGGGCACATTCGGCCATTTTCAGGTGTTCCATAATTTCAATGCCAGTCATGGATTCTAACAAAGACTGGTCATTCTTTACTATTTGAGCAAGCCCAGCATTTACAATTTGGCACAGTTCATCGCTGTTTTCCATGCGAATATTTTCTGTCTTTTTATAAATGTATTGATACAAAAAGTTGTGATATATGTGTTGCGCTTCTACAGATAAGCTTTCTAACCTTTGCACTGTTTCAGCAAGGGAGAGGGAGTCAACAAGGATATGTACTTGTTGAATGTCGCTTTCAACGGCTTCTTTTATATATCCCAGTTCTATGGCAAGACGCATCATGTGTTTGCATGGGAGCCGGCGGCGAGAATAGTCTTGGCAGGTGCAATGCTCCATGGATGCCTCGTAAGAACCGTGTTTACCGGAAAAGGCACCGGTCTCCTTCTCTTTATCTATAGAAAGCGGCGTACATTCTGCTTTTTTTGACGTTGCAAGACGTTTTAGCTGGTCTGCACCAGTTATATCTTCAAACCATTTTCCCATAAAAGTCCCTCCTAAGTCCGCCGTGGTTTGGCGGCTTTTTTGTTGTCTTGATAATATTTTATAATTTTAAAATATTTTACAGTGATAGATAAAACAAAACGTATCGTTTTCTTGCTGTTTCCGGTCTGGCTACTGGGGAGGCTTTTTTTATTGTTTAAAATAGCGGTTTTTGCGCAGTTCCTCCATATAAAGCCAGGCTAAACGCTGTTCCACGCCAAGACGGGCGGCAATTTGTTCCACACCTTCCCCTTCAAATACAATTTCGCCGGGGTCATAGCCCATAAGGCAGACAGAAAAGGTATCGGCCTCTGTTTCTGCTTTGCTAGGCACCATTAGGGTGTGGCGGTCCAAAAATACCCGGTTTTGGCCCCGGTGGTAAATATGGTGGCCCAATTCATGGCCCAAAACAAACAGCTGGGTGCGCTCATCCAGGGAGCTGTCCACAAAAACAAAGGTATTTCGCTGTACCCTTTTATATATGCCGCGAATGCCTTCAATGGGCACTTCCATTACAACAATGCCCAAAGCGTGCAAAATTTCCCTGGGGTTATTTGTACTGTACCTCGCAGCAAGTTTTTGCGCCTGTTGCAGTATTGTCATACGCAGCTTCCTTTTATTTTTTATATTTTTTTGGTGTGTATTTTTCTTTATTTACTTTTTTGGCATATTCCAATGCCATGGCCATGGCGTTGCGTATGCTGTCAATGGCTTCGGGGCTGGCCGGGTCGCCGTCAAACATTAAGTCCCCGCTGTTTTCCAAATCGGCCATAAGGCGCTCTAAATTTTTGGCAATATCCTTTTTATCCCGTTCTGTAAGCCCGTCCTCATTGGCGGGCTTTTCTTTTTGATGATGTACATTTCCTAATATTTCATCAATAGAAAGACTGAAGTATATTGACATTTTTTCGAGGACTTCTGCACTGGGGCGTTGGGTTTTTGTGGACTTCCACTTTGCAGCCAAAGAACGGCTCAATCCCATATCGGCACAAGCCTTATTGGCGGTAACGCCTTTTTCCTTACATAACTCATTAAATCTATCAGAAAACATAAAATACCCCTCAAGAAAGTGTAAAAGATGCACAATATTACGAAAGTAAGCATTTTAGGGGTTGAAATGATTACTATAGTATGCTATCATGAGGTTGTTGGATGACGAAAGTAATCATTCTGAAACTTTGGTAATCATTTATGCACAAATATTTATTTCACACCTAAATAATACTGCAAAATGATTACCTTTGTCAACATTTTTTGAAGAAGGAGGTAATCATTTGTATGCCTGCACAATGGACAGGGGAAATAGTAGGAAAAATGCACATCAATCATATAACATTTGAAGAATTATCTGCTAAATTGTCCCTTCATCCTAAATATGTAAGTTCAATTCTTAATGGACGCCGTTGTCCAAAGGGGGCGGAAGAAAAATTCCGTAAAGCCTTAAATGAACTAATTGAGGGAAAGGAGAAACAGCATGAACAAGAAAAAAGTATTGCCTGCGTTGGAACAAAGAATTTTTAAAATAGCGGAGAACTACGCAAGTTTGATTGAAAAAAGGCTGCTTGAGGCGTTGAAGGAAACAGAGGAAGCCAGCACAGCTATGCTTGAAATCAACGACGGCATACGGATGTTGAACCATGTAGCGGCTACGTTAGAAAAAATAAGCCGCCTAAGCCAAGATAATGACAAAGGCGGCCTGTAATCAAGATTGAGTAAGTTCCCATTGGGAAAGGTCTGTTGGCACGTCTAAACCAAGGGTGTTGCAAGTGTCCCATTCTGTGCAGCCTGTACACTGCATATACACATTATCCGCCAAGATATGTGGGTCATTGCAAACATCCCAAAGGGTGTCATCAAAAAGCAAACCAAATTTGTGGGTAGAAAGCTTCTTAATGTAAATTTTCCCAATGGGGCTCCTAAAAAGCCACAAAAAAATCACCCCCTTTCCCTGCCAGTATAGCACCGGGTGGAGGAAATAAATAGAAGTATGTTACAAAAAGCCATAAAAGGCTAATGAAGATAAGAAAGGACCCAAAGCCATGCTAAGAGGAACAAGATTTATTGCCCTGCGGCAGGAAATGCTGGCGCAGGATATGCAAATTAAGGATATCGCCCAGGAACTTGGGCGAAGCCTTAGATATGTGTACGACCGGTTTAACGGCACGTTTGGTTGGGATATTGAGGACTGTTATACCGTCCTGGAGCTGCTGGGCCTGCCGGCGGAAAACGTGGCAAAGTATTTCCCACGCGGGGGGATGTAAGGGGCGCAGGAAACCCCTGCACACGTTGCAGCCTCGTAGCGCCCCTTGCAAGAATGGCTGCGCCATTCTTCGGTAATTTTGTGCCTACTGCTCCACAAGGGGTTATATACAAAAGCGCAACGGGGCGCGGGGGGAGCTACTGCGCACGTTGGAACTTTGTGGCAGCCCCATGGCTTTATGCCTGCTGCCCCGCAATAAACAACAAAAGGGAGTGATAGCCATGGAAGCCCTAAGTTTTTTCTGTTTGTTTATCCTGCTGCCCATATGGGGCGGCTACACCGGGGAGAACATGGCATTATGGGCCTTGGTGACGGCGCTGCTGTTTCTGCCGCCAGCGGCCGGGATTTACAAAGCCTACAAAAAGGAAAGGGGGGAAAGTAATGAATATAACCACAAAAACCATTACCACAGTGCAGCTGAGCATGGAAGAAATCAAGGAAGCCCTGACAGAATACCTGATGTGCCGCGGCGTTGCCGGTGAGGAAGAAACCACAACGGTGCAGTTCCGCAGCCGCCAGCGCCCGGATATGATAAGCGGCGTGCCGCGGGTGGAAGTAGCCAGCGCGGTACTGACTATAGAGGAAAAGGAGTAACGGGGCGCATAAAACTTCTACGCACGTTGCAGCCCTGTAGCGCCCCTTGCAAGAATGGCTGCCGCCATTCTTCGGCAATTTTGTGCCTGCTGCCCCACAAGGGGTTACATACAAAGTAGCGCCCCTTGCAAGAATGGCTGCCGCCATTCTTCGGCGATTTTGTGCCTGCTGCCCCGCAAGGTATCAACAATGACTAACAAAAAAGGAGTAAACGACATGAGAAGACGTAAGGAAAGCATCATACTGGCCCATGCCCGGCGCAAGGTAATGCGCACCATGAAAGCCCTGGCCAAGGAGATACGCATCCAGGCCCGGGCCCAGGAGGATTTATTCGACCGGCAGGACCTGCTGGCCCTGGCGGATAAGTTAGAGGAGAGGGTTGCCAATGGTCTTTCAGAGGAGTAGCCCGCCATGCCGCGCCTGTCCCAACCGGGAGCCCTCCTGCCATAGCGGCTGCCGGGAATACACAGAATGGGCGGCGCTGCGCCAGGCGGAAAGAGCTTGTGCCCGCGCCCAAAGCAGGGCCGCCATTGAGGTATGGGAAAACCGCGCCAATAAGGTGTACGCCGCCAAACGGCACTGGAAGCATTACAACCACGCATAGGAGATGAAACCCCATGAACAAATACGGTTACAGGTATAATTTAAACCACCCCGCCGTCAGCCGGTGGTATACGGCCTTTTTGCAGGAAAAGGGCGTCCCCCGGTGGGTGGGGCTGACAGACGGCCAGCGCAAGGAACTGGAAGCGGATATTTTAGACCCGCTGTGGCAGCAGGGAAAGCTGCCCAGCGCCGCTTTTTCAGGAAATGGAAAATAACAGGAAAACCTCCCGCCCCCCAGCCGGGCGGGTAAATTTTACACAAAAAAGAGGGGAACCCATTGAAGTTGTGGGGCCCCTAACAGGGCTACAAATGTGGAAAACTTTTTGGAAAAGGCAGCGGCATACTTGAGCCGTTTGCCCCCCTTGTAAAGATAATTAAGTCTTGACAGTTTCCGCATAGTTTTCAACAAGTCATAAAAGAACAGTGGAAAGATAGTTGAAACAGGTGGAAAAAGGAGAGCCAGGCAGAAAGGAGAGAGGGTGTGCAGTACGTTAAGCGGACAAGCTATAGGGGCTATTTAGCCGATACGGTGATTTACCCAGCGCCGGCCATTGGAAACAGCACAAAAAAGAAGCCCCGTGCCCTGCCCCTGACTGAAAAGCAAAAGGCGGCTAACCGGAAATGGTCTGCCGCCTGGCTGCAGGGGCGCATCCTGGCAAACTTTGTCCCTCATAAGGATTTGTTCGCCACCTTCACCCACAAAGCGGGCACAAGGGAGGAGGAGGCCCGCAAAGCCGGGGACAACCTGCTGAATAATCTGCGGGCCTGGTGCAGGCGGCAGGGGAAAGAGCTGCGGTACATCAAAATTACAGAGAAGCAGGGACAATGGCACCACCACCTGATTTTAAGCTACATCCCGCCGGAGGTTTTAAGGAAATATTGGGAAAAGTACAGCAAGCGGGTAACGGTTTCCACTTTGGATGATAGCCAAGGTTATTTTGACCTGGTGAATTACCTGCTGGCAGAGGAAAAGGAGAGCCGGGCGGGGACAGGGAAAAACGCCCTGCGCCCCCGCAGGAAAAATGAAAAAGCCTGGACTTGCTCCCAAGGGCTGGCCCTGCCGCCGGAAACGGTGCGGGTGCTGGACCGCCCGCCCCGGAAAAAGCCCGTTGCCCCCGCCGGGTACCAGGTGGTGGAGGGCAGCCGGGAGGAGTATGACAGCCGTTTTGGCCGGGTAATAAGCTACACCAGCCAGTGGATAGGCCCCGGCCTGCCCAAGGTGTACCAAAGGGCCCAAAAACGCCTCACCAAGCGGGCGGCAAAACAGAAAAACAAGGAGAGATTACAATGTTGAAGGACTTAAAAAAAGAACTGCAAACCACCAAAAACCCCCTGGAAAAGGCATTGGGGCAATACATCGTCGGCCTGGGGCAGGAGGTCAAGGAGAAAACCACCCTCAAGGGCTGCGCTAAGGCAGTTACTGAAAAGGCAAAAGCCCAAGCGTCTGGGGGCTGCACCATGGTAGAGGACGCAGCAGTCTATTCCTGGGCCCGGGAATATTTTGGCGTAGCAGCGGGCGCGCCGGCCGGGAAACTGTCCCAAAATCCCGGGAAACTGCCCCAAAATCCCGGGAAACTGTCCCAAAATCCCGGGGAGATGTCCCCGCCCAAAAACGTCACCTTCCTGGATTTTTCCCTGGAAGATTTGCTGTAGCGGGAGGGCAACACCATGAAACTGATAAAAAAGCAGCTCCTTGCCCTGCCGCCAACGCCCTTGCCGAAGGGCCTCCGGCTGCCTAAAAACCAATCCCCCGACTACATCTACACCGCCCGCGCCCACGGGGGAATACTTGCCATAGAATTGTACCGCCCCGGCGGCAGCCTTGCTTTCCGGGTGTTCTGTACCGGGGAAAGCTGGGCCAGCTACGATACAGAGAGGGAAACGTGGGGCCAGGCCACCCTGGAGCATATTGGCCAGGGCCCGGCGGGATATTGGAGAGCAAACCAGCTTTATCCCGCAAATAAGGAAAGCGCAGCGGCAGCGGATAGCTTGCTCCCGGAGTACAAGGGCGAAGCTGCCGACCGCGTGGAGGGGATGCAGCGGGCCGCCCAAGCCAAAAGGGAACGGCTGGCCCTTCAAAAAAGGCGGGAGGAAACCGAGGATGTTATGGCAGCCTGGCCCGGCCTGCCCCAGGGCTGGGAGAAACGGCTGGAGAATGGCCCCTGGGACCACAGCAAGTACTGCTTTTACCGCAAAACCCCCAGGGACAGCCTGGGTTTGGCAGAACAGCAGTTCCCGTATACAGGCCAGTGCAGCGCCTGCGGGGAAAGCTTTGGGCTGCCTGGGCATTTAGGCCATACGCCAGGGAAACCCCTTGATTTGGGGATATACCGGTGCCCCTGCTGCGGGGAGTGGCTCCACCCCAAAAAATACGGCCTGGGCCGGGGTAGCTTAGGGGAGGGCCGGTACCTCCTTTTGGCAACGGCACAGGAGGGCCGGGCCTATTTGGATTTAATCTATGCCAGACGGGAATACCAGCAGCCGCCCTTTGTGACCAAGGCAAGCCACTGCTACCGCTGGCTCTTTGATACAGTGAACAACACCGCTGCCATGTGGGGGAGAGCCTGTGGCGGCTGGCGCAAAATGGGGCAGGCCGGCGAACCGCCGGGCATTGCCTTTGCCATGGATGAAAGCGTAAGGGAGGCCATATGCGCCACCCGGCTAAAGTACGGCCTGGATTTGCTGGAAAAGAACGGCGTCCTGCGGGCGGGGGCGGCCCTGACCAGGTACCCGGCCCTGGAGCTGGTGGACAAAATTGGCAGCAGCCGCTGGGCCCGGGGGGTCATTTGGCGGGGATGCTTTGCAAAACAGGCTGTAAACCTGAAGGGGAAAACCATGCGGGAGGCGCTGGGCCTGGACAAGGGGGAGCTGGAAAAGGCCAAAATCCAATGCGAAACCTGCTTTGAGCTCTTTGTGTTCCAAGCCCTGCGCCGGGAAGGCAAATGGTACACCCAGGCCCAAAAGAAAACGGTGCAAGCCATTTCAGAGCCAAAAAAGTTTGTGAAAATAGCGGGGCTTACAGGCATGGCCAAAGCCTTGGCCTATGTGGAAAAGCAGGGCCGGCTTGCCCAAAGAGGGGCCAACGATATTATCGGCCTTTGGGCGGATTATTTGGAGGAGTGCCGTATTCTGCAATACGGCCTTGCCGACCCCTACAACCAAATGCCGCCGGACCTGCTGAAGGCCCACGGCCGCACCATGCAGCTGGTGGGGGATATGCAAAACGAGGCATTAAACCAGCAGATTGCCAAGCGCTTGCCGGAACTGGAAAAGTACTGCTGGGAGGCGGATGGCCTGTTCATCCGGCCGGCGGGCAGCGTTGGCGAGCTTAAGGCCGAGGGCTCCGCCCTTTGCCACTGTGTGGCCACCTACGCCCAACGGTATGCCAACGGGGAAACTGTTATTTTGCTGGTGCGCCGCCAGGGGGAGCCGGAGGCGCCCTTTGTGACGGTGGAGTACCGGGGTGGGAAAGTCGTCCAGGCCCAGGCAAAGGGGAACCAGCCCCCGCCCCAGGAGGCTGGATTGTTCCTGGACAAATGGCGTGAATATCTCACAAAACCTCACAAAACCACCAAAAACCACACAGCTGCTTAACCAAGGAGGAAACACCATGGAAAACGAAAAAACCGGGGCGCACAAAGCCCCTGCCCACGTTAACATTTTAGCAGCGCCCCTTGTGAGAATGGCTTTCGCCATTCTCCGGGAATTTTGAGGCTGCTGCCCCGCAAAGGGCAGCTGAAACGACTAAAAAAGGAGTATCACCATGGAAAACGAAAAGAATACGGCACTTCCCACAAAAAACCTGAGAACCCCGGAAATTATCGCGGCGGAAATTAACTATATCGCCCAAAAGACAAGGGAAACCGTCCTTTCCGGCGCCATAGAGATTGGCCGGCGCTTAGTGGAGGCCAAGGAGCTGGTACCCCACGGCCAATGGGAGCAGTGGCTGGGGGAAAATGTAAGCTACTCCCAAAGCACCGCCAACAACCTTATGGCCGTGTTCCGGGAGTACGGCGGCGGCCAGCAGAGCCTGTTCCAGCGGGCAAACCCCGCCGAAATAGCGGATTTATCCTACAGCAAGGCGGTGGCCCTGCTGGTGCTGCCCAGGGAGCAGCGGGAGGAGTTTTTGGAGCAGAACCCGGTGGCGGGAATGTCTACCCGGCAGCTGCAGGCGGCCATCAAGGAGGCGAAGGAGCAGCTGGAGCAGTCCATTGCGGAACGGCAGAAATACCAGCGGCAGGCCGGGGAGGAGATGGGCCGGGCCAACCGCCTGGAACAGGAGGCCCGGGAGGCTGCCAACCGGGAAGCAGGCCTGCGGCGGCAGCTGGAGCAGCTGGAGGAAAAAGCCGCCCGGCCAAGCCAGCAAGCCCTGGACGAAATCACCCGCCAGGCCCAGGAGGAAGCCCAGGCTGCCGCCGCTGCCCAGCTGGAGGAGGCCCGCCGCCAGCTGGCCCAGGCCCAGGCGGAAAAAGAGGAAACCGCCAGGCGTTTGGCGGAGGAACAGGAAGCCGCCCGGGGCCGGGTTGAGGAGATACGGGGCCAGCTTGCCAAAATGTACGAGGAAAAAGAGGAAATTGCCAAGCGTTTGGCGGCTGCTGGCACCGGCAGCGCCGGAAACGGGGAAATGGCCCAGGCCCGCCTCCTCCTTGCCCGGCTGCAGGAGGATTTTAACCGCTTTTTGGGCCTGGCAATGGCATTGGAAAACAAAGGGGAAGCCCAGGAGGCCCAAAAGCTGAAACGGGCCCTTGCCGCCCTCTGCGGGAAAATGCAGGAACTGGTGCAGTAATCAAAAAATAAAGGAGAGAGGAACCTTGGCAAAATGTTCAAATTGCAATAAGGATTTAACCACCGGGCTGGTGGTTTGCAAGCAGTGCTGGGAGAGGGCGGCCGGGACCTGGCTTTCCTGCGGAGGCGGTGGTATCCGGTGCAGCAGGTGTGGCCGCAGCCCCGTGCTGCTGACAAAAACGCCCTATTGCAGTAACTGTGGGGCAAAAATGGAAAAGGGGGAATGATTATGCTGGCAAGAAAATGCGACCGCTGCGGGGAACTTTACGAACACTATGAAACATACCAAAAAAACGAAGAAAAATTTAACGCAGTTGTGACCATAGACAGAGATATTAACGACGCACGTCGTCCAAGAATTGCCCGCGACCTTTGCCCAAAGTGCCGTTTAAAATTGATAGGTTGGCTGAAAGGGGAAGAGCATGAATAACCTTTTACTCCCCGCCCTGCGGTGGCTGGCGGGCCATGGTATCCCGCCCACTGTGCCCTTAGTGGCGCTTTCCATGGTAGCAGGGGCCGCCCTGGCTGCAGCGGTGCTCCTTACAGCCAAAGCCAAAAAGGAGGGATAGCACAATGAAAAGTTTTGCAGAAGCAGCGGAAATATTTAAAAAAGCAATCGCCCGCTATGGCGAGACGTGGCAGGTTTTAAAGGCAAGCGAGGAATGCAGCGAGCTTGCCCAGGCGTTAAACAAATACGTAATTTACAAAGCCACAAACAACATAGAGGGCAAAAAGGAAAGCGAACTGATAGACAATATCTTTGAGGAAATGGCAGATGTGTACATTATGCTGAACCAGCTGCAGCTTATTTTGGGAAATACCAATATGGCCTTTGAAAACTGGCTTGAAAAGAAGCTGGAACGGCTGGAGGAACGGTGCGCCGAAAAGAAAAAGGAGGGGCAATAATGACTGCCATAGCGGGCAAAACCGGGGGGCAAGCCTTTTCTGCCTCGGAAAGTGTGGAGCAGCAGTGCCTGTTCCGCTGGGCGGAGTATGTGAAAGGGGCCTACCCGGAACTGAAGCTGCTGTACCACATCCCCAACGGCGGCAGACGCAACAAGGGGGAGGCCGGGCGACTTAAAGCGGAGGGGGTAAAGGCCGGGGCGCCGGATGTATGCCTGCCGGTTGCCCGGAACGGCTTCCATGGGGCGTATATTGAACTGAAAAAGCAGGGCGGCAGGGTTTCCCCGGGGCAAATCCGCTGGCTGCGGGACTTGGAGGGGCAGGGGTATTTTACTGCTGTCTGCTATTCCTGGGAGGCAGCCGCCGCGCTGTTAAAGGATTACTTGGACGGGAAAACAGAGTAAGGGGCAACTGCCATGGAAAATTGCGAAACCTGCATTGGAAAGCACATGCCCCACGGGTGCGGCGGCTGCCCTGTGCCGTTGGTGTGGGAGGTGCTGAAAGAGATGGAAACAACAAAAGAAAGGGAGGAAAAACAATGAAAGCAATGTTAACACCCCATAAACCGGGAGATAGCGGCATATTGTGTTTGCCTCTGAAAAGCAATGTGCCAAATGGGCACAAGAACTGGAAGTTGGTACGCTGCCCAATCTGCGGCGCGGAGTGCTGGGAAAGCGAACTTGCCCGAAAAGCCATGGGAACAGAGCCAAACATTACCGCCGCCTGTACCAGATGCGCGTTGCAGGGGAAAAGGAGGAGTACTTATAGATAAGCAAACCGAACAAAAAAAGCAGTGGCTGCGCAGCTACCAGGCCATGGAACGCCAAAGCCAGCGGCTGCTGGAAGAATTGGAGCAGTGGAAAAGCCGGGCGGCCAAGGTTACCCGGGCCTTTAGCGGGGCGCCAGGGGGCAGCAGCAGCGACCCCCTGCCGGAGTGCGTGGGCAAAATCATGGAGCTGGAGGAGGCGCTGAACCGCCAAATCGACCAAATGGTGGACCAGCGTAAAATTATAGAAAAAGCCATAGGGGCTGTGCCCCAAACCTTGCAGCGGGAGGTGCTGAGCCTGCGGTACATTAAGGGCGAAAGCTGGGAGGAAATAGGGGAAAAGTTGCACTATGGAGTGCAGCACGTCCACCGGCTTCACGGCTGGGCGCTAAAAACAGTGCAAATGCCGAAAGATGCGATAGAATGCGACTGTCAACCCATGGTATAGTGTAAATGGGAAGAAAAGGCCAACCACTCCAAAACAGCCTTTTTTAAGCCCATCAAAACCACTCCTTACAATTTACGG
>ERZ777306.4904-NODE-4904-length-11492-cov-4.005421_pt1 | contig 11492 bp, 6 predicted proteins | sample MGYA00374966_ERZ777306 | MGnify/ENA primary metagenome ERZ777306 (study PRJEB29329, sample SAMN06343882) | mouse gut metagenome | isolation source: Mouse cecum | place: Austria: Vienna | collected 2014-11-15 ...
AGAATGAGAGAGGCCTATGCCCTCCCCTACTCCGAGACATTCACCGACGACGCGTCGGTGCTTGCCGAAGCCGGCTTCGAAAACCAGGTGCTCGTCGACGGAGCGGCAGACAACATCAAGATCACAAACCCGTTTGACCTCGCGGTAGCGGAATTGCTGCTTAAACGGAGCGAAACGCATTGAAGAACCTCCGCGACATAGAGCTGAAATTCGTCAAAGGCATCGGCCCGGCAAGGGCGAAACTCCTCGACGAGGAGCTGGGTCTTTCGACGGTCCACGACCTGCTCCGGCATTTTCCGAGCCATTACCTCGACCGGAGCAATGTGTACCGCATAAGGGATTTCGCCGGGGAGATGCCCGCCGTGCAGCTCCGCGGGCAGTTCGTCACCTTCAACGTTATCGGCGAGAGTGCCAAGGCACGCCTCGTGGGGCTGTTCACCGACGGCACATCCAACATTGAGATCGTATGGTTCAAAAGGATCAAACAGCTGCGAGACCTTTACAAGACCAGGGTTGACTACATCGTTTTCGGAAAGCCGCAGGAATTCAACGGGCGCTGGAGCCTCGTGCATCCCGAAGTCGACCCGGTTAATTCAAGCCAGGCGCAGGCGGAATTCCGCGGAGTGTATCCCCTGACGGAGAAACTGCGCAACCGCGGCGTTACCTCGCGCAACATATTCCAGTGGGCGCAGAACGCCCTGTCGGCCTACGGCGACAGCATCCCTGAAATGCTTCCGCCTGAAATCCTGGCTCGGTATCATTTCATGGGAGCCCGCGAGGCCGTCACCACCGTGCATCACCCGACAGACGCGGAGAAGCTGCGCCGAGCCCGTGAAAGGCTGAAATTCGAGGAGCTGTTCTACCTCCAGCTCAACATCAGGCGCTATGCCTCAAACCGCCCGGGCGCACTCCCGGGGATTTCCTTCCCCCGCATAGGACGGTTCTTCAACAGCTTCTACAACGAGGCGCTACCTTTTCCGCTCACCGAGGCGCAGAAACGGGTGCTGCGCGAGATCCGCGCCGACCTCGGTTCAGGCCGGCAGATGAACCGTCTGTTGCAGGGCGATGTCGGATCGGGCAAGACCATAGTGGCGCTGATGACAATGCTCATCGCTATTGACAACGGCACACAGGCCTGCATAATGGCTCCGACAGAGATTCTTGCCACGCAGCACTACGAAAGTATGCGTTCGATGGCTGCCCCCCTGGGGGTGAACGTCAGGCTGCTCACCGGCTCGACAGGCAGGAAGGAACGGGAGACTATCGCCCGGGAGCTGGCTGACGGCTCGTTGCACATACTCGTCGGCACCCACGCCGTGATAGAGGACAACGTGTCGTTCAAGAACCTCGGACTGGCCGTCATCGACGAGCAGCACCGTTTCGGGGTCGTCCAGCGCGCACGCCTTTGGGGGAAGAACGCGGCCGCCCCCCCCCACATCCTCGTAATGACCGCGACACCGATTCCACGCACCCTGGCAATGACCGTCTACGGCGACCTCGACGTCTCGGTGATCGACGAGCTTCCGCCGGGACGAAAGCCTGTCAGCACGCTGCTTCGCTACGACGACCAGCGGCAGAGCGTCTACCGCTCCATAGGGAGGCAGCTCGCCGCCGGCCACCAGGTCTATATCGTATACCCCCTCATTACCGAGAGCGAGAAGCTCGACTTGCGGAGCCTCGAGGAGGGGTACGAGCTGATACGCGGCACATTCCCGTCATACCGCGTCACATACGTCCACGGACGGATGAAACCGGCTGAGAAGGACCACCAGATGAAGCTCTTCGCCGAGAACAAGGCGCAGATTCTCGTATCGACAACGGTCATAGAGGTCGGCGTGAACGTCCCGAACGCCTCCACGATGGTGATAGAGAACGCCGAGCGGTTCGGACTTTCACAACTGCACCAGCTGCGCGGACGCGTGGGGCGAGGAGCGGCGCAGAGCTACTGCGTGCTTATGAGCAAGCGGCGCATCGGGGCCGACACCCGCAAGCGCCTCGAGCTGATGACCCGCACCACCGACGGCTTCGAAATCGCCGAGGCCGACCTGCGCGCCCGCGGCCCCGGCGACCTGGAGGGAACGATGCAGAGCGGCATACCCATCGACCTGCGCATTGCCAATCTGGCCACCGACGGCCAGCTCGTTCAGCTCGCCCGCGACTGCGCCGAGCAACTGCTCGACGCGGACCCGGCCCTCGCCGCTCATCCGGTCCTGGCAGCCGAGCTTCGAAGACTGTACCCCCGACCGGCCGACCTCAGCCGCATAAGCTGACGTGAAAAGAGTCCCGAAAGTTCGCGCACTCGGCTGTCGAATGCGCGAAACGCTGAATTTCAGCGAGAAAGGCATACTTGACAGACAAAAAAACTTCCCTCGCGGTAAACCGTTAAGATTTAGGCCTTTGAGAACCAGGATTGTTTGATCTGGCGCATAATTAAATGATAATTAGCATTATTTAATGCGTCGGAAGTTTCGAGATGACGTTATTTTTTCGTAACTTTGGCAACGCAAGGAAGAGGCGCGGGCCTCACCCCGCCGCTCACTCACAAACCTTAATTCGGAAAAGAATGGAAACAACACTGGTCCTCATAAAGCCCTCGGGCGTGCAGCGCGGCCTTATCGGCGAAGTCATAAGCCGCTTCGAGCGCAAGGGGCTGACGATTGTCGGTATGAAACTCCGGCAGCTCGACAGCAGGATTCTGCGCGAGCATTACGCCCACCTTGTCGACCGCCCGTTCTTTCCGTCGCTCGAGCGCTCGATGACGGCCACCCCGGTGGTATGCCTCGCCCTCCGGGGCGTTGACGCGGTAGGCGTAGTGAGGCAGATGACCGGCGCGACAAACTCGCGCCTCGCCCAGCCGGGCACTATCCGCGGCGACCTGGGCATGAGCGGCCAGGAGAACATCGTGCACGCCTCCGATTCGCCTGAGAACGCCGCCATCGAGGTGGCGCGCTTCTTCGGAGACGGCGAGATTTTCGACTATACCCCCTGCACCCTCCCGGCGATATACGATCCCGAAGAGGCCGCGTCGTAAGGCAACCGGCGACCGGGTCGAAATCAGGTTTGAGAACTAAAAGCAGACAACTAACCCCTTTAACACGAAATACGACAGGCCCCGAGCGGCCGAGCTGACAAAAACAGCACCTCTCCTCCGATCTTCTCCCATGCTTCAGAAAACAATCATCAGAATCACACTCGCGGCGGCAGCCGTCCTGACGGCCGCGTCGGCCTGGGCACAGAGCTACCAGCTCCCCTCCGCCCACAAGGCCGAGCACTCCGACCTTATCGCCCGCCAGGAAAACATAGGAAACCAGATTTCAGTAAAGGACACCCAGCAGTTCCTCGACCAGCTCTTCAAGGACGAGGAAGAGCCGGAAATGGACATCTACACCGAAGGGTGGGAGTCGAAACGCGTCAACCCCTTCAACGAGGCCGACGTTCCCTCATCCAAGGTAATTGACGTGACCAATTTCCATATGCCGACCCCCGGCTACATCACCTCGCCCTATGGCTACCGCAAGCGCTTCCGCCGGCAGCACAAAGGGGTCGACCTCAAGCTGCAGATCGGCGACACCGTGCGCGCCGCGTTCGACGGCCGCGTACGTCTCACCAACTTTGAGCGCCGCGGCTACGGCTACTACACCATACTGCGCCACCCCAACGGCCTGGAGACCGTCTACGGCCACCTGTCGAAATTCCTTGTGAAGCCAGACCAGTACGTCAAGGCCGGCGACCCCATCGCCCTCGGTGGCAACACGGGACGCTCGTTCGGAGCGCACCTTCATTTCGAGACCCGCTTTATGGGCTACCCCATCAACCCGTCGGCCATCTTCGACTTCGCCAACCAGACGGTGCACACCGACCAGTACACGTTCGACAAGCGCACCTACACCCAGGCCCGCAACTTCGACCCCGCCGCCAACCAGGCTCACGCCAAGGAGTTCCTCGCCTCACAAAGCTCGCACAAGGCCGCCACAACAGCTGCCAAAAGCTCGGGCAGAAGCTCTAAGAGCTACACCATACGCCGCGGCGACACACTCAGCCGCATAGCGTCGCGCAACGGCGTCACCGTCCGCCAGCTCTGCCAGCTCAACGGCCTCACCACCAAGTCTAAGCTCAAACCCGGCAAAAAACTCAAAATTCGCTGAAAACTCCGCAAATAACAGAATCAGACATAGATTAGTTATATATTTAGAAAGCGCTGTGTGGAATATCCACACAGCGTTTTTTTGGTGCCCGAACGGCATACAGAATCTATCTCGGACCAATTTTCCACACAAAAGACACATCCCATTTAACCCTACAATACCTGCCGTTATGGACGAGAAGGTATTTTGAAGCGGTATAAGATGTGTCGAGGTTCTGAATCTCTATGGCATCATATGGGAGCATAGCAGTTAGTTGGGTTTAGTCAGCGCGGAGGATGGCCGATTCGGAGGAGCGGTCAGGGCCGTCGTTTGTATGGCGGAGCTTCTTGCCGAAATCAAAGGTATAGGCGAGGCGGACATAGCCGTGTGACATCTCTGTCTTATCCCGTTGCTTTGTCAATCCGCGATAAACGTTCGACAATGCCCACGTTTCCGTAGTCGGTTTCAGGAAGAGATTATTGGCTCCTGCCTCAATTTGCCAGCCTCGTATGGCATATGATGCCGAGATTCCGTAGGTGTGGTCTGTTTTGATTCTGCCTCCGAAAGTAGAGTATTGTTTGGGACTGTCAAATCTGGCATTTATCGCCACATTGCCGATATAGTACGCCGCCCTTATTCCATAAAGGATATTGCTGGCTTTCGGCGCTTCCTCTCCCGGTATTTTGTCTCTTTGGTAAGAGTATCCTACGTTTGCCGAAAGGCTTAACTTGTTGGACGGGCGCCATGTCGCATCAAGGCTGGTGACGAAAAGGTGGAAGTCAGCGTCGGAACTCATCCTACGCAACAGGTAATGGTCTTCGATAGAATACACATATGCCGGGGAATCGTCCTGGAACACATATCTTGCGAAACACTGTAAATTTATCTTGCTTAGTCCAATGCCATAGACAATGGTGCCCATATAGGATTTCGTTTGCGACATCATCGGGTTCCCGACCTTGATTTCCACCGGATCCACCATCTGCATCGCACCAGTAAGCCAGCTCACCGGCGGGGCGGCCGTTCCGACCATGGCTTCCATAAATATGAAATCATTATTATGGGGCTGATATTGCGCCGACGCTGTAAGCCGTGGCAAGACTTTCCGATTCTTCTTATTACCTTCGACATAATATTCGGAGATATTAATCCCCGGCATGAGATTCGTACTCCACTTGCCACTATTAAACTGCCATGACAGCATTATTCGCCCGTCTGTTGAACGCGTATGCTGGGTGTTGGCTATATTTCCGGAATAGTCGGCATCGCTCAGCATGTTGTTGAACTCGGCTCTCGCAGCCAAAGTATGTTTTTTATTGATATTCCACAGATAACGCATATTAACCCTCTGCGAGTAGTTGTCCTCCTTGACATCGGAGCGTACTCCGTCGGCCTGCGCCTGGCTGTAAAGGTAGTTATAGGTGTTACGGCCGAGCCTGGCAATCACTGTTGCCTGAAAATGGTGTTTGTCGCTGAAATTGAAGTTGCCGAATAGTTTTATCGTGCCGGTATTGGCCTCGCTTGAGGTTTCCGACGAGGTTGCCAAATCTTCAAGGCCGGCTCTTGAATATGAGGTGGAACCGGCAGTACGATTTACCGGAGTAGCGTCGCGGTTGAATATGAGGTCGCCTCGGAGAGTTCGCTTCTTGTTGGCGTTCTGCACCTGGAATTGCAGGTATTCCGAATTGGAGCGCAGTTTGCCGAGTTCCGTGGCGCGGCTTCTCACGAGGCGTTCTTCAGGGAAATCTATCGTGTCACAGGCATATGTGTCGCCACCCTTGTAGGCGCCATAGTTCGCGCCGCCGAAAACGGTGTACCTGGTATTGCCGTTAAAAAATTTAGCCGTAAGGTCAAGATCGCCCTTGGCGAAACCGATGGTCTGGCGGGCGACGGCGTCAACGTATCCCCCGGAATCGCGCTCTTTAAGAATGATGTTAATGGCCGTTCGGTCCATTGCATACTCCCCTTTCGGTGTGTCGTAGTATTCCACGCGAGCCACATCTTTTGCCCGCAGCGACTGCACCTCGCGGAACGACGCCTCAACGCCGTTGATATATAATTTCGTATCTGAGCCTAAGGCGGTCACCGTTCCCGAGATTTGATCGACGTTAACGCCCGGAATCATAAGATTGTACAGCAATCCATACCCTCCGAACGCATGCTTAACCTGGTTCTTTGACGGGATAATGCGGTAACCGCCATCAATACGTTTCACCTGCTCGGCGGTGACGGTCACCTCGCCGAGTTGGTTGCTCTTTTGTTTCAGACGGATGTTCAATGGTCGCGCGTCGCGGCATTTCACGGTACCGCTGAACGGCTCGTAATTAAACGCTGTGACAATCAGACGGCACGAGTCAATATCAACATCATTGTCGAATGAGAAACGTCCCAACGAATCCGCGTAAACATTGAATTTAGCGTTGTTTCTGACATCGCTTGCCTCAATATGGGCCAACTCCACCGGGACTTCGCTCTCTTCGTCAACAATAACGCCTGATAAAGAGAACCCAAACACGGCTGCCGGGCAGAATAAAAGGTAAGCGGCTAATGCCAGCTTCATTATAAAATTATTTCGCATTGCCATACTTATCACCAAGTCGCCGGTTGAGCACGTGACTGGGAGCGTGTATTTTGAAAGTCTGATATCCATTGGTTATGAATGACAGTTGCAAATGTAGCCATTCTTTCACTCTATACAAACTTTTTAACTTCCATTAACTTTGTTTTTTCGCAAATAATGAATAAATTTTGAGTATATGCAAACATCAAACACCTACAAATAAATAATAATAAATCTGCCACTACGTTTGGGGCGTAACGGCAGATTCACTATTTTATTTAAGGGCCTGGGATTATTTCACTACCTCCTTGGAGATGTAGCGGGTGCGGCCCTGCTGGATTACCAGGATGTAGACACCGGGGGCTGCGGAGGAGGTGACGTTGGAGGGCTCGCCCACGCCGCGGGCCACGATGACGCCGGTCTCGGCATCGATGAGTGTCAGATGCTTGGGCAGGTTCGACTCGTCGTCGGTGCCGACCGTCTCAACGGCGACTTCCTGGCCCCCGTTGGCGAAGCGCTCGGCAACCTTGTTGGCACTCATCGCGCCGGAGTAGATGGCGAACTCGTCGAACGCTCCCATGTAGAGGTTGTTGAAGTTCACGTTCACGTTGCCGATCACCATCAGCTCGTCGTTGTCGGAGATGTCGCCGGTCGAGTCGGTCGCGTCGGCCATAAGCACGCCGTCGAGGTAGATTTTCAGGCGGCTGGTAGCGCTTTCACGAACGCAGACGAGGTGGTGCCAGCGACCGTCGAAGCAGGAAGCGGCCTCGAAATTCGACTCAGACTTGGTCTCGTTGTCGTCAACCGAGAATTTCAGCAGACCGTTTTTCAGCTCGATGCCGACCCATTTGCCGGTCGCGCCTGTCGTGGCGTTGGCGGCCATGGAGCCTTTATGGAAGAGGTATGCGGCATCGTCGGTCGATTTGAACCAGGTTTCGATTGTGAAGTCGGCGGTGCCTAACTGAATGGCGGAGTAAGCCTCCTGGGTGAGGTAGTCGGCAGTGCCGTTGAGCTGTATGGCGTTGCCAACCTGGCCCTCGACAATCGCGGGAGCGCCCTTGACGTCGGCCTCGCCGCTCACCTCGTTCTTCACCTTGCCACCCTCGACAGCCTCGAAGGGGAAATAGGCGAGTTTTTCGAGTACCACGGGTTCTGTAACTGTCATCATTCCTTCGAGGGTGGCCTCGGAGCTTTCACCCACTGCCTTGACAACGATCTTGTACGAGCCGGCCTTCGTCGGGGTTCCGCTGATCGAGAATGTGCCGGCAGCGTTGTCAACAGCCATATTGACCCCTACGGGAAGCCCAGTGGCGGTGACATTATCAGCGTAGGCGAACACGCCCTCGACAGCGGCAATCGGGAATCCGACCTCGACGCTCTGGTCGAGGCGACCGGCGGTGATTGACACGCGGGCATCGGTCGAGAAGCGGTCCGGGAGGTAATAGCCCAGATGAGGCGGCTGGTTGTAGGCGGTGTTCTGCCATGCAACTGCCAGGCGGTAGTTATGATCCTGCATCAGGCATGGCACACGATATTTCGTAGGTTCGGTGGTGGTGAAAATCAGCAGATCGGATGAGTTGCGTCCGTCCCAAAGCACGAGTTCCTCGCGCCAGTCGCCGAAGATATCGGCCTGGAGGCAGGGAGTAGCCTTGGTGGTGTTGCAGGACTGGGCGTGATAGGTGCTGAAATCCCAGGAATTGGCATCGGAGGTGAGGGTGTCCTTGCGTTTGGTCACGGCGGGATAGGAAGTGCCTGTGGCCTTGTCATACTTGCCGTCGAACAGCTCGTCGAGCAGGTCGCCGTCCCAGTAGATGCGGAAGTTGGTGGAGGCGCGCTTCTCCGCGACGATGTTGCCGTGGCAATCAAACGTGGCCTGCGTCGACTGGCCGTTGACGAAATAAGCGCTTGGCCAGCACTCGTAGCCGCGCCACTTGTCGCTGATGTCTGCGGCCAGGCCGCGGCCAATGTCGTTGCCCGACTGCTTTGTCTTCCAGATGATCTCTCCGGTCTTGGCGTCGCGGAACTCGCTGTCGAAGGGATAGGCCGAACCTTTCTCCTCGTGAACCATGAATACCTCGAGTCCCTCGCGGTCGGGATCGAAGTCGCCGAGGTGGAGAGCGTCCCCGTGACCGCCGCCGGTGCGGTAGAGAAGCGAGCCGTCGTGGTCGATGGCGGCAGCGCCGTAAACTATTTCGTCGAAGCCGTCACCGTCGCAGTCGCCCACAGTCACGGAATGGGCGCCTTCGCCATAGGCCCCCTTGCCCTTCTCCTTGCTCTCGTGGAGCCAGCGCTTGACGAGCTTCCCGTCCTTGAAATCGTAGGCAGCCAGGAAAGAGCCGGTATAGTAGCCGCGGCACATCACCACGGAAGCGTTTTCATCGATTCCGCCGAGATGGGCCACACATGCCAGGAACCGCTCGGAGCGGCCTCCGTAGGTGTCGCCCCAGTTTGACATCGAGGAACGCTTCGGCTCGAACTCGACAGTCGAGAGAGCCTCGCCCGTCAGGCCCGAGAACATCGTCAGGTACTCCGAACCCTTGATGACCTGCCCCTTTGAGTCGCGGTAGTCGGCATCAATATTGTCGGACCCCATCAGCACGGGATTACCCTTGCCGTCAATGGTGCCGGGCGCCGTACGGCAGGCCATCTCGGCCTTGCCGTCGCCGTCGAAGTCATAGACCATGAACTGGGTGTAGTGGGCACCGGCACGGATATTGCGGCCAAGGTCGACGCGCCACAGCTTTGTGCCGTCGAGCTTGTAGCAGTCGATGTAGACATTCCCGGTGTAGCCGTTCTGGGAATTGTCGCGCGAGTTGCTCGGATCCCATTTCACGAAAATCTCATATTCGCCGTCGCCATCAACATCGCCCACCGAGCAATCGTTGGGCGAATAAGTGTAGTCGTCGGTGATGGGTGCCGCCTCGGTGGAGAACTTGCTGTTGCCGGGGATGGTTCCTCCCTCGGGACGATCGAGCTTGACTCGGAGGGCCTTTCCGGGCACTTTCGCGGGTTTCGAGGTTTCAACGACCTCGCCATTGACAAGCGCTTTCACCACATATGTCGATGTGGCGTTGCCGGAATTGTCGAGGATGTTAGTGCCCCCGGTGATAGGCTGGGCGTTAATTTTAGTGCCGTCGCGGTATACGTCGAAAGTCGTTTTCGGAGCGTCGGACTCCAGGCTGCGCCAGGAGACGAACACCCCCGGACTGGCATACATGGCGACAACTCCTCGGTCGAGGTTTTCAACCGCCGAGGCAGAGGCGGCGGAAACCGCCAGGGCGCATGCGAGAATGAATTTATTCGCTGACATTCACAGTCGAGATTTAGGGTTAGATAATATTTGACGCGAATTTACCAATACCGCGGCTGATTTCCGTGGAATATTTGACGCAAGAAGCGCCATAAAATATCGCCGCCCACCCGTGCTCCGCCATATTTTACGTCTATTTAACCACCTCTGCGCCGAACCTAAGCGGATTTTCGCGTAACTTTGCCTGACAAACGCCCCCGAAACGATGCAGACCGTCAACACTCCTTTCGCCCGCCCCCTCTACGTCATGGCAAAACCAGCCGGCTCGAGGTGCAACCTCGCGTGCGAGTACTGCTACTACCTTGAGAAAAACAAGCTATACCGCGACAGCGATCCCCAGCGAAGATTCACCATGACCGATGAGATTCTCGAGAAATTCATCAAGGAATACATCGAGGCACAGACGATGCCCGAGGTGCTTTTCACCTGGCACGGAGGCGAGACGCTGATGCGGCCGCTGTCGTTCTACCGCAAGGCCGTGGAGCTTCAACGGAAATACGCCCGCGGGCACATAATCGACAACTGCATACAGACCAACGGCACGATGCTCACCGACGAGTGGTGCCGCTTCTTCAAGGAGAACAACTGGCTCGTGGGAGTATCAATCGACGGTCCGAAGGAGTTCCATGACGAGTACCGCCGCAACAAAGCCGGCGCCCCGTCGTTCCACCAGGTCATGAAGGGGATAGAGCTGTTGAAAAAACACGGCGTGGAATGGAACGCCCTGGCAGTCGTCAACGACTACAACGCCGACTACCCGCTGGAATTTTACAATTTCTTCAAGGAAATCGGCTGCCGCTATATCCAGTTCACACCCATCGTGGAACGCATCGCTCCCAAAAAAGACGGGCGCTATCTGGCATGTCCGGCCGACGGGACTGACATCCCGCTGGCCGACTTCTCGGTAACTCCGGAGCAATGGGGCAGCTTCCTGTGCGCCCTGTTTGACGAATGGGTAAGGCAGGATGTTGGGAAATACTTCATCCAGCTCTTCGACGCGACGCTCGCCAACTGGGTCGGCGAGCAGCCGGGGGTGTGCACCATGGCCCCGACCTGCGGCCATGCGGGGGTGATGGAGTACAATGGCGACGTTTACAGCTGCGACCACTTCGTTTTTCCCGAATACCGCCTGGGGAACCTCAACACCAGCAACTTCGTGGAAATGATGTACAGCGACCGCCAGCTGCGCTTCGGAGCCGCCAAGCGCGACTCGCTCCCGCGCCAGTGCCGCGACTGCCGATGGCTCTTCGCCTGCAACGGCGAGTGTCCCAAGAACCGCTTCGCCCTGACCGCCGACGGCGAGCCGGGGCTGAACTATCTCTGCGAAGGCTACCGCCGGTTCTTCGCCCACGTCGCGCCCTATATGGACTTCATGAAGGAGGAACTCGCAGCGGAGCGCCCCCCGGCCAACGTCATGCGCTGGGTCGCCGACGGGATGCCGCCCCGCGCCGCCAAATAACCCGCTCATCATCCCAAAAAGAGCGGAGCCACCCCCACT